>Ga0123354_10018941_pt1 | contig 10807 bp, 30 predicted proteins | sample TergutLab28metaG_2_FD_97872 | JGI IMG/M metagenome (GOLD analysis project Ga0123354, IMG submission 97872) | Labiotermes labralis P4 segment gut microbial communities from Petit-Saut dam, French Guiana - Lab288 P4 | ecosystem: Host-associated > Arthropoda: Insects > Digestive system > Gut ... | reverse complement strand
CGACTTCAGAAACATCAGCATTAGAATTAATATAAAGCAGAATGTTTTCTAATGTATCAGTAGGTATCTCACTTTCGGGACTATAGTAGTGTAGATGCCATCCCCAACTACAACCGCTCTTTCCTTCGGGAAGATGGATATGACTTAAGAATCCTTTTCTTTTATGATTTTTACCTTCAGAGAAGAAAGTATAGATAGGTTTATTAGGTTTTATTTTTCCTATAGTTACTGTTGTTTGGAATTTAGTCATTATCGTCCTCCTCATTCCAATTGTCATTTAATAGGAATTTAATTTTGTTCTCTTCAAGTATTTTTATGACATCATCAGCATAATCTGTGGTGTCGATGTCATAGAAACTTAAAGTATTACTGAATAATTCAACAATGTCTGATAAAGCATATAGTAAATAATCCTTCTCTGTCTGTTGTTTATCGCTGAAAGTATCAATGTAGATTGCGAACATTTTTTCCATTTTAGTTATTCTCCTTTTTATTTAATTTATTTTTTGTCTTCTAGATAATGAAAGTAAAGGTCATCAATTTCATCTTCAGTAAAGTTGCATTCACGGAAATAAGCAATACAATCATCAGTTGAGTAAAAGCGAAGAGGGAATTCATTTTTCTCTTCAGACATTATCTGCACTACCCAATTCATATTATTAGTTTTACTATAATAAATTTTCATTCCTTCTTTAGCTAATTTAGGATATAGGTTTTTGTTCATACAAGCTACATACCACATATTAATTATTCTCCTTTTTTATAATATTTTTAATTATTGAATGGAAAGAATATTCTGCAAAGGGATATTAAACATCACAGGAGTTTCATCTTTGGGAGCGAAAGTTGAAGGATTACAATAGACCATTGCTTCTTCTTTGGTACTAGGGATATTATTGATATAATAACGTACACGAGTATTACTTTGATTTTTGCCATTAACCACAAAAATTTGAAGATACATCTTTTCAATTTCCGTTAAATGGTGGATAATATAGGGGAATTGAGCATCATGTTTAAACCAGGGCTTGTACGTATCTTTCTCAGTTTCTCCAGATTTCTCAAGTTTTTTTGCGATTATTTTCTTGAGTTTACCATAAGACACACCCCAACGAATAGTCATTGAGCTATGTTTTTCTACTGTGATACCCCGTTTCTTTGCAGCGGCAGATTGAATCTCGCTTTTAAAAGCAATGCGCGTAAAAGTACCTTTACGCTTTTTATTAAGTGTTTCAACGATTTCATTGTAATTCATAATTTTGTTCTCCTTTAAATTTTAATATTTTTTATTATTTTTAGTGTTGTTTAAAGTAAACTGATTGATTGAGTTGTAATGACCAACATGCTTTACAAACCTTACAACTTCCTACACAGGGAATAGAAAATTCAGGAATGTCAGGGGTCATATGTCCTTTGCTTTTACAGAATTTAATATATGTTACAGGTAAATTATGAGGATTGATTACTTCAAAGTCTTTATCCCAAGCTGAGAAGACAATTTTCAAGTTTTCAGGTAAATATTCCTCATATTTCAGATAGTCATTTACAAGTTCAAATTTCTTTGTAAATGCTAAGAATTTTACATTGGGACAAGTTCGAGCCACTGATACCATTCCTTTTAGATAAATATAATCAATAATATCACCTGCGCTATGATACCTAAAAAATTTATAGGTGACATCTTGATTATTCAGAAAGTCGATTATATCTTGAAAATATTGAATAGGATTTTCTTGATATAATTTAAGATTGTTTGCTAAAGATTGTTTAACATTTGCATATCGCCAATTCCCTTTAAGAGCATAGCATCCAGAAGCACAGGGAGCGTTTTTGCGACAAGTTATAACAGGTGGTAAGTTGACTGACGGTATTGCTGCTCCTAGTTTGCTATTATTTAAACTTATTTTAACATTCATAATTATTTTTTCTCCTTTACTTTTGCTCTTAATGCTTGATAGATTACATCTTGACCGAAATCACCAGACCAAAAAGCACTATTACTAAAAAGCTGTATTATTCCTTCAATACTGAAATTCTCTTTAAGATAAAAAGCTACATCTAATGCGATATCCCCAGCGAAATCATAAAGTCCATCAGCCCCTGATTCGTCCATTTCTGATGCGATTGTGCAATCAATTTTAATTATATCATCCATACTAATTTACCTCCTTAATAATTTTTTGTGTTTTACTGATACGTAAGTCATAGGGTATAGCCCATGATGTCCCGAAGTTCTTTTCGATATACTTCAGCCCTTTACAAATAGAGGGAAGATATCGTATTTCTACGGTATCTTCCTCCCAAGAACGTATGCGTAATTCTGTTGGGATTGCTTTAGCCATTGTTGTAATCCTCCTTTTTTAATAGATACCATAACCATCAGCAATTTGGTCAAGTATTTCTACAATACAGTTAGCAGAATTAATAGCTGACCAAGGAACTCCGAGTATATCATCAAGTCCGTACATAATACTTGTAAGTTTGGAATATGCTTCACTTCCTGCTTTTGTAAATTCGCCATTTGTTTTAAACGGTTTCTTTACTCCGAATTGTTGTAACATAGAATCTAAACACATCATTTTATTCATCCTCCTTATCAATTATATTCCCTTCTTCATCGAGATAATAGGGAAACATAGTTATCTCTTCACCGCCAAGGGCTTCTGCATCTTTTTCTATAAAGTGTAGATATACTTTATCAAAATCTTTATAGAACTCTTTGTTGGCTACAATGAACGCTTTTGCATTTACTTCTGATTTATCTAACAGGTCATCAGGTATATCTTCCTCTCCTTCGACCCATATAAACAAATCTGCCACGTTGTCATTACTTGAACTTTCAAGTTGAAAATCTTCAATTAGTTTTAACATATTAATTATTCCTCCTCATTATAATCTTTTTCGTCACACCATTCATTTCCTTCTTTGTCATGAACGTCAAAATGTCCTACGAAGTTACCTCTCTCTTCAGCGTCATCATAAACACCAACAACAACGTAAACTTGTTCTCCAGCAGATTCACAATTTTGACATAACCATGAGTCTATTGCATATTCACTATCGTAACTATCACCTACATATTTAAGAGCATTAGATTCACATATCGGGCAGATGTCGGGTTCATTTCTTTTAAAGAATTTCATATTATATATCCTCCTTTACAATTTCATATTTTGGGAAATTCATACTACCAGTATAATCAAGTTTGTATCTTTTACCTTTGAAACAAAATCCATTATATTCACAGAAATTCACTATTTTAGTATCAACACCATCTGTTACTTTAAGTTTCCCATAAGGGAAATGTCTTTTGTTTCCGAACATTGGGATACATCTTTTTTCTACTCTAATTATTTGCACTTTGTCCATTTTAGTTATCCTCCTTTTTAATCATTACTACACCATCGCCATGTTTATCAATTTTACAATTACAAAACACAAACGATTCATTTTCCTCATAGTCTGTAATTACAGTTTCAGCACCACATTCAGGACAAACATAAGTGAAGTCTTCTTTTTCCTCTCTAATTAAGTTCTCCTGAATGTTTTCAATAAGATATTGATTAAACTCAGCATCTCTTAAATATCTTTTCAGTTGATGTGCGGTATAGATAGTTTCTTTAAGCAGGTCTTTAAGTTCATATCTACTCATTAGATAATAGTTCTGACAAACAAAATCGAAAAAGTGATCTTCTTCGAGAGCTTTAATGGCTTCTTTGTAAAAATCTCTCATATTATTTTTCCTCCTTTATTAAATTATTATATTTAAGATAGTCAAGAATGAATTGATAAACATCTTCATAGTTACTAATAGTTAAATCACTTCCCATAAGACTATCATATAAATCTCTTATAGAGATATTATTATTGATAATCGCTTCAATTTCTACTTTTGAGAAGTCTTCAGGAAAGCACTCTATAAAATAACAAGAGAACTCTTTATACACATAAAGAGTATAGCTATTTTCCCAAATGTCATCAGGAGACATTTTAGATAGCTGTGTCTTAAACTCTTCTGTTTCTTGTTCAATGTTTTTGATATAGTTTCCAATTTTGTTTTCTTTGTTCATAGTTTTAATCTCCTTTTATTTTTTTACTTTGATGTTTTAATTACCTTTCCAAAGTCTCTAATGATTGACCACGCAATATTAGTAAACTTTTCTTCAAGTACATAATAAGTGTTACCATAGATACAAGCCTCATCTTCTCCACCCTCACGCATTGAATCAGGAATTTTAAGGTCTATCTCGGCAAGATACTCTTCAAGTTCTTGGATAAGATTCCATCTTAAGTCCTCAACAAAATGGTCAAGGTCATTACAAGTGTCTGAAGAATAATCATAATCCTCTTTATCTACAACATCTGGCAGAGCATTTATATCAAATATATCATTTTCCATATATTTGAATAAATCATTTATTGACTCTTCGAGGACAAAAGCGTATCCACCATAGATATTGATACATTCTTGTCTCCAAAAATTGATGATGTCTACATTCTCTTGTTCAAGAACAAAATCATTGACAATTTTGGTAGCTTCAGTAAGATACCTTTTTCTGTTCTGTCCCCAGAACTGTTGCACTTTGTCAAAGTTTTTCATAATTAATTATCTCCTTTTTTTATCATTTTCATCGAATAAAAGTTTGTTTTGAACGAATTCTGAGAAATAATGTTCGTCTATTTTTCCATTACAATTCCATTCTTTAATTAGTATTTGAGCGTATCTAAACATCTCATCATCGAAATCCCAATCTTTAGTAAAAGTAATTCGCCCCTCACTTTCGAGAAGGGCGATTTTATAACCAACGATTAAGCCGTGTTCAATATCAGATTTCATTATATATCCTCCTCTGATAATTTCCTAAATTCAACTTGACCATAATGATTGGGTTCAAGTTCTATTAAACCATCGTTATAATTTTGTTGCAACATATCTTCCGCATCTTGTTCTGTCTCCGCATCGACCTCTCTGATAGCCATAATGCTATCCAGGATTATAAATTTGAATCTTTTCATTAATCTTTTACCTCCTCTAAATATAAACAAGAATCATAGTCTATCTCCATACTATCATCAAGATATGTTTTGCAGTCGGGTAATGGAGTACTCATATCAAATACATATTCCTCAGCTTTTATCTTGGCATCCTCTTCAGATTCAGATTCGATTTCGTAAACACCCCACATTGTCCATACAACAGGTACTTTGAATTTTCTCATAGTTTTATTCTCCTTTTGTTTTAGTTTTTTATTTTATTTGGAAATAGACATGATTAGTGATATACTTTAATAGAAGTGAAGTTTCGAAGTTAGATAAACTTAAAGCACACAAATTTAAATCGCGAACAAATTCTGGGGTTATAATAGATATATGCTTTTTGTTTTCACATGCTTTTTCTTTATCATAATCATTACGAATAGTTCTTTCAAGATTCTTCTTTCTGAAAGTTTCATACCCCTTTTCAAAAAGATGTATGATACCCATACGGAACATCACCTCACCATACTTGTTACGCAACCCATTGATTGCCAGATAATTATCATTTGAAATACGGTCTCTTTTTTCAAAATTTTCTTGTAACATAATTAAATCCTCCTTTATTTTATATTAATACCAATTTTTAATTTTCTTGAGAAGACCTTTGGTTTCTACTAAGTGTTCATGCACGAGTCTATCACCCCAATCTCTATTCTTTATATAATCTTCACCCTTTTTTGTTAATTCGTAAAGCGAGAAATGGTCTGTTCCATCATGATGATAAGCATCAATTTTAAAAGTTCTATCATTATCAATATAGATTTTACAACCATCTCGTTTGTTAATTGCCCTGCTAATCATTTTCTTAAGATTAGTTTCGATACCTCCTCCACATATTTTTCCTGTGTTCTTACCATAAAGTTCAGGATAACGATTGTTAAAAACTAAAGTAGCTAAGACACAGTTGGTTTCGGGGATTTGGTCCCAAAAGTCTTCCCAATCTTGATTAGAACATGAATTGCACCAATTGTTAAAACCTATATGATGATCCAAATTTTCTTCTGATGTTATATCGTAAATTTCACGATATTCTTGTTCTAAAGCATCATGGTCAATGTCGCTTGAATACATAATTGTCATAATTTTAATCTCCTTTTATTTTGATATTTTAGTTTTGTTCTAACATATAACAGTAGTCAACATCCCAATCATATTGGTCAAGTCTTACGTCACTATCAGTACCATCAAGAGCACTCCCCCATAAGCTATTGCCATTCATTGTTGGTGTGAAGTGTTTCCCCACAAGATTGTAGACTTTATAACTACGAGATTCAAGAGGATATGATATAAAATTCCCTTCATGGTCTTTCCATTGTCTATCTTTATATACTATAACAGCATATAAATTGGGTACTTCAGGTTTATCAGGACTGTGGTATCCTATACCGTGTTTTCTGTTGTAGTCATACATATTGTGTCTCATTTGAGAATAAGCGATTTTTACAATTTCTTTTTCCATAATTAGCAACTCCTTATTTTAATATAGTTTTGTGGGATTGTATCAAATTTGTAGGTTATCCCAGTAAATACTCCATCAGGATATTGTTGCGTAGGTCTTGACATTGCAGTTACCTCATAATATATTTCTCCATCAGGAGTATTAGGATTTTGTCTATTCTCGTATTTTAACTGATATTGACTTGCTGGTCTGTGTTGAAAAATATAATATCTAAAATCATCACATGTATAAATACCATTCCCTTGGTATCCTTTCAAGTCCATATTAATTCCCTCCTTTATTAAATTTACAGCATCCTTTTTTACCATATTTCGGGTCATCCCAATCACAACCATAAGTGTTAATACATTCACTACATATCATCAGTCTCTTTCCACAGTTAGGACATTTACTTTTGAAGTTAGGGTCTTCACAGTAAAAAGGGACAGTGACTTCAGATTCGCAATGAGGACAGTATTCAGTTGCTTCTTCCAGAGAGGGATTCCAACCCCTCTCTGCACAAAGCTCCAGATAAGTTTTTTCTTTGACTTCTAAATCGAAAAAACAGTTAGGACATACCGCATCATATTCCAGTTCATGATTGCATTGAGGACAAAAGTTAATCCCAATATCCTCTAAATAAGTTTTTTGTTTATTCATATTAATTTTCCTCCACAATTTCTCTTGTATAATGTTCGAAGTTAAAAGTCCCATCTGTGCGAGTCCAATTGTCACATTCTTGTACAGGGACTTGTTTGACTTTAATTGGCATTTTAAATCCTAAATTTGGTTTATTCTCATCTTTATAACATTGAACACATCCTTTGCATAATTTGACGATAGTATACTGCATAATTAATTACCTCCTACATAATATATTTTTTGCTCCAAAACTTGTTATTAAAATCAGGGTTGTTTTCAACCCATTGGTTTCTCATTTCCTCTGAAGAGAAGTAATAACACCTACGGTAAAGTTTCCCAGTATCTACATATTTGTTGTAAGACATATTGTGAATATTGTTATTTGTGGTAACATACTTTAGGTTATCATCTTCCATATCGAAGTATTTGATAAAGTAGCTATAATCAGGTATTCTGTTGTAACAATGAAAGTCAATAGAATATAAAGTTACTGTTTTCATATTAATTATCCTCCTCTTCGTTTAGTCTTCTGTACCATCGACATCAATTTCGATAGTAGTCATAGGGAAAACATCCCAGTTCATATCAAGAGGGTCGAACTTCAATCCTCTTTCTTTAAATGTCTCAATGATGCTTTCCTGACAGTCTGTTGATAAGTCGCTCCAATAAAGTGTTAATTCCATGTTTGTGTCCTCCTTTTTTTGTTGAATTTTGTTGTTTAGTAACAGTCATATCTCACGATGATATAATCACCGATGATATTAAGAATTTCTGTGAATTCCTCACAGATTTCTTCAATACTACACATATAGTAATCTTTCTCCCATTGCTCTTCTTGTGTTATGATAGCATTGATTAATTGTTTCTGAGCATCCTCATCTTTTTTGTTAATAATGAGATAATCATTAGTAAAACTTCCAACTATTTCCTCAATAGTTTTAGCATTTTCCATAAGGGATTTATATGTGTCCCACCATTTCTTAGGAGACATATCACTTGCTGCTGCTGTTTCGATGATAGTTTCACCTTCCCAATAATCAAGATAGTTTTCGTTACTATCCCAAAACTTAAACTTTCCACCATCAGCATGGTCGAGAATTTGTCTACAAGTCCAAGAGGCGCGAATCCCATCCCGATAGATAACACCAAAAGGTGTTTTGATTGTTTCGATTACACTTGCCATATTAATTAATTCTCCTTTTTAATTGAAAAGTATTTGACACTTCTTAATACTATTACTTCCTCATCTTCGAAGCGAACAGTCCATATCTTCCTGTCGTTAGGGTCGGTATCGGTATAGATTTCTGATACCCCACACCAAGAATCTTGAGAGCCATTTTGAAAAATTACTGATAGTTCCATATTCTCAATCCTCCTTTATTTCTTCATATTGAAAATCGTCAATTAAATAACCACTTGCATTACTGATGTTATCACAAAGATAATCTTCAATATCTTCATCGTCAATTTCGTCTTCTATCTTAAAATTAAACTCAGACATTGTACGTTTTAAATATCTATTATGAGCTATTAATATCTGTTCGAACAGTTCACCATCGTAATCTTCCTCTATATAACCCATTTGTTGGATTATATCATCTACTATCTCATTACTAACGAAATAAGAGATATTGTAACATCTAAATGTTCTCATATTGTTTCATCCTCCTTCTTATGACCGCAGATAACACATACTCCGTTATTATCATATGCTCCTTTTTCACAGAAACGGCATATGTTATGACAAATACACATTTCTTTGAAATACCCACATTTAGGACATCTACCATCTTTTCCTATTGTTGCAAGTACCATATCTGCGACCTCATCATCATACCTATAAAAACTTTCGTTATAACTTTGACGGTCAATGTCCCTGTAATAATCAAAAGTTGCTTCGATATTCTCCCAAGTCCCCCTTTCAGAATCATATATCTTATAACGATATAGTTCTTGCAAAGCAGGGAAACAATCTTCATTCTTGATTGTTATCCCATTATCATCGCAATAAATTCTAAAGTCTTCACAATCGTAGCAGTATTCTTCTTGACGATAAACAAATTCTCTTTGTTCATCTGTGAGATTGTTACACCATTCTTGAAGTTCTTCCTTATTCATTTTCATAGTTAAGTCCTCCTTTATTTTATGTAATTATTAAAATTTGCCAGCTACCATTTAAAGCAACTGTAATTTTTGCGTTAGATAAAACTTCATTTAAATAGTTGAAATCTATTTTAAATAAAGCGGGAATCTTTTTCTTAAAGTAGTCACATATATAACAGTTGATGTCAGCATCATAAGTGCGGAATCTACCAAAGCCATAACACATGGCTTTTTGTGCTATTTCAAGATTTGTCATTTTATCTCCTTTTAGAAAAACTCCCACTCCTTTATTTTTGCAATGGAGTGGGAGTTTTTTGTTTACTATAATTTTTACTCTTCTTTGAATTTAACAATTAGTTCTTTATAATTCCCTCTTAGAGTGCAAATTGTCAATTCATCAAAAGCCCAAGTGCCAACTAACTCATTATCTGTTCTTGAGTTCGAGTTATAATCCCCTCCTCCTTTACCATTACTTGTTGCTGTTAAAAGAGATAGAGGATGAACCACCCAACCATCGTTATAGTCATTTTCTTTCAAACACCTACGGAAATCAACATATAGTTGTTTAGTATTGTTTATCAAGTAGGGGTATTTTTGATAATCAAAACTCCATAATTCCAGATGGTCCATTGGATTAATACGATTCTTTTCTTTCCAAGCATCTTTATAAGCCTTTCTGTATGCAGATTCTTCAATTCTTTTAACTCCTTCCAGATGGTTATCCTCATCATATTTGGAGTAATCCCCTATCCAAGCTACAATAGAAGGTTTGTTCAGCAATAGATTACAAACAGCATTCATCATACTATTTCCACCTGCACTGAGCCATGAATGTTCCATAAGTTTCAGTCCTATCCCACAAGTATATGCTTCACCATCTCTGTTAGTATAAGTCTCTTGGAAATCATGTGACAGAAAAGTGAACACAGATTTCTTTTTATTCTGAGCTAACTTAATGTTCTTGATATAAGGAATGTAATATTGTCCGATAGCCTACTCCTTTTTCCCCGCAGGGATACGATTTTATACGATAATCGTGAAAACGTTATTTTTTGTTATGGATTACCTTTTACCAACTTTGATACCATTTTGTTCTGCAATATACTTCGCAATAGCAGAAGTAAGCAGCATTCCCTGAGTTATACGATTCAGGTAAAGATGTTTATTACCCGTGTTTCTAAACGGTTCACTATGACTTTCATAATCAGCCAGAGCCAGAATAACGCGATAAGCAGAGTTGGTATAGTTCTGTACATCATCCGCATTATAGCACTCCAGCAAATCGCTCACAACCTTATCAATCCTATCGAACCCCCGCTGCCTATCTTTCTTCATTTCTACGAAACCTTTCTTAGGCAGTACAACTTTCTTTATGATTTCATTCTCAAACTGTTTACGTGTCATGTTAATTTTCATAAAGGTTTGTGCCTCTTTCTGTATCAGTTCTATTTCCTGATTTCTCTGTAATACAGCTTCACGAGCAATCCTTATCTTGTCCATTACAGATTTACTATGCTGAATATTGATACGAATCTGATTTTCAGCACCACCCAGATAACGGACAACCCCATTGAGACATATCATTCT
>Ga0123354_10018940_pt1 | contig 10807 bp, 8 predicted proteins | sample TergutLab28metaG_2_FD_97872 | JGI IMG/M metagenome (GOLD analysis project Ga0123354, IMG submission 97872) | Labiotermes labralis P4 segment gut microbial communities from Petit-Saut dam, French Guiana - Lab288 P4 | ecosystem: Host-associated > Arthropoda: Insects > Digestive system > Gut ... | reverse complement strand
TTGTGCGGGTGATAAAATCGAGAAGAATGAGATGGGCTGGGCATGTGGCGCGTATGGGTGAGGAGAGGGGGGTGTATAGGGTCTTGGTGGGGAAACCGGAGAGAAAGAGACCACTGGGGAGACATAGGCATAGATGGGTGGATAATATTAGGATGGATCTCCAGGAGATGGGATGTGGGTATATGGACTGGATTGGGCTGTCCCAGGGTGGAGACAGGTGGCGGACGCTTGTAAGTGCGGTAATGAACCTTCGGGTTCCGTGAAATGCGGGGAATTTCTTGACTAGCAGCAAACCAGTTAGCTTCTCAAGAAGGACTCTGCACCATGGAGTAAGTAAGTAAGAGCATTTTGATACTGTAATGAACTTCAGTGTGCACTCCATTTCTAGCTGTCTACACATCCACCACACTTATTTTGAAGCTTTCCACTCCGTGCATTCTCGCAGTCAATCAGTCAGTTCTTTTTATTCCTATTAAATGCACACAATATGTTAAATACACATATTTATCACCATCTACCTCCTACACATTTTGGTGTTACACCATCTTAAGAGAATCTATTCTTTTGCCTGCTGAGCTATAAAATGTAAAATATACCTTGTTTTTTAAATTTACAATGTTTACAACAATATGTATTTCATCTTTCTATATCTGAAAAATCTTAAAAATGCTAGTTAAAATCCTTAATTATAGCACACTAATAACTGTTGGCTCCTGCTATTTATTATGTATGTTGGCATTATATGTGTTCACTGTATCCACATGTGTTTGGGTCCATAATGGTCTACGTGTCTTGAGATGACCCGGTTCCTTGGATTTATGTTGTTAACATATAATTCTCAGAAAACTGTATAGAAATGTTTTAATTGCAAGTATTGTATCCAAATTTTCAACTACTCTCTTCAGCTACTGTCATAATCAGCTTTCCTTGTATGGTTTAATTTTCATCCCTCCTCTGCTTCTTTGTAGTCCAATTTTTTGTATCAAATATTTAAGCATTAATAGAATTTGTTTGATGAACAGTAAAATAGAATCACATCTGGAATGTATCTTGCCTCTTCCAGCCATGGAAACATGAACGAGTGGTTGCTTACTATGGCACAGATAAAGTGATCCTGATCAAACAAAATGATCCCAAGTACTGGCTGAATAAAGTGAAGAATGTGATGAATGTGGTAGATAAGGAGCTAGGATGTGCGGATGCAGAACTTGGAAACGTTAACAACAGCCAGGTAGTGCCTGTACATGAATTGTAATTTTGTCTGTTCCAGAAAGAGTCTAGTTTTTTTAAAATGAAGCTAGTACACAACATTGTAGTTCTCAAATTTGCAAATTATGAAGATTTTTCATGCAACTTGCTTATGAACCATTTCATATAGTAGAAAATTCCCATGCTGTCTCTGCACTCATTTTGGTGTTTAGGTTTAAATTTTCATTCCCATTCTTTGCTGCAGGGCTTGAAGAAGGTCCAGTTGGTTTGTGTACCCAGTAAGTTTTAACATAACCCTGTTGGATTAAACATAAATTCATTCTGGCACAGAGTGACCCATATTTCTCATACAGTGTGCACAGACAATATAATTCTGCATATTTAGGGACAGCTGTGTCAGTGTCTGAGAAGTTATGTTGGTTGAGAGTATTTACAACTGCTCTTTGATCTGTCTTATTATATTTCTTCCAAAAAGGTTATCTAAACAGATTTTATTGTATGCATATCCAGTATCCAGTAAATCATATTTTAACATACTATATTAATATCATTTAGATGTACCTTTATGTGATGGGCAAGAAAGTGACTGGCTGTGTGGTGGCCCACTCAATTAAATCCGCCTACAAGATGTTGGACAGTGTGATTGAAGGCTGTGATTGTTGCTCCGAAGAATCCTATCCGGCCAAATGTGGAGTCAGCCGAGTATGGGTGGATAAGAATTACAGAAGGAAGAAAATTGCCTCAAGACTTATGGATTGTATGAGGTAATGAAATGTATTTATTTTATGTTTTATATGTGTTGGAGACATTCCACTTAATAACAGTGTGTTACTGTCATTTTACAGCTTTTCAGTTAGAAATTTTAATGTGAGACAGAGAGAGAAAGAGTAAGCCCTCTCAGGTAGTGGTTGTTACAGTAGTAGTTGCAGCACCATCAGAAATATCATTAGAGGTGCATAGGCTACAGCAGCTTTTGTGCTAGTGCAAGGACAATTTCCTCATATTAAGGCAGTGCATTGTATAGGGACTTATTGTATTTCGAGATTTTCAGAAGGGATTTGAGACTTGCAGTTTTTTTGTATTCCATTGCAGATCCAGTTTTATATATGGATACAACCTAGGAATGGACGAACTTGCATTCTCTCCACCAACCATTGATGGAAAGGCTTTTGCTGAAAAATACACAGGCACTGTGCATTTCTTAGTTTATACATAAACATATTTGAAGACGGAATTAATGAAACTGTGTAAGTCTTCTGTAAAGTAGCTTGTACTCTGCAGCTGTATTGTATTTGACCCTTTCATGCAGCAAGTGTGTTCCGTGTTAAGCCAATGTGCAAAGTTATTTGTAAAGGTCAGAAGTTTATTTTTTTGTGTCACATTTTTGTAGTAAAAGAAATTCATGTTTCATCTAATTGTTGGCAATTCACTCAACAAGAAGGGTAGATATGTTGTTTATTCCAAAATTTTTGTGTAGATGTTTTGAGTTCATACTAAATTGTCCAGGTATTTTTTTCAATTCAGTGTAAATGATGTATTATCAAATGTTTTTCCACTGTCCATAATGAATGTGCAGTGTTTTTCCTTTTCTAGCACCAATAAGTAATCTGCCATTATGTGGTGCTGGATCAAATTTGAATATTTTCTGTCAGACAGCAAATGGTTAAGTCATCGCTCTTCCAAGGGCCTAATCTGACATCGTAAGTAGAATGTCACAGTAAAGCTTTTACTTACATAAAATTCATTGCACTAGAATTGAGATTGTCAGATAACCAGTATACAACAGTTAAGTGGAACTGTTACGGTCCTCCATCCATTTGGACATGATGTCATGACATCCAGAAGAATGTACTACAGTGTCCTTAAAAGTTATCTGTCTCTAGTTTCTGCATACATACAGTGTACATGCATTGGTCCAACTGTTCAGAAATGGAATGTGCAATTGGAACTGTCTGATTAGTTGAATCTCCTTCCTGTAAGTGAGCTGTGATTTTGTTTGTGAACTACTCACCATGTATTAATAGTTTTCACTGTACACACTCAAAACATTTAAAATAGATTTCCACCACTTCTTATGCCATGAACTGTGATCACACATTGACAACACCCATGTGTTTTATGAACTCATTCCAGCTGAGGGGCAAGGTGTATCAACTTTCTGGTTACCTTCACCACTTCTAGTCTCATTAGTTAGGCATCATTTGCAGACAGGTATCTCGTCACACTGACCATACTTCAGTTGTTGTGACCCCCTACCTTTTGATATCAAATCTTTCTACTTTCTGAATTCACTAGGTCAGTATTCATTTTGTCCAGTCTGTTCCACAGATGTGTCTTTCTTTTGAGAAGTATACATACAGCTGTCAGGGAAGATGTGTTCTCCAATACTTTTCACCCATTTGGTTAAGAGCCTTTCTCCTCATAAGACAGCTTTATTTTTTTCTGTCTTTTTTGTCTTTGACACACATGGAACTTCAATTAGCCACCTTACAGGCTAAGGCCAATCCACCAGCCCCTGGACTCTGTGACTTGTTTTTCCAGAAAAGGCTTGGTGCTCCCAGCTGGAGGAGGATATCAAAATACTAGCATTAGGCATTGCAGTGTGTTAAATATTATGTTATTCTGTCCAAATAAGAAAATTAAGCTTGTGAGTATTAAGTGTTCTAATTTTACTTAGATTCTGGTTTTCAAAGTGTATGTACTTATTTTTATATTACAAACCTGGTAACTGCATGGAGCCATACTGTGAACGCAGCACAGGCTTTATGGATTGGGCGAATAGAGTGAACACTTGTCACTAATATCAGCATCACCTGTAATCTTCATATATCCACTTACCATACACTCAATTTTAACTTTCTAAACTTTGGATTTTTCACTCCAGGTTTAACTAATCTATCGCCATACAAATAAAACCAGGAAAGTGGCACTAAGACAAATTCACCAAGTACTTCAGTTTTCCCCTCTTGTCACTGCACAGCTGCTCCATGTTTATGTTGATCTACAATTGATGATATGAAGATTACATACTGCTGTCATGCTGAATCCAATTTATGTGCTCACTCTTCATTAGCATGTTAGACTTAAGTTACAAAATGATTTTAGACTCAAGTCATCTGGGATCGTATGCTGCGTCAATTCTTATTTTAATTTTGCTTGTGATCTGGGCATACTTAGAATATACATGACATAATGTTGAACAGTTGAAAGATGTGTTGTTCTGGTCTTTGGGCTTCTGGGATGTTGTGTGGCATAAGATGGTTTTTGGTTACTGATGTTGTGGGAAAATATCTTTGTTCCAACTTGAACTGCTTGACCCATAACCCACTACCAGCCTATGCCACACAGCATCCCAGAAGAGCAAAGACCTTGACCATGCTATGGTAGAAGTGTGTAATCTCACATGTGTTGTTCTTTTTCAACAGTGTACTATAACCTATGAAATAAGACATGCATGCAAATATGTGTACTGCATAACAGAAATGTTTTGTTTTTAAGAAACACTGTGTTCATCTAGTTATTGTCATAAATGTCAAACTTTTGTAATGTTTGTGTAATAAAATTACATAATGTACCATTGTGTTCTAAATTAATGCACAAAGTAAACTCATATAACAAAATTTAAACATAACCAAAAATAGTTTTAGTTAAACACATTAGTGTTGACCTGTAAAATGGCACACCAGCCATGGCTGCTAGTTCAGGGTCAAAACTAGTTTCAATCATATGACTCACAGATACTTGTCTTAAATTAAGAAACTTGGTAAGTCCAGGGCTTGGGCCATACAAATTCACTCTACATAAAGAGAAACACTACACTAAGAATTATTAAATGATTATAGCATGTTTATTTGCAGCTGTAATACAAGACCTTAACTTCAAAACAATTCACACATTATTGGATGCAGGTGACTGAAGAAGTAAAAATACAAGGAAAGCACTTAACACAAAGCATTATAGTCCCTGTAGAAGAAAATACATTTTCACAAAATTGTTTCTTTTTTTAACAAATATGGCTACATAGAAGTTCTACAGGGTACATATATGTAATTCTACGTGACATATATATAATTTAGTCAATCATGAATTTATTTATGGCAAGTGAAATGACATTTGAACAACAAAGAAACCTCTTTTATTTGAACAAAAACCTTGAAATTGAGAAACTCAGATGCACAGTTTACTTCTCTTGTACCCAAACGTGCTCTGTGCTTATGAAGTTTCAAAAATGAGTTAAACTTAGGATAACCAATCTCGTCTTCCACCACCACCACCCCGAAAGCCACTTCTACCCCCACCCCTGTAGCTTCTTTGTTGACCCCTGTCTGCATCTTTCTTCTCTTTCCACACAGTGAACCGATTAGCCATTCTTCTGAGTTCCTGTGGTACCTCCTGCATTAAAGAAATTACATTAGTGGATGTGCAGGAAGTGCGCTGGATGGAAACTTCAACAATAATGCCATATGAAAGCACAGCCAAACTGTAATCTTAAAATGAGGTGTTCGACTTTCTACTTCTTCTTATCCTCCCATTAAGCCTAAGAAAGTGCACTTGGCGTAAAGTCAGTGCAAAATAATGTGATGTTCACATCATCACTACCACAATCTCAACAATGATGCCCATTTTCCCGCCACCATCCAGAGGGCCTCATCATTTCACCTAAACCTGCGTAACATGAAATATTCATCACGCTCATTTATGCAGTTTTTGTCTTAAGTTTTCAATCCTGTCAATAAGATTTCGTTAATAAACTACTATATTTTCCAGACCACAAAGAAATGCAACAGAGCTCAGGCAGCATTTTATATCAGGGAGGTAGTGTCCTGTACTCCACAAAATAAAAACATGGTAATTTTGGCCTATAAAATGGCAGACCAATCACGGATGCCACTTTACTTCAGGGTCAGATTTCAGTTTAACCTTATGATTCCCATACACTTGAAATTTTAATGACAGGCCACTTTTTTACAATATTAAATGAAAATTGCTTGTCACAAATTTATAAACTCACTTAAAAACCTGTTGCTGTTCTGTTTCTGATGAAGTTCTATGTCTCACTGACAGGTACTGTGGTTTGTGGCCCTTATAATACTGTGGATGATTTATGTACACTGATACATTAGTGATGATGATGAGAATAACAAATATATGAAGAGTGCTGTTAATAACGACATTTTTCACAGGTAGATTTGCACTGCACAATACACCGAAGGTCATAAATGTTACATTTGAAGTGTTCACGTATTTTTAATAAAAAATGTGGAATATATAGTCTCTACAAATTTAAAGGTCATTACATTTTGCTACACAGGTTTATTAAAACTGTATATACCGTGTGGCGCAAAAAGAACACATGTTTTTCAAATAATTGTTAACTTTATTTTCAATAAACATAATTTTATATATATATTTATTACATGTTGTTTTGGTGTTAACATAATTCTTTAAACACCAAAACAACATGTAATAAATGCAGTTTTGATTACTTACATTGATTACTCAATTACAGAAAATTATATCAGAAACATGGCGTCCTTGCCATACACACGTCTGGAGCCTCTCCTCAAAGTTCTGCATCACATTTGCTAACATTTCTTGTGGCAGAGTTGCAATTTCTTCGCGAATGGAAACTTTCAGATCATCGACTGTATGAGGTTTTCGAACGTAGACTTTTGATTTGAGGTAACCCCAAAGAAAGAAATTGCAGGCAGATAAATCTGGTGAGCGTGGGGGCCAAGTGACATCGCCAAAACGCGAGACTACATGTTGTGGAAACATTTGTCGAACAACTGTCATCGAAGCCCTTGCCATGTGGGCTGTGGCTCCATCTTGTTGGAACCACATTTCTTCCATGTTAACCCGTAAACTTTGAAGTTGTGGACGCAGAAAATTGCGTAGCATCTCGACATAGCGCTCTGATATCACTGTTACTGTAGCCCCTTCTTCAAAAAAGTAAGGACCAATGATCCTCACTTTCGAAATACCACACCAAACTGAAACCATAGCAGTATGGAGAGGTCTCTGGTGTAACTCTCGCGGGTTCTCTGCAGCCCAAAATCAACAGTTTTGCTTATTGACATAACCATCCAAATGGAAATGTGCCTCATCACTCATTAAAATTACATCGTCAGAAGCAATAATTTCAAGCATTCTTTCACAAAACAGTCTGCGTTGGACAAAATCACTTGGAAGCAGCTTTTGAACAATCATCGATTTCATACGGATGGAAATTCAATTCACCATGTAGGATGCACTGTAACGAGCGACGAGACAGACCCAAGATTGAGGCACGACGTCTAGTGGAGCGCCGAGGACTCAATAACTGACCTTCTCACACTCTCAACGTTTTCTGGTATCCGAGCCGTACAGGGACAGCCAGTTGACGTCCTCTTCATAATTGATTCAGTTGTGCAAAACGATTCAACCCATCGGAGTATTGTGTTACGAACAGGGATCACTCCATCACGCGCGACATTGAACTGTCGACGGAAAAGACGTTGAACAGTAACAACAGAATCGTTATTTCTAAAAAACTGCTCGACGGCAAAAACGCGGTGCTCAACGTTCCACTGCTGCATGGCTACTGAACTGATCCCATCGGAACTATTCTCAGGCAGAGTGGGGAAGTCGCCAACCTTCACTCTCCCGACTACTACCCATTTCAAAAACATACATTCTTTTTGCGCCACCCTGTATTAGAAATTTCAGTCTATGCCTGAAATGTTGGTATATATGCAGCCACACCTCCATCCTCACGTTATTTCAGATGACAATTTATCAGCACTGAGTGGATTACAGAACACAGTACAGAATTTCAAAGTATGTTGGGAATAGACGTACTTCCGGACATAACTGACATAAAATATTACCTGATTAGCTTCTTCCAGAATTGAAATGAGTTCCTTAGCTTGAGCCCAATCATGTTTTGTTACCAAACTAATAGATTCACCAGTCCTCCCAGCTCTTCCTGTCCGGCCAACTCGATGCACGTACTCCTCAATGTTGTGTGGAAAGTCATAATTGAATATATGACTGAAATATAAAAATTACAATCAATGGTATATAATCAAGTCACTTCCCTGATTTTGGAAGGGCAGTAAAAAAAAAAATAAACCTGACGTGCTCTACATTCACATAATCACATGCACATACTGCACATCGCATGGGAACTGAAATGAATGACGGACACTGGCAAAAGTAATGTATTAACACAAAACAAAATGTCGGTCATGATGGACAAACCAATTACTAGTAATGGTAAAACTGGTCTTGAAACCTGTTTAGAACTGCTGTTTGAAAATCTAATAGATTCACATTCAAGATCTTCATTTTTATAGGATGTAACAGTATAAATGGGTGAATGGCTCTTGACATTTCAAGACAACGTAATGTTACCCACTTCCAAGGGTCAAAATGTCCGTATTCATTCTTGGGCATTTCAACCCCTGAAGATGAGACCACTATATCTCTAAATTTCATGGTCGAGTAACAAGAGGCAGCAGAAAACTGCACCACTGAAAACTGGAAGCAGCAGTCATGTTCCATCAAAATTTACAATTTGTGACTTCAACAATGCTGATAAAAACACCATTGTCATTCAGAACACTAACAAGTAAATCATCATCCACTTGTCTTGGAAGAAAAAGAAGGGAACAATAAAGCAAATGGTAGTGACAAGGAGGAAGACAACAAAACACTGCCATCTTTTGAAAGGAGCAGACAGGAATGATTCACATTCTCCAACATTTTTGTTAATCCAAAAGATAAGCCACATCATACACCTGATCACGACAGATAACTGTTAAACTGAACTATTCATAAAGAGAACACTCAAAATTGTCAATGGCTACAATCACAAACTGAAATTTTTGTGACAAACTTCTTGTTAAAGAAAATGGTTTTGTGTAATATATACAACTGAAACAGGTCCTTTGAACTTTGTGTTTTATTTAGTTTTCTTTTTTGTTTTTGCAAAAAATTACTTGCATGTTTGGTGGTGATTAAAAGAAAGGGAATTCCAGAAAAGATATGGGAAATAATTAAAGAATGTAGCAGCAAGCTTGCAGAATGCATGAAGACAGAACACCAACCAGCCATTTTAGGAACTTTTATGATGTGCCTTAACAAGGGAGAGGATGAAATACTGATGCCTTGCTGGAAAAGCCACAGCAAAACCAATTTCATGTGAAGAGCTGTCTTCTGAAAAACCTAAAATGTAACCACAGATAAGCCGGTACACTTTCTTTGTCCTTTACCTCATGGCAAACAATGATCCAATGTGTAATACTACCGACAACAGCAGTCTTCATGTAAATAATTAAGTGTAAGTTATTCTTTATTCCTTTTCAATGTACTGAAATTTCATTATGGTGAAAATAATTTATCAACTCCCGATGTTCACTGCAATGACATTTCACTATAAAGGAAAATGCCTGAAGGCAACTGATGTCAGTTATACTATTACTGGTAATAGAATACAGTCTCAACATCACCAAGGCCTGTCAATCCACATTTAATATGATCCAGTAACTAAAGAATTACATTTGTCAATCCTTTTGCATACAGCCTCTACACCTACCTCTCCCACCACTACCACTGGATGGAATACCACACTGTGTTATGAAGGAACCGCTGCATCACATGAAAATGAGCAGTAATGTGCATTTCTTCCCAGCTTAAATAAATGTCACATTAATAAAATGTAAGAAATATATATATATATTATACACTATCACCCTTTGTACTTTGTTTGCCCTGACTTACTCTTTGCAGTAGGCGAAACTTCTTACGGGATACAAGTGGGGTTCATCGGATCCACACAGTCTTCACTGTTTGTTTATTTAATTATTTATTTGTATTTGTGGTGTAAAGTCTACTCTTATCCAGTTATGTAAACAAAAATCATAATCTCACAACAGAAAAGAAAATAACCATCGCTTCCCTCCAGAAATACCGTATTTTTCGATAGGTAACGTGTGCGTTATCTATACAAAAAAGGTCTAAATTTGTAAAAAATGAACATGCGCGGTATACATTAGAAAGGTATGAGAGGTAAATCAAATGTACCAGTAATAACGAAACTAAGGTAGAAGTATAACTCATTATTTATTAAACATAACACTATTCAAATCCAAGAAAATCTTCATCGGACTCTACACTGAAAGAATCAATCACGTTTAAGAAGCTTCCATTTCTGAAAATGTATCGTCATGTACATAATCACTGTCACCGGACACCGCTTCATCTCCTTCAAATCCAAGAAATTCTTCATCGGAATCTACATTGAAATAATCAATCGCGTTTAAGATCTCTTTTGGTATTTCTTCAGCTTCCATTTCTGAAAATGTATCGTCATGTATATAATCACTGTCACCGGACACCGCTTCATCCCCTCGTGCTTTAATGAAACCATTCCTAACACAGCTTTCATTTACAGCAGCCCAACTTTCTATAACACTAGTGGAGAAGCGCACACTTAAATTGTTCCTCTTCATAAATCCGAACACCCAAGATGGGTAGGCCTTGAAATCCTTTATATTATCTTCTTGTGCAATTCTTTTTGACTCCTGCAACACACGAACTGTTGATATTCTCATAC
>Ga0123354_10018938_pt1 | contig 10807 bp, 3 predicted proteins | sample TergutLab28metaG_2_FD_97872 | JGI IMG/M metagenome (GOLD analysis project Ga0123354, IMG submission 97872) | Labiotermes labralis P4 segment gut microbial communities from Petit-Saut dam, French Guiana - Lab288 P4 | ecosystem: Host-associated > Arthropoda: Insects > Digestive system > Gut ... | reverse complement strand
ATATATATATATATATATTCATAAGTAAACACAGACCGTCTACCATTTAAGTCGACTGGTTAATTTCTTGGTCCTGCAACAGCGCAACTCGGGCTTATTGTCTAAGCTTCTAGACCACACACAATTACACACACAGACACTCACACTCACACCAAGTAGGACTCCAATGAACGAACGATTAGCTCGTCGCAGAGGCCGCTATTTATACAACACACATCAAACACAAACGACGAACATCCATGCCCTCAGCGGGATTCGAACCTGCAATCCCAGCAATCGAGTGGCTACTGACCTACGCCTTAGACCACACGGCGACTGGTTAATTACTCAATGCTAATCCGCTTTACAACAGTTTACTTTAAAAGAGATTTGTGTGATAGCAATAGTGAAACTTCTTTGTGACCGTACTGAATACGTTTCGGTTATGATCCACCGCTACTAAGAAAAGTCGTAATTACATCGATTCAAATTGTGCATTCTGTGGCTGAGTCTATTACTAGTGATTGTAACTTCGCGTGATATAAAGTACTTCTTTGTGTTACTGTTTAAAAGTGCAGTCAAACACGAGTTAAATAAAAGCTAAAATGTCTTGTAAACTAATAACACTGTCTCGTTCATTTGCAGTTTTCAGTTTCAGTAATACCAAGGAAAATTCTATAAGTAATTAGTGTAACAACCATATAATATATAATCTTGCCAACCTCACAACGTTGTTAATACAAACTGAGTTCCAGATTACCTTATACTGAACTATAAATGGAATAAAATTTTATATGATATTTTGCAGTAGGAATGGAAGAAAATCTGAATATTGCTGAATATTAGAAATGTCCTCGCTACTGCTACATTAGAAAGGCTTTTGCTGTGCGATGTGAATATGATCCAGCAGGCAGTTACAAACCATTAACATTCAAATTAACCCATTTGTCGTTATGTATATTTACATTTTCATACACGTGTAAATGTAAATTTCAACTCCAATCCTCGCCGATCCCTTCCAAACAATAGAGTATTTTCGAGAAGTTACGTTACACTTCACTTGCTAAATACTAAGCCTGAATATTTTAATTTGTGTTCCAGCATTCCGTTGTTTGCTAAAATTAGTACAGTTATTAGCAACCAAAATTACATGGAGTCCAGAGAGAGTATAATATCCTACATATAATAAAAATAACGAAGGTTAACTGGATTGGTTATTTTTTGCGTAGGAACTGTCTTCTAAAACACGTTATTGAAGGAAAAATATTAGGGAAAGGATACAAGTGACGGGAAGACCGCGGAGATGATGGAAGCAACTACCGGATGACCTTAAGGAAAGGAGGGTATACTGAAAATTGAAAGCGGAAGCAACTAGATTGCACCCTATGGACAGCTAGCTTTAAAAAAATTGTCGTAAGACAGGCTACAAAATAAACGAATTCTCACTAATAACTTCATTCTTCACTACCATTGCAGCAGCATCACGTTCTTCCACTGTTGCACTGATACACAGGGACGTGTCCCTGAATTGCTGTAATAGATATATGTTTGCAACTTAGATGGTAACTATTACGATATGCATTCAGTATTACCCCTTTTAAAAATTTTTAACCATTTTAATATTACTATTTTAACTGTACTATTGCGCGTCTAAGATATAACTAAACGTTACTGTATTTTTCCTTCCAGAGTACCTCCATGCAACACCAGAGAAAGGTCACAACATGGAGGAAGTTTTGGTGTGTATGTATGATGACTTGTCTCACTGCATGGTCCATGGATAAATTTAAAATCACGCGGTCTGTCTGCTACATATTCGGGCTTTATACCGCATTCTCCACTGCTGACGTACATCTGGCGCCATTATAACGTTAATATAATATCACTCTAGCAATACGTTTATGAGAAGATTGGTAAAAAAAATCGTCCAGTAACTGCCTAGTAAAACCTGTCATTTGTTCTGCAATTAGGCAGGAAAGGATGACTCTGCTGCCCTCCTGAACGCACAAACTAGCAGCAGTAGGTCCGAACACACAAACTCATTACGAAGTAACAGGGAAGAACTGCCTGTAATAGCAGTACAATGAAGCTAATATTTCTGCTGGTCCTTTCTGCAGTTTTGTGCCTTTTGTGCCCTTTGTGTTGCTGCTGTAAACGATGGCACGCTGGATCGTGTTGCGAATATCCAATGGCTCGTAATTGCGACATTGAAATTCAAGGAGCGCTGCCACAGTAGTCACTGTCCGGAACTTCGCTCTGGCTCTGTCGGTCGGTCTGCTGGTGCTGCTGCTGCCATCGCGACGGAAGGAAGAGCAAACTGGACAAACTTCGGCACAGCTTGTGACGTTAATTGCTGCAGGGCAGTAGCTTGCCGTACAACAGGGCGTCGCTTCAAGTCCATTTTCTTTTTGTTTATTTAACAACATCCTCTCAACTGCGATTAAGATATAAATATGAAAGAAAAGCGGTGAGTGAAGTTACCGAAACTTTCGATGAAGGCAGGTACGGAAATCTTCATTGTAATTTAAATACTTCTCTGTTAAAAGGTAATCCCTGAGAATAAATTGTTTGTCCTTCTCAAAGTACCTCATTTATATATGAGATCAGAAACGGGGGTAGGCGTATATACGAAAATTACTGTCTTCTTGTAGCTTGTTAAATAGTCACCGAACTACACGACGTCATATTCCAGAAGACTTTTTTTTAAAGATATCTAACATACACCCGGAAGGCCACATGGAGATGACATGCCAGTGGGATTGTTCATGACAGAATGTCTTTGTGAAGCACGTACGAATGTGTTCTATTTCAGTCGTTCCGTCAAATATTGTACACAGTTTTGTAATGCATATCAGGTATCTCATCCTACATAACGGCTTGGATTCGAATTTCTGACGCTTGGAATCAAAATGTGAATTGTAACTGTTAATTCTTGTCCCCCTTCCCTCCCCCCTCCCTCCCACCATCCATTCACAACCACATTCAAACTCTTAGCTTTTCTGTCGGGCCAAATGTAGCTGTCCTAATCAGGTGTGCGGTGGTTAACATTAAGTATCTCATTTAGGTCCCAGTTTTTACTGACCTACATACATACATACATACACACACATACACACACACACACACACATACATACAGACATACATACAATCATACACACATACATAAATGCATACATACAAACATATAATTGTACATAAACACATACACACACACGCACATACAATCATACACACACACACACACACACATATATATATATATATATATATACATAAACATACAATTATACATACATACCTAAATACATACATACATACATACAATCATCACACGTACATACAAACATACATACATACATACAAAAACACACATACAAACATATGTACATATGCGCGCACACACACACACACACACATACATATATATATATATATACATTACATACATAAATACATAAGTTTATATTACATATTACATATACTTTATGCTTACTTCACTAACTAGTATCTGTTGTTACATTACAGATGATACAGTGCTGCTGCTTAACACATGTCATTAATTGTCAGGCTGCCTCCACATGTACACTGGTTCACATGTAAGTGACTGCAAGTGTCGGACAGACAGCGTTCATCGTCAAACGGTCTCGACGTGTGCATACTTCCACCTACAAGTAACTCCTAGCGTCTTGCAGATCGCATTAATCGCCAGTCGGTCACGACATATACATACTTTCACCTATAGGTGATACATAGTGCCTGAGAGCGCTTATCATCATAAGGTCTCGACGTGTTCACCCTTCCCCCAGCAAGTCAGCAAGTGACCCCTAGTGTTTTACAGACAGTGTTTATCGTCAGAGGGTCCCAATACATAAATAGGCCTACACACATTCATGTATAAGATATTTTCCGAAGAATTCTCAACAGGTGTTTTTGCATAGTTGTTACACATTCTGCGAAATGTTTTTCTTTTGAAATCAATAATGATGGCGTCATACATTTAAACCTACCAGAGCATTAGTAGGTGACTGGAGAATTCTGCATTGTTATGAACTACATAATTTGTTCTCATCACCAAAAATAATTGAGAGAATCAAGTAAAAGAGAATGATAGAGGCGGGTTGTAGCATGCATGAGAGAAACCTGAAATAACTGCAACATGTTGGTCTTAAAACCTGAATCCAATAGACCTCTTGAAATACTTACACGCAGGTAGGAAATTACTGAAATATATCTTAAATAAGTGAGAGGGATGGATATTTACTCCATAAAGCTGTCTCAAATTACAAGCCATCACCGTAATGATTTTTTGGGTGTGCAGTAAGTCAGGGAATTTCTTTAATGGTCAAAAAAGGAAAAAGCTCCATTATACAATGGAAACAAATAGTGTTGAATGATATCAACGCATCAAAAATAGATCCTAGAATATGTAATGAATAGTTTGAAAGCTTCTCACAATTCAGATAAAAATTTTCTTGGACTGTTTGGCCTTGAAAATGGGGTAGATAGGATATTCCGAAACGTCGTTAAAGAACTACCATTCTATGCTGCATAAAATCCAGAATAGCGCAGATTTCTTTTATACGGCAGCGGAAATCTGAAATCTAGCAAGTAGTTATGTCTTGTCTTCCATTAAAAGCAATATATTAGAACAAAGAACATTAGCAATTCATATGTTGGTCTGTGTGGATATGAAACTTCTCCTTTGGCAAGGAATTAAAAAGGGATATTCGAGAACACAACACCGACAAAATTATCTGGACCTAACAACAAGGACGTGACAGGGGGGAAGATAGAATTTTATGATGCGAAACCTCATAATTTGCATCTTCATCATCCTCCTGTTATTATTGTTATGATCAATTCAGACAATGTAATACTGATGGGACATTAAACGTGCGTGGGGGAGACAGGAAACTCATGTAAGTTTTCAGTCTGATGTACGAGAAACGGAAATATCTTGGGCGAAATTGAGTGGTTCAGGATAAAGGAAATAATTGTGGAAACACATCCGTCTCTGTGCTTTCTTTGAGATCCAACCACTTGAAGGCTTAGAATTTAAGTACCTGCTCTGGTTGTAGGTAGAAAAAAGATACACCTGATTCCATTACCTTATGTCTTATTCTATTTATAAAATTTCACTGATATATTTAAAATATGTAAATTTTTAAGCAACCTTTGAAGGTATGTAGCAGACAGGGTTAAAATTTAAGAAATATTCGGTTCGTCGGGTTAGAGAGTACATTGCTGGAGGGAAACACTCATCTAAGTTAATTTCCCTCTCTGCTACAACCCTATTAAATAAGAGAGGATGATGTTCGTCTCCTAATAACATCACGAACGTTGCATGGCGCGCGGTTCCACAACGGGGAAGCATTCACATCTCTTCTCGAGAACAGAGGACTGCAGCTATTCGATTATGACGTCAAATTTGGCGCTTCGTTTTTCTTTGTATTCGTGGTTCTGTCCTGCTTCTGCCGCGTAGCTCCAGACAAAAGCAGGAATGTAAAAGTGAATGTAAATCTGGAGTCCGTAATGGTATTATAATATGCTTCAGGACATTTCAGGAGTGTTTGCATTCTTGTCAGTGCCTATTAAAATCGCTCTGTCCTTTACGACTATCTGTGCACGTCTAATAACCCGACAACTGCCGCAGAGATTCGCAAGAAAATTCACATCGGAGAGCTTTACGAAATATTGTCACGCCTTAAAAATTTTCCTTAATTCCAGTTCTTTACCTGAAGACCCATGGAATTGCAGTTGAACTGGAGGAACACATCGCTAGCGTAAAATTACAACCTTCTGCCTTTTTGGGGTCTTGTTGAAAAGGAACCAGATAGGATTTGGGACCATTTGAACTTGTATCCAGTCATTATACACCCAAACCTTGTTTTACGCACGTCTGTTTATGCATTTTTACTTTAAAGCTCCTTGCCACTTTACACCACTTCTTAATTCGCCTGCTCTCTTGTCGTTGATTAACATATTTTTTTTTATTTTTTATTTTTGTGACATTCAGCGGACCGTACCTCTTGATACATTCGTATGATGGAAGCCGACAAGATGCACTATTTCTCATCTTCATTTTGATATACAACTCTACATGTTTCGGACAGAATTACTAACGAGGTCGGGATGATTTCCATCCTGACCTCGCTAGCAGACAGTCAGCACACCAGTACGACAAATAACAATTGCTGTGAATGCAGTATTAAGACTCCTGATGATGGACAGTAAGTCTGTCCGAAACATGTAGAGCTATTTATCAAAATAAAGTAGAGAAATAGTTCATCTTTTTGGCTTCCATTATACGCATACTTTTTTATTTTCATTTATTTAAGCCCATTCATTCTTAAGGGAATATCACTTGTTATAATCTTAGTAATTAAGCAACTTAATGCATAAAATCCTGTTTTATAATAAGCTTATTATATGTCTGTATATGTTTCGAGCACTATGTGCCCATCATCAGGAGGTCAAAATTGTATTATACAGCATCTGGTATCATCACACCTGTAGGTGGCCGTCCGGTGCACAGGTTGAGAGACTTCTTCTTCTTCTTCTTCTTCTTCTTCTTCTTCTTCTTCTTCTCTCAACCTGTGCACCGGACGGCCACCTACAGGTGTGATGATACCAGATGCTGTATAATACAATTTTCACCTCCTGATGATGAGCACAACAGTGCTCGAAACATGTAGAGACACACAATATACTTATTATAAAATTAGATTTGTGCATTAAGTTGGTTAATTATTAAGATTATACTGAGATGCACGGTTAACAAAACATAAAAAAAATAAATTGTTATGTATTCCTTTTTGTTTACGCTCATATTTTCAGGTTCGTAACTAGGGCTTAAAATAAGGGCTGATTGTAGTGGAATTTTTTTCGGAGTTAAAGAGACCGGCGTGTGAAAACGCAACTCGCTCTCACTTCCATCCAGTTCCGAGCCTAAGAATGCCACTTAACAGCATGGCGCTTAATAAGGCATAGAGACAATTTACCTTTCACACGTTAATAGGCCAATAATCAATTTCTTTCACACTGATGGGAAAACCAAAAAGGTGTGCGTAGGAGACGGTATAAACCTACTGTCTATCTTATGCCTTTGGTAGATTACCGAGGAAGTTATAAAATCAGAATGGCAAAGGCATGTAAAAATAGTGCTTGAGGGAAAAAGGAAGTAACTAACTCCGTGGTGCAGAGTCCTTCCTGAGAAGGAAGTCAAGAAATTCTCCGAATTTTATAGAACCCGAAAGTTCATCCCCTCATTCACAACCTTCCGCCACCTGCCCCTATATTGTCCCAAATCAATCCTCTGCAACCCATATCTTGAATATCAGCCTTAATGTTATCCTCCCATTTAAGCCTAGGTCTTCCGCGTGGTCTCTTTCCATTAGATTTACACACCAAAGTCCTCTATGAACCTCCCTTCTCCCATTACCTGCCACATGCCCTGCCCATCTCATTCTTCTTGATTTTATCACCCGAAATATACTTTGTGAAGAATACATAACATAAACCACCTCATTATAGAAGTTTCTCCACTCCGGGAAATAAAAGTAGATAAATTATGGGAAAAGGAGAAGCAATAAAGCCTAATTGTATTATAAAGATAGTTCGAATAAAACAGAACTGCTAGGGAAGTGGAACTAGAAAGTAAAAACAAAATGAAAGGCGATAATGTTTAGGTTTTTTTTAGTTGGGGCTGGAGATAAGATTTTGGAAATCAAAGAATGGATTTAGACTGGTTCGTGTCATATGCATAACGTACACATGATAAAAGTATGTGTAGGTAAAGGTGTGATTTCACTTTATGTCCTTATCAATTACCAGAGAACCTTACAAACGTAAAGCGGTGAGAACATTGAAACTTACTAATATTCTTACTTCCAGCAATATGTGATATCGTTTTTTATTGTACTTAAACCTTCAAATCCCACTAATTCACGCTACATGGTCAAGAAACATTTGGAAATACATTTTTCCCTACTTTTCAAAGTCAGCTGCAGACCTCTCGTAAACCAGATAACATCCGCAGGCTAACCCGCGGCTCCTTTAGCTACGATATCCTCAGATAACTTTCAGTTTATAAGTTTTTATCTGTTTTAGGACGATGTGGATACTATGATATTACTGTGTCAATGTCAATATATGTTCAAGCTAAGAACGTAAAAATTATTGAGAATCAGCTTGACTGTTATCATCGGTATATATGACACTGCAATGCCGACTGAAACATAGGTACTTCTAGGCTGCTTCATGAAGACCTGCGCAGTCTGGTGATACTACTGTAAGTCAGATTTTCATGGGGTTTCCATGGTAACCAACAGTAACGTTCTCAGTCACAACATAAGCCCCACTGTAACCATGGAAATGTAGTCTTCACATCAATCACTCACTCACTCATTCACTCCCAAGTGTATTACTTCGTAGATAGGATAGATTTAACCATAAGAGGAAAGCAGTTCCGAAAATAAAAATATGGTATTATTTACTTGAGAGTTGTTTGACCGTGCATCTTCCTCATGAAATAAAGTAAAATGCCAACTTGATGCAACAAAGTAATTTTATTGATGTATTCTTAGCTCGACATGTTTCGGGTACATAGGCCCATCATCAGGAGCATTAGATGTTGAGTTGCAGCATATGGTTTTCTGCACCGAGTTTTTGTATGGGTGGTGGTCTTGAGAGCCGCTGCGTGTGTCGTGTGTGCGGTGCGGTTGGTTCATTTTCAATAACCGATGTTTCGTCAATTATTGATGTTGCGTCTAAACCACCCGAAATGAAGAAATTGAAAATACGTGGGGGCAAATGGTATGTAATATTTACGGTATCTGTTAAAGTGGGCCGAGACAACAGAAATAAGCGGAAGATACAGAAAATTTCCAAAGAAGGAGCTTTATAATTTACCTTAAACAAATACTGCTGGGATGGTCGTTTCATGAAGGCTGAGTTTAACGAGATTGTAACAAGCATAGCAGATATATCAAAGCATATTTTGGTTTAAACTCCTGAAAGAAAAAACCACTTTGGAACCTTATATGTGACTGAGAGGTCACATTAAACTAAATCTAAAGAGAATAGAATGGAAGAGTGTGTCCTGATTTCATTTTTCTCAGGACGTGGCCGATTATTGTGAAAACAGTAATTGATATTTAGGTTTTATTAAAAAGGATAATTTCAAGACCAGAAGATTGAATATTATATTATTATCCATCACTCTTTATTATAATGAGCCAAACTTCGTGCATTTCTGTTTATTGTAGGGACATTTTATTTTTCATGTTCCATCTTTGACTAGGTTTTCCAAGCGATCTCTTTCGTTATATTGTAAAGCTGGGGAAATCTATGAGTAAGTAGTTTGCAGGTGTTCCTGTATTGATGCAATTTTCTTGCTGAAGCACATAGGATTTCCCCTGCTTTGTGTAAGCTTACATCGTTACTTACGGTGTAAGCATCTTCCAAGTTTCCTTCCCTTGGGGTGTGTGTGTGAGAGTGTGTGTGCGTGTGTGTGTGTGTGTGTGTGTGAGTGTGTGTGTGTGTGTGTGTGTGTTGTGCGTGTTTTTCGGTCAATGAGTTGTAACTTCATCTACTTGTGGCAACATTTCCAGCCAGTAACCACCACGTTCCAAAACTTACCACATAACTCCTAACAGTTTGTCCCCTAACTTCCCGAAACTGATGGCGCCCCATTACGTCACGCACCGTCTTTTATCGTAAGAATGAACAGGCTACGTTTACCCTAAACTAATCCCGACTTCAGTTGTTTACGCCCAAAATCTTCCTTCCTGAAGGTATATTAATAGAGAATAATACAATTATCCGGTACAGCTAAGTCAATATACTGCCTGTATGTCCGAAGAATTTTGCAGTGATGTTTGGCAGGTTCAGTGAGGTTTCTGCAGTGTCCAGACCGTTCGAGGTTCTAAACACTCTCATATACACGAACTCTTTCCTTGGAGTTAAAACGACCGAGGAATGAATTAAACCATAATTTCATCTAGTTTCGAGGTTAAGAATAAGAGAACCATACCTCTTGGTAGCAAGGCGGGTAATTAAGCACAGAGACCACCTTAATTTATTACGTTTGTAAAACAATTAATAAAACACGCTTTTACAACTAAGTGGTTTGTATCCGTTAAATTAGAGTACACTGAACATGATTATTCACGGTTTGTCTCACTTTCTTCAAGAAAGTTAATGCTGACACTACGAGCCGGAAGATCGCGGGTTCGATCCCTCATGGGGTCATTGGAATTTTCCACTGACTTAGTCTTTCTGGCCGCACTGTTTCCCTAGAGTCGACGGAGACTCTAACGGAAATGAGTAGGAAGAATATCTCCTGTGAAGTAAAGGAGGCCGGTATGTAGGACTGAAAACTTTGCCATCTTCATGTGCCATCTGTTGTGACCGTCTCGGAACTTCAACCTCCTGAAGCCCTAAGGGCCTGTCTAGGTCACAAGGAAACACTTGCTACGTTATTTAGATTGCAAATTTCAGCTTATGACAAAATCTAATCCTTGTGTGGCGACCAGACATTTAGTGGAAAGCAGTACGCCCATCTTCATTTATTGTTGTTTTCGCAACACTGTTTCAGATTACCTATTTTTAACGTCTCTGTAAAATCTTCAAATATTCTCCTCTGATAAGCTTCATGTGATGTCATGTCACTCAACTATTATATAAAATTATATAAAATTTATACATTAAAACACTAAAACTGCTCCGACATGTTTCGGTCCTAAGACCATCATCATGGAGCTGTATTTCTTTGCCTTGCTAAAGTCACATTAAAAGCCACATTAAAACCAGTCATAAATTAACTT
>Ga0123354_10018937_pt1 | contig 10808 bp, 11 predicted proteins | sample TergutLab28metaG_2_FD_97872 | JGI IMG/M metagenome (GOLD analysis project Ga0123354, IMG submission 97872) | Labiotermes labralis P4 segment gut microbial communities from Petit-Saut dam, French Guiana - Lab288 P4 | ecosystem: Host-associated > Arthropoda: Insects > Digestive system > Gut ... | reverse complement strand
CCGGCCCAAAAAAATCAGACAGGTGAGATCGAATGTCAAAACAATGCTGATCTGTTTCTTCGACATTCAAGGAATTGTGCACAGGGAATTCGTTCCCAGGGGTCAGAGGGTCAACCAGGAGTTTTACCTGGGGGTTTTGAAACGACTGAGGGAGAGGGTGCAGAGGTCAAGGCCGGAATTGTGGCGAACGGGCAAATGGCTCATTCACCATGACAACACTCCCGCACACACAGCGTTGCGAATTCGTCAATTTTTGACCTCCCAGGGCATGACACTTGTGCCCCATCCCCCCTACTCACCTGACCTGGCCCCCGCCAACTTTTTTTGTTTCCCCGAATGAAAAGGGACGTGAAAGGGCGGTGATTTGACACTTTGGAGGACGTTATCACAGCTTCGACAAGAGCGCTGAACAGCATCCACCTTGCGGAGTTCCAGAGATGTTTCGAACAGTGGAAACAGAGATTGGATAAGTGCATATCAACCAATGGAGAGTACTCTGAAGGCAACTAATGAATTTTTTGTAATTCTTTAAATAAATCAACCGCTCATGAAAAAAATCTTGTTTTTTTTTGGGTCCCCCCACGTATCTATATAAACATACAGTCATGAACACAAACAACATTGTTGTGTTCATAACTGTATGTATATATAGACATATACACGCTACAACTTTGTATTATTGACCAAACACAACGGGGATGACATACTTTACGAAAGAGACCCATGTTTTTGACAGGATCTGTATGTATTCCCCTCACTGGCATCACAGTGTTACAGCACTGTACCCACACTGTGCAGGTTGAGTACATTCTCTTGGGTAAAAACCTGCAGATGTATGTGAATGATCAGCCTCACGCCCTGGCCATTTCACCTCCAGGGAAGGCCCCAGTGCCCAGTGAATATAAGGCTGGATGGGACCTACATCCAGCAGGGAATCGAACATAAACCACAAATCACCCAGCCCACAGCCCATTCACCACACACACATTAGACTATCCCAGCCACAGTTATATCTGATAAGAATAGATCATCAAGCTCCTCTATCCTTCTGTAACTGCCTCCTGCTTAGGTCCAGATATTCCCCTCAACACACCCAGTCTCTATCCTTCCACTACTGTAAGGCCCACACAAAACAACAGGTAACAGTACAGTTTTGTGTATTTCAATCTCCACATATTCAGACAGCAAAACAGAAAACCAAATGATCTGAACTGAACGGTAGAACCAATCTGTCAAATTTTGGCCACTCCAATAAACTTTCCTTGTATGCATTTCTAATTTGTTATCACTCACACATACTTGGACAATGCCACACTTTTTCAAGATCTACTTGCATTAGCAAAATGAACGACCTACATTCAAAAAACAAATGGAAACATTTGAACCTGTTCACAGCTTTGTACAGTGGTTTCATGCATAAAACATCAACAACACAACAGATGTGGGAGAAGTAGTCAGTGGGAATATCAAAGAATCAGTTTACCAAATTACTCATATTTGTGACAGCATGCCAGATGCATACCTGCGAAGCCATGTATATTGCAGCCGCTGCAACTGAAATTGGTGAGCGACCAGGCACAATGTCCAGTTCCACTGCTTTCCGGGCAATGTGTGTAGCTGCACGCTGAACCATGTTGGGAAGACCTGTATCAAAGTGACAACAGGAGACTCTGTATTGGATTCTGGAGAAGACCTCCTTTAGATGAATGCTGCCCTATACATCATGCTGATCTATTATATATGGCTGCAGTCATTTTCTGATACTACCTGGTAGCATAAAATGCAATGCCTTTTACTTCTTAAAGCCTTGTAATACACACAGCGGTTACCTCAGTTGCAGGTGCACTAAGTTTTGCTTAAGTTTTAACCTGACAGTGTCAGTAGGTAACATATGGTAGCAAGAATAAGCCAACACAGAATAAACATTTAATGGGACTAAAAATACTGTCTTTATAGGATTATGTCATGCAGATTGGTTGAAACTTAACACATCAGATTAGTATGTTTCCACTATCTTTACAGCAGAAAGTAAGCCAAGAAGGCAAATTCACATTAAGATACAGGGACAGGAGAATAGGAGTCAGCTCTGTAAGCAAACCAGTGAGTAGCATGCCAGCAAGGTATGGAGCCTTAAAGGCGGAGATAATATTGTGCATGGTGTCACTCCCTCCCAGTACAATAAACAGAGGAACTGCCCCATGCCTGGGCATGTCACAGTAGTCTCTTATCCATTCCCTGCAGTAATGCAGTGGATGTGGCAACATGGTGTTCTTCAAAGAGATGCTTCCTGCAGCCCCTTGACAATTACTGTTTTCAGGGCGTCCTTTTCCTTCTCCCCTCTCCACCTACTTATCTTATTCCCTTTCCTTCCCCCATTCCCAGTCTCCCTCAATAAACCAGCTCTTCTCCAATCCTGCAGTTATACAACAATAAGCTTTGTTGTTACTTGAAAAGGCAACCACTTTAGAGCACCACGCACCACTTGCTTACACCTTAGTACACCAGCATTCTGCAGTTTCTTAATGGACTCACACCTCTTTGTACCACCATCTCCCACTGCCTCACTCACAGTCATGTCCTGTCCTCCTATCCATGTTATCTTACTACGATTTTAACCAAACAAGATCCAACTCCAGGTTAGGACTACAACACAGTACAGAAGAGGGAGACATAGCAGACACAGTACAAGGCATGGGATCCATGGAGACTGGGATTGGGAATGAAAGCTGTAGGCATTGTCACAGTCATGCTGTGATGAGTGTCCAGTGGTGGTGCCTGCGCAGGGTGCCATGCCAAGTAATATGTCCTGACAACATGAACGAACTGTGTGAAGGTGTCTAGATTAAGTACAGGACAGCAGGCACAGAACACATAATTTGCAAGGTAGTAAGTGCACTCCACCTGGTGGTTGTGACATGTCTTCATTTAGGTTTGCATGAGTGTCAGTGTGTTGGTCAATGAAAGACACCATGGATATCATGTGACCTGTGAGGTGCATGTAGCCCCACCCTGCAAAAGCACACTGTCCTACGAGCAGTCAATGACAGTGGTCGTCCGTGGTTCAATCCATGTCCTGATGGAATTGGGGTAATGGGTCAGCAGCACAATCCGGTATGGGGACAAGGAAAATCCTCCCTGAAAGGCATTCGATGCTGCTGTAAACCCCTTCCCTTGTAGGGTTTGCCTGTATTGTATTTACATTTTCAGAAACTGACTTCAGAGTTGTCCTTGGTCCTGCCCGACCCTCCAAATTTCAGATATGTGCCTAGCATGCATATCAGCAAAGCCTCGTGGGAGAAGTTTATCCAGGCTGAGATACTAGTCTGATGTATTCACAGTTTGAGCTCAATGGCACAAGCAAGTACTCTCCTGATGATGGCATATGTGGACAGCAGCAGCTAACAAGTGTCAAATGGCTGCAGCTAAACCAAGACAAGTGTAAAATGCATCAGCAGCTGCACACAACCTTATGGCATATCCACTTGTACAGTCCGTCTCGTGGGGTGTGCTGCACCAAAGTGTGTTGCAACTGCATGTATGACACTTCACATTCAGCCACAGAAGCCACATGTTTTAAAGAAAATGGAAGCCTTATTGGTAGCAGGAGAACAGGTACAGCAAAAATTTGTCAGTTGAGAAAACCCAGTGAACTGAATGGAGGGCAACAATGGGAACAATTGTGTACATGTGACAAATGTATCACAAGGCTCTGATATGTTGGAATACTTGCCTAACATCAGGAGTCATGTACACAGATCACAGAACGCTTTTTATGATACAGAACCATGGTACACAAGGACACACTAGAATGCATACAGAGCCAAAACCCCTAATGATGTGGGTCATGCATGTGCAAAATGAAATGCAAAATGTCAACTACACACAAAATTCAGAGGACAGTGATGGGAACGTATCAGCTATGCACAGCATGTGTGGCCACTTGGGAACAAGCATTCAACACAATGCAGATGCAAAGGGGTGCATCTAGCAGACACTCACACAACAATAACAACTGTTCACATCTATGGTGACATGAGCACTGTTACCATACAATGGGAACACTGTGGTTATGTCAAACTGGATTACAAACAGCTCCCTCTTCTACCTTGAAGATGGAGACAAGTTCTCCTTCATATCAGGAAATTTCTACCATACTTCATGGCTTCATATCCCATTCAGCATTAATCTTTATCACACCAATTTGCATCCTGAGATCTCACATTTCATGGCACAATGATTGTAACTTGAATGACAAAAAAATATTTACCCAATTTAATGAAAACTTCTTACATGGTATTTCACAAAATTCTCAAAGTAATTTCAAAGAATAAATTTGGTGCTAGGGCGAGAGGTGTGATAAATTTGATTTTGTAAACTGCGATGTACTGGAAAATGTGTAGTAACACAAAAAGAAAAGACCTGTTAACAATGAAGTGACTGATTACACTGTTCTTGGATATAATATAATCAAAGCAAAATTAAAAACATGAAATGTGCTGTGAGGACAAGACTTACCGAGGTTGGAACAGAAACGCGACATAAAATCTCCTGTTGTTATAAGATCGACACTGGTTTCAAGAGCCTTCAGAATCAATTTAAAACAGCGTCCAATTTCCTTCTTGCTGATCTTGCTGACAGCACATATTTCCTGTTACAACACAACAATAAGCAATAAAGACAGTGGCACAGTCCCTACCCATGGCACATTCTGTAACTTATGGCACAATTCACAGAAACCTGTAGCACAGTCTACAACAAACTATGGCACAAGACCATAACAAACCATGGCACTGACTATAACAGACTCTGACATGGGAAAAGCCTGAGTCTATACAAAATGTGTTTCTTTTGCTTACTTGAGAACACGCGGTGAGTAGTGGTAATTTCTTACCAACATTTTGAGACAACCTATCATTCCCATCCTCAGGGTTCAAAAATCCAAAAGTAAGCCTGTAGCCCCAGTATGGTGTTTATATAGGGAAGAGTGTGGGCAGTGAAAAGTCTCAGTAGTGTGGTGTCAACCAATAAGGTTATCGCAAGTCTTTGGGAGGGTGGGGGGTGTAGTAGTCAGTGCAGCTGGACAGAGATGCTCTGTGATAGAAGGAATTCTAACCGGTGCGATAGCAAGACTCAGGGGAACACTCGCATGAGCAAAGTGGGAAGAAGGAAAGAAAGTTTTTCATTAATAAACGGATAATCTAAAACAAAACAATAGGAGGGGGAAGTCGTAGCCCAGCACTTTTGCATAGTAAAAATATCACGTGCAGTCGGCATACACCGGACTGAGTAGTGGAGTAAAGAGCAGGGACAAATGGGAGAGGAAGCAGACTGAAGACTAGAACAAAGAACAAATATGTAAAAACCGTACTTTCCATATATAATACACATCTCCCTCTTATGGCATCTGACATGTTGGGTTACTCTCAACTTACTGCTGGAGGCCATCCAATATTTCTGTCTAAGTTTTCTTACTTCTGAGTGTGAATTACCGAAGTAAATACACCTTAAGAATCTGGATACATGTGTGGCACAAACTGTATAATTGAAGTAGTGTGAAAGTGGGAAAATCTTTTACACTGCAAAGCAACTTCTTACAGAGGATGGTACTTATTGTGGTCACTGCTGAGAAAAAGTCTTGGGGACAGGCTATTCAAAAATCACTCCAGTTGTTAGACAAATCACAGACAGAATTCTAAACAAACAAATTTAAATACAGTTTAATACACTCATTCAAAGTTCCCAGTTGGCTTATGGATGTAATAAGGTGTGAGCAGGGATTGAGTATCAGGCAAGAATACAAAAATAATTTCTTTAAAAAAAAAAAAAAAAAAAAAAGTTACAATATACCTTAAATGTACGTGGAACACCTTCCTGGCGGCACGCGATGTAAAGACAGGCTGAGGCAATGGCATCATTGGCCCGGCCTTTCAGGTTCTTCCCATCATGTACTTGTTTGAAGAGGTTGTTAGCACGATCCACAATAGTCTTCGGTAAATTTATGCGATCAGCCATACTGGTGATTTCTCGGAATGCATTAATCAATGCCCTATCTGAACTGCTCATCTGCAAAAAGACAGCAATATGGCACTCAAACACCACAGTACCTGAATGCTGCTACACACATATGGGACTGGAACACTAGAATATGCAAATTGTAGGTCTAATTGCACTAAGAGCATGACCATATTTTCAATCTCCTCTGTGTTAGTTCGGCCTCAGAATTAATGTGTACTGTGTACAGCTCCTTGAATTTAAGGCCAGCTTAAGCTTCAAATTTACTGTACTTGCCGATTATTTCTACACCATAACTTCAATTAACATAAGACTTTCACAAAATTAATATTATGCACTCTCAGAACTGTTTCTGTCTTTTGTCATACACGGGCATCCTGTGCTGGTTATCATCCATCACAGCACAAATAGCAAATGCCACTGATAATATATTTGTGGATAATAGTAGACTACTTTCATCCTCTACAACCTCCCCAAATAAATGGCCATCAGATCATGATGCCCAGTTTCTCACAAATAACAATACTTATGCAGCAACACACAAAATACCCCTGAAGCAAAGAACCAATTTAAAATACTGAAACAATAACAAATTTTCAACTACTGCTAAAAAATAAAATATGGGAATCTGTTTATAAAGACAGGGATACCAATTACTTGTTTAACTCATTCCCGTGTGCTTTGTTAAGTATTTTCCAAGCTACTGTTCCAACTAACATAAAAGTATAAACAGTAGGAAGAATGTCACGATTAGACAAGGAACAAAAACATCTTTTAGGCATAAAGGAAACCAACATGGGACATCATAAAGTGGCAGGACAGGCACATTCAACAGAACAGATACTCTCCATACTCACAAACAATAAAAAATTAAAGGATCCCAAAAATTTGGCTAATGCCTTCAATATTTCTTTCCATCAATTACTGAACAACCATTAAAACCTCAGGTACAGAATGAAGATGGTAGCCATTTTTAAAAGATTAATTTCTTGGAAACTTCCCTAGCAAAAAATTAATGCCAATCACTGAAGCTGCGACACAAAGTATAAAAACTTGTGAGGTTATGACAGAATAACATAAAAATTTGAAATCCTGTATATGATGACTCATTAGTTACCCAGTAAGCCATACTGTAATCACTCTTTATATACTGGCATTTTTCCTGACCATCTTAAAATTGTGTGGGCTGCGATAGCTCAGTCAGTAAAGCGACTTGCTACAGGATGGACAGAAAGAGGATGTATGTATGTATGTACGTACTTACATACGTATGTACGCACGTACGTACTATTGAAAAAATCTTTGCCTACAAAAACTCCAAACTACAGACTAATATGGTGAAAGTGGACTCTACTGGCTCACTTAACCTGATTGCAGACAAAAAAAAAAAAGTTAACTGCAAGATCCTTTCAGAAAAGATACAGTGAACGTTTTCAATCCCTTAGGCATCACTACTCACAACGTTGCATCTCCACAACATCTACATGACAGTCCACACTCCTTCAGACCTAGTGAAAACATCATGGATATTTTACACATCATTAAGAAACGAAATTATATGACTACATTGCAAAAGTTTTATACTCACTCAGACACAAAAAATAATAATCAATGATATATCCACATTGGGATTTAATAAAATTGTTGATGTAACAATACAGTAGTACAATGACAGATGGCACCCTTGATCATATTATGTTATCTTCAATACATCTGCTACTACAGCAGCACACTGACCTACACTTGATACACTTCGTAATTTTACAGCACTTTTAGAATCTCTCAAGCTATTAATTAACTACGTATGTTTTTATTTCTATTTTCCCTTTTACCATTTTACAGAGACTTCTAATTCTAAACGTCACAACAATCCTTACTATGAAGAATTTCTATATAGAACAATACTACGTCAAGGGCCCAACTACATATGAATTGATATCTTGGAACAAACCAAATTCAATTTGCTTCCTTACCACCCACATCATCATTCAGTATTAAGAGAGTGCTGGATAATTCAATCTGAACAATCCTTAAGTAACCGTACAAGTACTCAAGGAGATACTGCAATACAGCACTTCCAAATAAGTGAGTTCTAGCTATGCATTTAAGAGAGAGGCCTCTTTCATTTTACTGTTACCTACCTTTACATATTTCGTATTAGTTCTGCCTGAGGATAGCCTTATTATGGGGTGAAACATGTAGTGACTTCATGTAGGTAATACAATTCTACTTACAATTAAGTGTGTGCTTGGCTGACTTTACTACATACAGAAATTTTACTTGCATTTTTAGGAAATCACTATATATATGAACAGAACAATTAGCATTTTAAAGGATATCCATTCTGTAAATTTTTATACCAGCACACACCTTTTATTCACCAAATAAATGCACATTCTAATTAGTACAAACATTACATAAGCTTTTCTAACATATTTTGGTACATGTGTACCAACTGCAGGGAGAACATAATGCCAATTCTTAAACACCAAAGAACCTATTAATAACAGCTTCACAGCAAGCACCTGGTTTTTAAGAACTGGCAATATGTTCTCCCTGAAGATGGTACACACATACTGAAACATGTTGGAGAAGTGCATTTAATGTTCATACTAATTAAGAATGGCATTTAGTTGGTAAATAAATGGTGTATGATGAGAATTATCAGCACTTCATTTGCCATCATGCTCATTGGCACAACACAGGTTCCCCGTGTACAGAAGGTAAAATCCCAAAGAACTGCCCGAGTCTGCAGAACCACAAACACTGTGGCTTCTATTGAGCTCAATTACCATATTACTGCAGTTACTGCAGATCTCCACTAATATCTCCTCACTCTCAAGACATTCGAATGCTTCCAGTGGAGGTAAATGACAAATGGGAAAACACCACAATAATGTTCATTGCTTGACTGAAAGCATACACTATATGCAACATTAGTAGGTCAAGTTGTTACATTCACTGCATATTCGCATATTCGGTTACCTGTAACTTAACCTGCGATGGTAAAAATGGCTACATTCTATTATATACAGTGCAAAACTTCACACAATTATTACTCACAGTTCTTCGGTTCTGATACTTTGAAACACCAAATCCATCAAAGGAGGCATCTCCACGCCCAGGTCCAATCATTGTTGACAGATCAGAACCATTAAGCAACGGATTTTCTGGACCGCCAACTCGGGATGGATCGGATCCTGCTTTTTCGTTGCTGAATGTTCGCCACTCTGAGCCCACATCAATTACTCTGGAAAAAACTCCACCACATTAAACATACAGTACAACCTTGGCTTAGGCTAATATTGTGGATTGACAAGATCAACGTTACGAACCTGTCACCCACCACAAGACCACATTCTGAACATATCTGATCACCAGCTCGATAATCTTCAATCAAAGGTGCATCTGGATGGGCATTGCAACATATTTTATTGGCATCATACCTGAAAAACAAAAATATAACACCGCCTCCAAGAAACAGACCCAAACATCTGGTAACTTGCAACAGCGTACGTTTTTTATAACTTAAGACAGGCAAAACTAGATTTGCTAAAGCCGTTAGACTAAAATATGACACCTACCTTGACGAACACGCCATACTTCGACGTTTACGTGCGAAGAAATAAAACAATTGCATAACGAGCATTACCAACACACGAAAAATCGACAGGTTAAACACATTCCATGGTAACACAACATTTCTCAGGTCATTCCACCAGTGTGAACTATCTTTGAGATCAGTTACGGAGAAAAATTCTACAATAAATTTTCAGGAGTAACACTAACAGTGACTCGCTAGAATGTCGCTTATACAATAAAAACAAAACCAGACGAGTTCAAAGTATCCCGAATTCTACGGGACACAGCATATGTGTCAGTGACGTATTCGGTTTTCACGGATGTAACGCCATGTGTTCGTGATTGCAGGCGTCAGCCACGAAGTAGCAGAGATCCTCGCCTCGCTGGTATATCGCGCGGCAAGAAGCGGTAATTGTATTACGGACGTTTCGGGACTACCTATCGGTCCCATCTTCAGGGTTCAAGAATTCAAAACAACCCTTGTAGCCGTAGTACGGAGTTTACGTAGGGAAGAGTGTTGGCGGTGAAAAGTTTCAGTAGTGTGGTGTTTTAAGTGGGAGGGGAGCGTGGTAGACATTGCAGATGGAGACGCTCCGTGATGAGAGGAAGTAAATAAAGTATTTCAAATAATAAAAGGATAATCTAAAAAGAACAGGAGGGGGAAGTCTTAGCCAAGCGCTATTGTGTGATAAAATACCACGTGTAGAGCCGGGATACACCGGGCTGAATAGTTGAGTAAAGGGCGAGTGTGGTAACGTGTGCATCGGACAGACTGGTCGAACTGTAGACATCAGAATAAAAGAGCACTACCAGCACATATGACTTAGACATCCAGACAAATCGGCGGTGGCGGAACATGGGTTCAACCATAACCATGTTATTAAATTCTAAGACACCCGGATCCTGTCTACTGTACCCGGCTATATGGAACCGCATATCAGGGAGGCAGTGAAGTTGCAGCTGCACCCAAACGATACTAGCAGGGACGATGCCCTGACTTTGAGCGAGACATAGAAACCTCTATTTCGCCTCCTTAGAGAGAGCAGACGGCGCCTCAATAGCGATGACGAGCGTACAGTCCTATAGGGACTCCCAAAGCTATCCTCTTTCCTCGCGCTGAAACGGCGGGTTCCCCCCCCCCCCCAGCTCCGATCTACGGTAGGACCCCCTACAGGATATTCTTCCTCCCCAGGGCCCGGACAGCTCTTTTCCTT
>Ga0123354_10018936_pt1 | contig 10808 bp, 7 predicted proteins | sample TergutLab28metaG_2_FD_97872 | JGI IMG/M metagenome (GOLD analysis project Ga0123354, IMG submission 97872) | Labiotermes labralis P4 segment gut microbial communities from Petit-Saut dam, French Guiana - Lab288 P4 | ecosystem: Host-associated > Arthropoda: Insects > Digestive system > Gut ... | reverse complement strand
TAGCGGGCGTAAAAAAACTATTTTATTAATCATCATAAAAGGAGGGATGTAATATGTACTCGACTATATGCGATCCTGAGATAATGAAAACGCTTCTGCCGGAAGGTTTTCCCATTGATAAATTAAGCCAGCCTGAATATACGATGCGATCCGAGATAGACGTCTTTGTGACCATGAGGGATGGCGCAAAGATCGCTATGGATATCCACAAACCCGACGTCCCCGGTCAATTCCCGGTCATTTTCCTGTCCACAGCGTATATGAAAGCGTTGTCGTTCCTGCCCAATATACCGGCGTTTCATTTCGTTGAAACCAACAACTTCGAATGGTTTGTAAAAAGGGGTTTCATAGTGGCGATCCAGGATCAGCGCGGTACAGGTTCATCCGTTGACGGCGTATGGGAATTGTACAGCCAGGAAGTTCAGAACGATCTGTATGACTGTATCGAATGGCTCGCCGCACAGCCCTGGTGTACGGGCAAGGTCGGCATGATGGGCGAGTCCCTTTTGGCCTGGGCGCAGTGGTTCGCCGCCGCGACGCAACCCCCGCATCTGGCCACGATCATCCCCTACGACGCGGGAGCGGATCTTTACAGGGACGTCATGTATCACGGCGGGAGTTTGAGCGTCGGATTCCCGTCCGCGTGGAATCTCGTGGAGATCAGGGGCAATTATACATTGGGCCTTGGTTTGAAGCATCCGAACAAAATCGGCTCATGGGATATGCCGAGGGTCGCGCTCGACCACCCGACCTTCGACGATTTCTGGAAAATCCGTCGGGCGGATTTCACAAAGATAAAATGCCCGGTGTACAGCATCGGCTTCTGGCATAAAACAGGGCTGCATCTGCGCGGCAACACGAGGGGCTATGAGGAATTGAACACACCTAAAAAACTGCTGCTCTGTCACGGCGAGTTTGAAGGCGACGAAATGGCCATCTACAATTCAAACGAAATGAGGCTGTTGATACTGCGCTGGCTGGATCATTGGCTTAAAGGCAATGATACCGGCGTCATGGACGAACCACCCGTAACCATTTTTATGCGCGGCCTCGATAAGTACAGGGTCGAGCATGAATGGCCGCTCGACAGGGCCGTTTACACGCCGTTCTATCTTTCAGGCGAAAAGACGGGCGTCGTCGATTCATTGAACGACGGGAAACTCGTCTCTGACAACCCCGGAGCGGACAGTGATTCCGTCACGTATTCGTATCCGCAGCCCGACTGGACCCATTTCAGCGGCATCGGCTCGGCGGTTGTCGAACACGGGAAGGTGTATTCCTATCGCGAAGTCCTGACGTTTACGACCGATCCCTTAGAAGAGGATCTTGAGGTATGCGGCCACAGCCGTCTTATACTGTATTGCTCGACCGAACAGGAATACCCCGACTATGTAGACACCAAATTCTACGTGAGGGTTTGGGATCAGCTGCCGGATGAGATCCAGCCGGCAAACTATCCCCTCGAGGCCATACTCCTGTCCCATGGCAGGCTGCGCGCCTCCCATAGTTTTGAGCATGACAAAGAGCTTGAACGGCCATGGCGCCCGTATTATACGCACGCAAATCCGCAGGAGATAGAAAACAACAAGATCTACGAATACGATATCGAAATACAGCCCTTCGCGAATATATTCAAAAAGGGGCACAGGATCCGCATAGAGGTGGCCTGTCACGATACGAATATGTTCGATTTCGGAGGGCATTATTACGGGTTGAATATCGGCAAGGACACGATCTATTACGACAAGGATCATCAGTCGCGGTTGATCCTGCCGGTGACCGGCAGGTAGCCGCCGGAACTGCAAAAAGGGTAAACAAACGAACGCCGCCGGGGAAAGGCGGCGTTCGTTTGTTGGCATTTTTACTGAATGGCGAATGATGATATGGCGAGTCTTATATACGCGTCCATCTTTTCGATGAGGTCGTATTCGCCGCGCGCGAGCGACCAGTCGAAGAGCATGCCGCGCGCTACGACAAGAAAAAAGTCCGCGATGGTTTCATCGTTTTCGTCGCTGATAAACGCGCCCTGCGTCTTTGCCGAGGCTACGAGTTCATTGAGCTTGATGTGTATATAACGCGATTTGTCGAGGAAAAAACTGTTTTGGATCTTCACGACCATGCTTGTATGCCCGTAGCCCTGATTTACGTGAAATTGCGCGTAATGATGGAAGAACGTCTTGATGTTTGCGACGGCGTCATCGGTAAATCCGGGCGCCACCATTTCTTCAAAATAGTAGTCGATCTGTTTGAAGACCTCCATTATAATGTCCGATTTTGAATTGTAGTAGTGGTAAAAAGCGCCGATCGAAACCCCCGCTTTGCGGCAGATATCCTCGATGGTCACATTTTCGTACCCGTATTTGTCCATAAGCTTTGCCGCGCTTTGGAACAGTTTTTTCTTCGTCTTCTGCGCGCGAAGCGATCGGACTGTCATCTTTTTTGCCATCATTTGTCCCCTTTAAAAATCTATGTCCTTTCCGTCATAAATGCATTGAAGCACCCTTTGCATGGTGGCGACATCTATCTCGCGCGGATTGCACAAAACGAGTTCGTCCTGCATGGCGTTTTCGGCGATCACCTTTACCTTCGCGTTCCATTCTTCCTCCGGGATGCCGTATTCTTTCAGGCTTTTCGGCGAGCCGAGAGAAGAGGCGAGCGCGCGCGCTTTATCGGCAAGCCCGATGGCAAGTTCATCGTCCGTGCTGCCGCTCACGCCGAGATACTTGGCCATTATCGCGTATTTCGCCCTGGCGGAGGGTTCCTTTGAATTGTATTGTACGACGTATGGTATGTATATTGAATTTGCCAGTCCGTGCGGAATGTGCCCGCCGTCGAACATGATGCCGGTCTTATGCGCCATAGCGTGGCTGAGGCCGAGCATCGCGCTCGTAAAGGCCATACCTGCGAGGCAAGAAGCGTAATGCATGGATTCTTTTGCGTCCATATCCCCTTCATACGCGGTGGGCAGATTGTCGAATACCATCTTCGCGGCAAAGAGCGCCTGGGCGTCGGAGAAGGGGTTTGCAAATTTTGCGACAAACGATTCGAAGGCGTGGGACATTACGTCAAGGCCGGTATGCGCTACGAGCCTTGGGGGCATCGTATCCGTGGCCTCCGGGTCGAGTATGGCGATATCGGGAATGATATCCGTGCCCGCCAAACCGAATTTGACGCCGGTCGAATAATCGCAGACTACGCTTACCGCCGTAACCTCGCTGCCGGTACCCGAGGTTGTCGGTATCGCGAGGAAGTGGGCCTTGCCCCGCAGCGGAGGAAAATTAAAGGGATTGATATCGTATATATTGACATCCGGGTTTTCGTAGATCAGCCACATAGCTTTTGCGGCGTCAATAGGCGAACCGCCGCCGATCGGGATGATCCAGTCCGGTTTGAAATCGTCCATTTCCTTCGCGCCTTTGCGCACAGTTTCGATCGACGGGTCGCTCTCCACGCCTTCATAAAGGTATGTTTCAAACCCCGCTTCCTTCAGATAGCCTACCGCCTTGTCCGGCAGGCCGGCCTCTTTGATCGGGCCGCCGTCTATCACGATAAACGCCCTGTGGCCCTTGAGCGTTTTCAACGCGTCCATACTGCCGCGACCGAAGTATATATCTCTCGGGACTGTGATTCTTGGCATATTCTGTCTCCTCCTGTTCCTGTCTTTCTTCCAGTTATCTATAGTATTGATTTATACAGCTTGTCCGTTGTCATTTGTCCTCCATCAATTGCTCGACTTCGGCCATCTTCCCGTCAGCCAGATCTTTTGATATGAACACCATGCCGCATACCGGGCAGCGCGGGACATCGTGTGAAAAAGTCATGCCCATATATGAAAAAATCATGCTTTTCGGCGCGACCGCGGCCCCGCACTTCGCGCATATCCAGCCCTCGGTATCGTTTAATTCTATCGTTTTTTCCGGATCAGTGGTCATAATTTATTATTATTTAATACGCGGGGATTACTCCGTATCAGAATAACGCATCCTGTGATTCCACGCGTCAACTATTGTATAACATTTTGCGCGGTACTGCGCCGCGTCCGGCGCGGAATCGTCCGGGCCGGAGACCTGATCTGTAACCGTGTATTGTACCCATGTCGTGACGACGTCCCTGATGAGGCGGCACTGGTGAAGCACGCAGCCGTTCGGGGCGCCGCCGGATCGAAGGAAGACTTCACCGGCAAGCTCGGCTTTGTATATGGCTTCGCGTACGTCGTCCGCCGGTATCAGCCTCCTGTCCATATCCGCGGCAAGCAAAGCCGGTATATCAACGCGCAAGGCTTCCCAGGGCTTTTCTGCCGGCGGTTCGGCCTTGTCGCCGTAAAGCCCGGCCAGCGCCGCCTTCGTGCGTACAGCGTTGTCGCGCCACGTCTGCAGAGAACCGGGACCGCGGCGCCCGATATCATCGTTCACCGGAAAGATGAAGTCGAGGATATGCGCGTGTCTTTTTCCGGAAAGGCTAAAGGTTTCTGCGCAGTTTGCGCAGTAAACAAGGTAGGGCTCTTCGCCCGCAGCGATCCTGTTCGACACGATCGTGTCGTAGAGCTCCGGATTCGCGACGCGCATATGGCCTCCGAAACCGCAGCAGTGGTTTTTCTCGGGCAGCTCCGTAAGTTCCGCGCCCAGGTCAGCGGCGAGTTTTCTGACGGCCTTTTCCATTTCCGGAAAGTACCTGGAAGCGCAGGGGTCGAAAACGGCAAAAGTCTGCGGAGGCGTAGGCGATACCGTAAATTCCGGGCTTGTGAACCCGCCGCCGTTTTCGCGAAAGTCGGCCAAGAGCTCATACAGCGAAACCGTATCGATTTCCGGCAGAAATTCCCCGAACAGGCGCATGCAATAGGCGCAGGCGAAGACAAAAACCGGCTTGCCTGCGGCCAGCCACTTCGCGCGCAGCTCCAAAAGATGCCTGTTGAAGAGCGCGTCCTCTCCGGCCCAGTAGGCCGGCGCTCCACAGCAGTCCAATAAAACGCCGGACCCGTACCGCTCCTTCAGGAACGCCGCCGCGTCCCTTATCTGCGAAGGGGAGCGGGCGCCGGCCTTGCAGCCGGGGAAAAACATATAGCGCTCCGTTCCTCCCGAACAATAGGCCCCTTCTGTCCTGTGCCATTCAAAGTCGCGCAGCCAGAAATCGTGAAAAGCCTTCGGGTGTTTGCCTGTTTCCGCGCGACCGGCCCGGGCCAGATGAAAGAGTTTCTCGATATCAACGTCGACCGGGCATACCGACTCGCAGTAGCCGCAAAGATTGCAGGAATACGTTTCGCGGGTAAGCGAGCATGTTGAAAACGGCGGCGCCGACTTCGTGTCGCTGTACGCTTCGACAGCGATCTTCTGCGGCCTTTTATTGTAGCGCCCGAGCATTTCACAGGCGTCCATGCAAGCACGGCAATCGCAGCCCATACAGCGGGACGATTCGGCCATGGCCTCGTCCTTTGTATAGCCGGCCTCCGGATCGGCGGGTATGACGATGGATTTGCCGGGTTCTCCCTTGTGGTCGATATAATGCTTTTCGGGCCTGCCGGCGTAGGCCCGCATCCCGGTTTCCTTGTCCTGATGCCTGCCTGTTTGCAAAAACGCTTCGATATCTTTTGCCGTCTCTACGCCTTGCGCGATAGCCGCAATGGCGTCCATGCCCGCGTTCGTTGTCGCGTCGTGCACGCAGGCGAAGCCCGCGAGCAGCGGATCGTCCGGCCCTTCGATTTCCCGGCTGTAAACGAAATCGACCGCGACCACGGAAAACTGAAGGCGTATCTCTTCCAAAAAGCTTTCGTATTTCGGGTGGGCGGCCCAGGTCGAAAAGGCCCTTTCGCCGCGTTCAAACACCGTCACCGGATAGGCCTTTTGCGCGAGGTTGAGCGCGAGCGACAGCCCCGCGAGCCCCGCGCCCACTACGGCTACGCTCTGCTCCTTCGGCTGTATCCTGAAAACCTCCGGCTTTTTATCCTTCGCGAATCTGACGACGGCCGCTTCTACAGCCCTGACATCCACAGCCTCATCCCCCACGAAGTACTGGATTGCTTCGTCGCCTTTACCGCGCTGGCATTCGGCCCGGCAGGGCGCATCGCAGAGCTCGCTCACGATAGCAGGGAAAACCGTCGCATTTCTGAAAAGCTTGTAGGCCAGGCCCCACTTACCGTCCCTTACACGCGATAAAAACGTCCTTATGTCAAAGAAAAAAGGACAGGGATGCGAACACGACGCGGGCTCTCCGTGAAAGCACCGCGTCGTGATAATAGTAGCGTCTTCCTGCCTCAACGCCGCTCCCTAATGCCCCGGAGGGAAAATCGGGTTTTCGCGCAGCAGCTCCAGCTCTTCCTCGAAGTCGGAACCCAGGAAGTATTTCGGCGGAGTGAGGTCTTCGCCATGCCTGAGCCTGTCCAAACCGGCCTTGACCTTGTCCGGCGTAGCCGGCAGGTCGTACACGCGGACGCCCGTCGCGTTCTTGATAGCGTTGATGACCGCCATATGCCCCGAGCACTGGAAATCTTCGGAACAGCCGCACGACCCGTGCGGGCCGGCCGGTCTCGGATTCTCGATGAATATGATATTCATATCGTCCGGGATGTCCGTGATCGTCGAAATGCCGCAGCCGATCATATTGTCATACTTTTTCTCCGGATGGTAGTCTTCCGAGAGCGCAAAGCCGATCGAGTGCGACAGCCCGCCGTAGCCCTGGCCTTCTACCGCGAGCCGATTGCCGATAACGCCGACGTCTGCGACGGTAGTATAACGCAGAACCTTTGTCTTGCCTGTCTCGGCGTCCACTTCGACGAGGCAGACATTGACAGCGTACATATAGGTCGGGTTTTTCTCGCCGACGCCGGTATCCGGATGCAGCCCCGGCGGCAGGCCGATATTGAACTGGTCGTAGTGGCCGGTATATTTCGTCGGAATGCCTTCTGAGATCATCTCGTCGTATGTACGGTATGTACCGTCCGCTTTTCTCATCGCGTCCATGAGCTTGTTCGCCCCGTCTATGGTCGCGTTTCCGTTCATATAGTGCGATCTCGACGCCGCCGCGAGGCCGGAATCCGGGCATCTGTGGCTGTCGTTCATGATGAGCCTCACCTGCGAAGCCTTGACGCCGAGTGGCTCAAGCGCCTTGACCGTATGTGTCAGCGCGCCGATGTCGCCGCCCTGACCGACATCCTCCCAGGTGTTGTAATGCGTGAACGTGCCGTCCGGATTGAGTTCGAGCGCGACCTCGGACGAATCGTGCGCGCCTATCGTGATGATGAATCCGCCCATGCTCATACCGACGCCGACATACCTGTCGGCTTTCTTCGCGGCGTCGGCTTCCGTTTTGTACTCATCGTAGACGGGTTTGATCTTCTCAAGCATGGCGGGATAATAATAGTCGTGGTAGGGGCAGCTGTTGATCGTGAGGTCGCCGGGCCGCGCCGCGTTTTTGTAACGGAATTCCCAGGGATCCATCCCGGCGGCGTCCGCCGCCATGTCGATAAGGGCCTCTGTCGCCGTATATATCTGCGGCGAGCCGAAGCCCCTGTACGCGGTGTTGAAATTGTGGTTTGAAGAGCCGCCGCGCGCCAGCGCCTTGAAGTTCGGGATATTGTACCCGTGGAAGCCCACGGAAGCGAGATTGCTGAATATCTTTGACCCGGCCATGGCGTACGCGCCGTGATCCAGCGCGATATCATATTCGGCGCCGACGATCTTGCCTTCGCTGTCCACGGCGACGCGGCCGTTCGAGAAGGTTGCCGAGCGTTTGCCGCTGTTGTGGCTGAATTCCTTGTAGTTCATCGTCATTGTGCAGGGGCGTTTCAGGACCATCACAGCCGCGGCTACGAGCGCGATCGAGTTCGGCGTCGTGGTATAACCAAACGAGCCGCCGGTCGGATTCATGATGATCCGTATATCATCCTGGTCGACGCCCAGTCCGACGGACAGCTGCTCCCGGTTTTCGCCGATGGCCTGCGACTTGCACAGGATCGTTATATTGCCGTCGCTGCCGTAGTACCCTTGCATCACGTCGGGTTCGATCGGCATATGGGGTTCGTGCTGGCTGTGGAATGAGCCTTCGACAATGGTGAGGCCGTCTTCTTCAAAGATTTCCGCCGTGTCGCGGCCCTTGTACACAGGCTGGAACATATAAAAATTCGGCAGATCCTTGTGGAGCTGTATGGCATTGGGCATAAAGGATTCGACAACGTTGCTATATGCAGGCAGCAGCTCGAGATCGCACTTCACAGCCCCGGCAGCCGCCCGGGCTTCCGCTTCTGTTTCGGCGGCGACGAGCGCGAGCACATCGCCCACACGGCAGACTTTTTCACCGCAAATGACAGGAAATTCCGTAATGCCCTTGCCCTTTGTACCCGGTATGACCGCGGGGAAATCTATATTGTTTGTGCCCGGCACATCTTTCGCAAGCAGGACCTTTACGACGCCCGGCATTGTTTCTGCCGCGCTGATGTCGACGTTCTTTATCTTTGCGTGCATCACGTCGCTGTATACCCCGACGAGATGGAGCGTCCCTTCGGGCATCTTCAAACCGACGTCGTCGCCGTAATCAGTAAGGCCCGTGACCTTTCCAAGCGCTGTCGGGCGTGGACGCCTGCTGCCGTATATTTCGGTTTCGGCCTCGAAGTCGTACGTTATATCGGCCATCGTCTTTTCGCCGCGCATCACTTCAGCCGCCGCCATGACAGCGTCAACGATGGGCTTGTAGCCCGTACAACGGCAGATATTGTTGTGGCTTTTGAACCAGTCGCGCACCTCCTCGCGGTCCGGCGAGGCATTGGTTTTTAAAAGCGCGTAGGCCGACACGATGAATCCCGGGGAGCAGAATCCGCACTGGACGCCGCCATAGGTGATGAAGGCCTGCTGCAGCGGATGCAGCCTGCCCGGCGCGCCGATCCCCTCGATCGTAAGGATTTCAGCAAACTCGTCTACCCTGGAGATCTTACGGGTGCAGCTGCGTATCGCTTCTCCGTCAAGCAGCACTGTGCAAGCGCCGCAGACGCCGATATTGCATCCGACCTTGACGCCCGTGAGGCCGACCCTTCTTAATACTTCCGCCAGCGTATCTTTTTCGGGATCAACGACCGCGAAACGTTCTACGCCGTTAATGATAAATGCCCGCCGTTCCAAACCCATATCCATACCCCTTTCTCTTTAAAAGTCTATATCTTTGCCGTCATAGATGTACTGAAATACTTTCTGCATCGTTTCCGCGTCAATCCCTCTCGGATTGCAAAAGACCAGGCGGTCACTCGCCGCGTTCGCGGCGATATCACAGATCTTTGCGTCCCATTCCTCCAATGGAATACCGTATTTCCTGAGGCTCTTCGGGGAACCGAGAGAAGAGGCGAGAGCCCTTGTCTTCTCCGCAAGGCCCCGGGCAAGCCCGTCATCGGTTTCGCCTTCTACGCCGAGATATTTGGCGAGGATCGCGTATTTCGCCCCGGCGGCCGGCGCCTTTGAATTGTACTGGATGACATAGGGGATATAACTCGCGTTTGCCAGTCCGTGAGGGATATGCCCCGCGTCAAAACCGCAGCCGGTCTTGTGGGCCATCGCGTGGCTGATACCGAGCATCGCGTTCGCAAACGCCATGCCCGCCATGCACTGCGCGTAATGCATAGCCTCTTTTGCCGCCGTGTCGCCCGCGTAGGCGGCAGGCAAACAGTCAAATATCATCTTTGCGGCATACAGCGCCTGCGCGTCGGTGAAAGGCGAAGAAAACTTTGAAACAAAGGATTCAAAAGCGTGAGTCAACGCGTCAAGGCCCGAATGAGCTATAAGGGTCTTCGGCATCGTGTCTGTCGCCTCGGGATCAAGGATCGCTATGTCCGGGGTGAGATCATTTCCGGATATGGCGAATTTGACGTTTGTCGCGGAATCGCAAAGGACGCTTGCGCTCGTAACCTCGCTGCCCGTCCCTGAAGTCGTAGGAATCACAAGGAAACGCGCCTTGCCCCTCATCGGGGTCGTAGTGGCATTGTTGATATCATATATACTGACGCCCGGATGTTCATAGAGCGCCCACATGGCCTTCGCCGCGTCGATGGGAGACCCGCCGCCTATCGGAATGATCCAATCGGGTTTGAAATCCTCCATGGCCTTCGCGCCCTTTAATACGGTGTCTGTCGAAGGGTCGTTTTCCACGCCTTCGTAAATGCATGTCTCGAACCCCGCTTCTTTCAGATAGCCCGTCGCCTTGTCGAGCAGGCCTGATTTTCTGACCGAGCCCCCTCCGATAACGATAAAGGCCCTCTTGCCCTTAAGCGTTTTCAACATGTCCATACAACCGCGTCCATAATATATATCCCTCGGGACTGTAATTTTCGCCATTTTTTACTCCTCCTGTTTCGGTGTATTAATTTTATTATTTGCGGATCCATCGCGCCTGATATATTCAAAGAGATACATTTGGGCGATGCCGCCGTAAGGGGCAAAGTGTTCATTTTCAAAATCCCGCATGGCGTCGTGGTCGTTTTCGGCTATGCCGTACAGTCGGTTCATCGCGCGCGCGATCCACACGTCGACAGGGAAAATGTCGGTCTTTTTCATCGAAAAGAGCATGACGCAATGCGCGACCTTCGGACCTACGCCCGAAAGGGAAAGCAAGTATTCCTCGGCCTTTTCCGTGCTCGCCGTATTCGCTGTGTCGAGGAACGCCCCGCCGTCCACATCCACCTGTCTCGTCGACTCGGCTATGTATTGCGCGCGATAGCCGATTTTGCAGGTTTCGAGTTCTTCTATGCGAGCGGCCGCAAGACGCTTGATCGTCGGGAAAGCATACAGGTCGCGGTTTTCAAACCGTCCGATTTTTTCGCCGTACAGGGTGCAAAG
>Ga0123354_10018932_pt1 | contig 10809 bp, 9 predicted proteins | sample TergutLab28metaG_2_FD_97872 | JGI IMG/M metagenome (GOLD analysis project Ga0123354, IMG submission 97872) | Labiotermes labralis P4 segment gut microbial communities from Petit-Saut dam, French Guiana - Lab288 P4 | ecosystem: Host-associated > Arthropoda: Insects > Digestive system > Gut ... | reverse complement strand
GTTATGGACTGATCTCCTCCACGTCTGTTTAGGTCTCCCTCTTTTCCGTTGTCCCTGTGGGTTCCAATCCATAACCTCTCTTTCAATAGTATCCTGTCCTTTCCTCAATGTATGCCCTATCCAGTTCCATTTCTGTCTCTTGATCTGTGTTGATTCTCTATCTCTTCAGCTCTTCTCCAAAGTTCCTCATTTGAAATCACTTTTGGCCAGTGGATATTCAGAATTCTTCTTAGGCAGCGACTTTTCTCTTGCTTTCTTCATTTCTTCTACTGAAAATTTGCTTTCCTCATTGTATCATTTATTTTTAAATGTTTCTGTGCCTTCATTCTTTTCTGTAAGCTGCTGTTTAGTTTCCTTGATTATTGTGTTAATGTTTTCCCATTTTTCAGTAGTATTATTGTCCATACTATATTCATCATCCAAATTTTCCAGTATTTCAAACTTATTATTAATTTTAATAGCATATTCTAGTTTCCACTTTGGGTTTTGAAAAATATTCACCATCTTTCTTTTCTCATTATATTTATTTCCAGTTTTTACCCTTAATTTCACTTTAAAATTCATCTTCAGTAAGTTGTGATCTGATCCAAAGTCTGGTCCCCTTAGTGCTCTGATGTCTGTTATTGCATTTCTGAATCTATTACTAATTAAAACGTTATCTATTTGGTTCGCTGTCTGCTGAGTACCATGTCTCTTTGAGAATATCTTTATGTGGAAACGTTGTAATTCTTACATTTAAACCAATAGATATTGCAAACTGAATCATTTTTATTCTGTTGTTGTTAATTTCATTATATAAACTTTCATTGCCAATGGTGGGTTTGTATATGCTTTCTTTACCAAGTTTTGCATTAAAATCTCCAAGTATTATTTTAATGTCCAACCTAGCTATTTGATTTATATTTTGCTCTAATAAATTCTTCTTTTATCTCTTTCATTTTTCATTTGTTGGTGTATGGACATTTATCAGAGTACATGAAAACCATTTAGCTTTTAATCTCAAACAGCATATTCTTTCATTTATAATTTTGAAATCTTTAACATATTTTAAAAATTCTCCACTTATATAAAACCACAACCAAATTAATGTTTTTTACTTTCTAATCCACTATTGAATAAAGGAAAGTTATCAAATTTGTTGATACCACTTTCCAACCGGGTTTCCTGGAGTGCTATCACATCAAAGTCTAAATTTGACAGTTCATTATGTAGCACTTTTAGTGCTCCTGACCAAAATAGGCTTCTTACATTCCACGTTCCAATTTTCATATTCCTTTTCCAAATCCATTCATCAACAGTTATCCCTTCCTTCTGAGGCTCCTTCAAGAAATTCATAACTGTATATATTTTACTTAGCTGGGGGGTTAGCCCGTCATAAAACCCTCAACCTGAAGAGCCAGGATTTTTGATCAGGGTTTACTCCCTTACATGACTTGCTTTCACCACAGCTTCCAGAGCGGTGTCTACCTGTGGTTTGATTTTGGAGTGTCCTTCTCCTAAGAGGGTTGCAGCCAAGCTCAAGGGTCTCTCCCACCCTATCTGATAGACCCTTATGATTGGGTCCATCAGACCCTCTTGCTCTTGCTGCTCAGTGAGCCATGCTGCCGAAGGGGTTGGTTACTTCAACCTTAGCATAGGTTACTCACCTTAATAGGACCCACCGCTAGTAGGCAAGAGTGGGGTAGGAGTGGAGAGGTTTGTAGATTTTCATCTTCATGCTGAAAATCTTACTAGGTATCATGTACCTTCACATCACACTCCCATATGGGTACCACATGTCGGTATATATTGTCTTTCATATTGTTTATAGTAGATAATCAAAAAGACTTTCTTACTAATGCTTATGTACACGGTTTAGACACCAGAAACAAAAATCATTTATATTTACCTGTTGTAAGTTTATCTTGTGTTCAAAAAGGAGTTTCATACTCTGGGGTCAAAATCTTTAATAGCCTTCCAAGCAATATACAGAGTTATAGAAATGACAGGAAAAGATTAAAAAACAAGTTGTACAGATACCTTATTATTCATTCCTTTTATTCATTTACTGAATTTTTAGAGCGCAAGGTAGACAAAGATAATATATAAAGTGCAAAACTACTATTATGACTGACTACCTTAGTAGTGAATGCTTTTGTGTTAATTATGTGTACATTTTATAAATAGAGCTTTGAAATATTTCAAATGACATTAGAATAAGCCTTATGCAAGTAATTGTTCCATTGTGAAGGAGGGCCAGGAGTAATACCTTGGTTTACTTCTGTGAATGTGCTTGTTTTGTTTTTTTACTGTCTTATCATGTGCATGTATTTTTCTATGTGTCTTGTGTTGTCTGACATTTATTGACATGTTCCATATACATATGCAATTGATGCACAGAATGGATCAGTGGAATGAATTGTGTGTATGTATGTATGTATATTCACTCCCCTGTCCTTATACCATAAAGACACAGTACTGAAATTGTGCCAAAAATGCTGCATTGGAGATTGGTATGTTTTGGTATGTATGACGCAGATAGATGTGCAAATCCCTGAACCGTCATGTGGGCGTACATTGGACGTACCGTAATCAGCGTTCAATGCAATATTGGTATAATGAATTGGGGACTATCGCAGGTTGTAAGGAAAACACCAATATTCACATTTCACAAAAGTTGTGATGATTTTGACTCCCTACAAATACTGCTTCCTTGGATGGGGAATGTAGGAATTTATTTTATTGCAAATCTCAGTCTGAGACCATTATCTCTTGGTTGAGTGGGTAACCCCTGCATCTTTCTTTCTAGTAAATGCTGATTGTGTATGGATGTGTTGAAGTTGGTAATGCATGAGATTGTACTGTGTATTAATATACCACTACATAACAGTTTTCGGAAGCAACTACATGGAGCAGTTTTTCTTAAGTCTTCCAGTATATGATGCCATGTAGTTTGGTAAATAAGTACAAACAGCTTGAAGGAACCTGCTGCCTTCATCTTCAGAGCATACCCTGATCAGAATATTTATTATTGTGAGAACTTGTGATATATCTTCTTGGAAGTTGGGCTAGTCATGAAATTTCCCACTTTTATGGGCTGTGAAAGTTCATTATCATGTCCACATGAGCATTCTACTGGATCCTTTCTTAAGCCAGATGAGTCCTCCATCCTATTAAGATCATTTTAATATTCTCCTTCCATCTGTGTCTAGTCACTCCAAGTGGTTATTCCCATACACAGTACAGAACCAAGACATGTATTAAGAAACAATAATTACACCACACTTCAAAAGGAGGCCGAAAAAGAAACACTTGAAAATAGGAAACAGAATTTACACACAGTCACACACATACTTGACAAACTGCTGTCCATCATTTTAGAGTTGACGTATTCGTCTATTTGGATAGAGTGTGTCAGCAAGAATTCCACAATCGCCTTGTGATTGGACAAGCATTTACTCTTAGGTCAAAGTTTGTTGTACAATGCCATTCCTGCAGACACCTCTTGATGCAATGTAAACCTGGCAGTTGGCCTGTGAATGATATTGTTCATCTTGATGTTGACTTCATGCGCCTCAGTTCGACCAGAACAGTCCTGTGTCATCAGTCATACTGATCAACTGTGAGTCATATTCATAGACAAGTAGTCACAATAATATACAATTCCAATGGCTATCATATACAAAAATATTACTTCTTCACAATCAGATGAATTCCCCTGGGTGCCCAGTTTGTGTGATATGATTCAGAGAGGGTAAGCAAAACATACTGTCCCAAAAATCTCTCTAACAGCCAAGAAACAACAGGGATCTCATGACCAAACCTGCCACATTCAGTACCAGTATGATGTCATCTATGTACCAAGGAACAATGCCTGCAATTGCAAAGACTGATTATGGTAAAATATATTGGTCAGTGGCTTGTTATCCATTGCACATTGATAGATCACAGTTTGCAGCAAGCCTACCAGCTACAAATAATTTTTTTTTGTAAGAACACAATGTCACCACACAGTTATTAGGAAACAGTTTTTATTATGTTCAGATATTATTATACACAATCCAGACTAAGGATGCTACGCTGTGAAAGAAGCTGAGATGCAATAACTACAGTTTAGACACAATTAAAAATAGAATTCTGGTATAATTCAATGTACAAAACACTTAAACATAAAACCTTTCATATAAAATGCACCTAAAAATGAGAATCAAAAAAGTAAAGTGAGATTGTCCCTGTGTCTAATGAAGCAACACTCCATGACTTTGTGTGGGGGAATGGAGATATTGTATAACATTCTCAGGTGAGTTGGTAGTATCATGTATTGGCTGCTTAAATCCCAGGGAAAGAGCCCATGGGGCTGGGTGGGCCACAGAGGTGGTCTGGATGATTTTCAAAAGATAAATTTCTTGCCCTTGCCAGGAATCAAACCACAATTCCTGTCATCTAGTGTGCAGGCTAGTGATATACCAGCTATGTTATTTATTCCACTATACATAGAACCACTAGAAAGCCACATTTTTCTTGTTGTCATTATCTCTGTAAGCATTCAGCTTTGGATATAGGTATATTTGGTTAGACCAATGTAAATTAACCTATGGAACATTACCCTGAAGTGTGGCAAATTTGTTCTGGACCGTTCTGTCAGCTGTCGGTTGCCAATTCCTGTTTAAGATAGGCCAGCTTAACTTCCCTGCTAACCAAACACCATTCACAGCAACATTATATATTCCTGTATCCACCTGTTACATCATTGTCCATTGGATATTGGACACTTGAAGATGAGATCACCACACTGTCTTGAAATGTCGGGCATGAATCATGCAGTGATGCAGGGCCATATTCTAGAAGAATGAAGACCTCACTTCCTGTCCACATGTTGATTGTATTAACATAGCCACTCAGCCTACCATCCACACATGGTGGAGTGTTTTGAGGAAGTGACAAGTAATAGTTGTCAGATAAAAGAAGGGACCTGTACAAAGAGCAATAAAATTAACTGGTGTGATGAAAACAGGAATCAGTGAATTTAAGTGGCTTGACAAAGGTTAAAATATAAAATATTTGTCAAATATTTTCTGCAAGGGAATTAAAGTTTGCTGTTCTTTTTCAAAGGGACATGGAAAACTGGAGTGTTATAGACAATCTTTCTGAATATTTCACAAGCACTATTTTCTCCTCTTTTGCAGAAATAATCAGTCATATTGGTGGCTAGTTTTTGGAGCAGTTTTATTACTGACAGCATGGAGTAGATTCCATAAAGTTTCAGAACCTGATCATGTCTGGTGAGTTACAATGGCACTATTCTATTTATGAAAGACTGACACAGAATAAACAAATTCTTTTTCAACTTTCCAAGTTATTTTCAAGAAACATATTGATTATGACAATGGGCACAGTACATCCTTTTGCTTGCTTCCTCAATAACCTATCATACATATTTAAATCATTTTCAGTTGGGATGAGACACATTTTGGCAAGATGGGAAGTTGGTATATCAATCGGACATTCTTCTTTGATGTCCATCCTCCCCTAGGCAAGGTAAGATTCTTTTCTTTTGCTATGAATTGCTTAACAGTTATGGCTACACAACAGAATATTCAAAGGCGAGTCAAGCTGTGACCTAATTCATATAGTTTGTGTGGAGTGGGTTAGTTCATTGCTTCTCATCTTAGACTTACTCCATTCCATGTAAGTTACACACTGGAAGAACATGTATCCTAGCTGGTATCTTAACAAACTACACATATCATATGTACCAATTGTGATAAAACTCTTATTCCCTGTCCTTGCTTTGGTGTTAATTTCCATACTACTTCATGAGATGAAAAAGTAACATATCTTTCATTATATTACTGTATTTACTCGAATGCAAGTCAAGGTTTTTACCTAAATTCAGTGCTTAAATGTGTGAGATCACCTTAAATTCGCATACAAAGTGCCAAACTGGACCGCGCCAAACCGTATCACTCTGAACCAGACCATGCAGAACCAAACCAAGGCCTGCATTGCCAAATTGTCATGTGAAATTTGCACTCTCGTGAGATATTACGCAGCGTAAAGTGGTAATTCCTTGCTGAGTTTCAGGACAACCTGTCAGTCCCATCTTCAAGGTCAGGAAATCCAAAAGAGAGAATACAGCATGACTGACATTATCTGACAAAATGTTCTTTTTTGGGGGCTTTGGCCTTTGTCTAATTTTATGAAGAAGCACGATGTTTCAGAAGCCACCTCTGTTTCTGTTTTCAGACAAAGAAGCACCTAATCTGGTGGACCCTTAGATTGGGTTATTCTCAATCAATGGGCACCATAGAAACAGTAACGTTTTAAGGTACACACTTGAGAACAGATCTAGTCCAAGGGTAGTAACAGGAAAATGGCTATTGAAAAATTAAAATTAACACAGCTCAAAAATACAACCTGGACCAATCCACAAATTAGAAACAGTAAAAAGAGCCATGAACTCAGACTGATCAGACCCCAGACATGACACAAAGATCCAGAACACATGTATTTAAATTCTTAACACCTCTGAAGTCATGTGTGGAAAAAACTGTGAATTTTCATGGGTTCCAGTAATTTTATGAATCGAGAAATATAAATGTAGTACTAATTCAGTGTGGATCATAATGACATGGCAATGCATCTCACCAGAAGTGACTGTGAAGGGTGATAAGGATAGCTGTATATCCAGTGCAGTGGATGAGACTGATGATGATATGTTGTGGAATGGCAGTGTAGATGGAGACAGTAACAATGGTTGGTAAAGGTAGATAGAATGTGACATGCTTTGTGTATTAACTGTAAGAAATCAGTAGTGAAGTATTTCTTCTTAGCAGATGTTTTAATCTGGGGGGTTGTCTTAGATTAAAGTCTTCTTGTGTTTGGATAAATGTGGTAATTTTTATGTCATGGACAGTGCTCCTAATGTTGTACATGAACAGTGATTTACAAAGCAAAAAGGCTTCAAAACTTTTAAAGTCTTTCCTGTTGTTTATTCAATTTATAATTTTTCAGATGCTGATAGCTTTGTCTGGTTACCTGACAGGCTACGATGGACGTTTTGCTTTTGAGAAGCCTGGTGACAAATATGAAGATGTGAATTATGTGGGCATGAGAGTGGTATGTGCCAAATATCTGTGTATTTGTGTAGAGGAAAATGCATTGCAGTAGTATGATTGAAATATATAAGGGACATTTATCACAGTGAGAGCTCATAGGGATATGGAAGATGAAATGAAAATGTTTCTCTTGATGGTGTGTTATAGGAAACATGACCATTACTAATGGCCATCAACTTGAGTCTTTTCAGACACAGAAGTTCAGTAACAGGGGCTTGCTTCCATCGTCAGGTGTAAATGGAGGAAAGGTTGCTAGTCACCTGGAATGGTTTGAAGGACATCAGCAAATTACAGGGCAGTTTGGTTTAAACTGGTTGACTGTTTTCTGAGTCTCTGATTTTTTTTGTAATATTTACTGATGTTGGTCTGTCTTATATTTGAGAATTTTTGTTGTCTGTCAACCTCAGTTTCATTATTAGCTACTGGTTCCTCTCATTTTCAGGTGTTTGCACTGATTGATGGGGGCTTTTATTATTTTGTGGTGTCATTCATAATTTAAATTGGCAGTTTTTACACCCTTGTGATGATATCTGACGTTAACACAGTATGTACCATGTATATAATGTGTGTTCCAGTGATCCAGACTGACTCTTTTTAACAGTCCTAACAGAGTGGGAATCATTCCTTGCTTACACCTGATGACAGAAACAGATCCAGTTTCCAAAACAGGGCAAAAAAGGACAGGCTTTGGAGCCTGCCAAACTGCCTATCCAGTGGTATGGGGCCTCTGTGCATGTGGATGGGATAAATGACGGGTTCATGAAACCGAGTCACTCATGTCCGTCTAAGGATAAGGTTAAGAATGAAAATGCAACAGTTTGCCTTCATTTGCTGCATTTGAAAGCCTGAATGAATGCTGTGTTTCTTTTTGTTGAATATTTACTGTATTAAAAAATATTTCAGACAAAATATAATAGACCAGGGGTTTTCACACCGCAGCTTGTGCAAATGACTGGTGCAGCTCACAAAAGTTGCCTGCAAAAAATTTTTAACCTACTTTATATGCTCATGGTGCTGACTGTGAGCTGTTTTAAAAAGATTTTCTTCAGGCAGGAGACTCATAACTAACTGACTCTAACCTATTGCAGTTTGATGAACAGAAATAAGTAGCCACCAAATGAGGAAAGCATGTATTATTTTATTAATGGATTACCCAGTAAGCAGTAGTGTTTTATGTCTGTAACAGAAAGTGCAGGTTGCATTCTGTCATGCAATTAGCAGTGTTAGTTGCTACCATATGTTTGACTGGCCTAAGTTGCGCCGTACAGTGTGACTTCTGAAGCTGGTCTAATCAGCCACCACATTAGTCTTCAGTAGAGTAACAAAATGAAGACATACTATTAGGGATACCATACATCCTCTTTTTCCTAGACATGTGCTTTTTTTGGCCCTGAAATCTCCATCTAGATGGGCTTTTTTAAATGTGTATAAATGACTGAGTTCTTGACTACATTTTAAAGCTTTTGCTTACTATAAGGGTAGCAAAAATGTAAAAAATGTTTCTCCTACTTTTTTAAGAAGTATTATAATTATTATAATTTATTATATTATAATTCTCTGAGTCAAAAAACATGAGTTCAGCAGTTGACCTTCTGAACATCTTAGAAAATTTGGGTGGGGGAATTTTGGAAATTTGAACTTATTGAAAAATGTGCTTAGAGAATGTCTCACACTGAATTTCATATGCATGCAATTGAAAGAACTACTAGCAGAGAAACATTGAGAGGGACTGTTATTTAATAAAATTGTGGTTATTTATGTGTCATGCCATTTTTTAACCTTTTTCACTACTGTGTTCTCTCTTTTATTATTTTGAGATGGTAATATTTTAACCTCACAGACTACAGAAAACTTATGCAAGCAAGTGTAACTACTAAACAGACCTGTAACAAGTATGCAAGTTTTAAGGTTTCTGCACTGGTGTAGATGAGGTATGAGCCTTTCTGCGATGTGATGCAGTGTCAAATCCCAGAAGATCTCATACCTTGGATACTGAGTAATTACAAAGAGACAGAAAATATCAAAAATACTTAGCAAAGAAGAGAGAGTTACATTACCCATGACATGGGGCCTTTATTGAGACAAACGATGTTGTGGTTCAGGAAGTTTGCTGCTGGCCTGTCACAGCAGAGGCCTGCATTTGATCCCCGGCCAGTCCATGTGGGATGTATGGTGGACAAAATGGTACTGGGATGGGCATTTTCCTGAGAATTGAGTCTGTCCCTGTCAGTATCATCCCACCAATGGTCCATACTCATTCACCTATCACCAACACTATATGGTCTTCACAATATATAGCATCATTAAATAACACTTAGTATCGATGCAAACTGAGTCTAAACACAGTTTACATGATCACTAGTAATGACACTTTTCTTCCCTGAGAAGCCGTGGCTCTATATAGAACAGTAATAAGACCAGTAGTGACCTGTGCATCAGAAAATATAATTCAGAAACTGCTAGTCTTTGAGAGGAAAATCGTAAGAGGAATAATTGAGCCTACAAAAGAAAATGAAACATGGAGGATTAAAAACAGTGAAGAATTGGACAAACTGATAAAGCATGAAAATATAGTCAACTACATCAAAGCCCAGAGACTAAACTGGTTTGGCCATATACAAAGAATGCCTGAAGCCAGGGTAACTAAGAAGATATTTAAATGGAATCCCTTAACCACGAGACCAAGAGGAAGAACCAAATATAGATGGGAGGACAACATCATACAGGACCTTGGTCAAATGAAGATAAAAAATTTGTTAACCTTTGTCCAGGATAGAGCAAAGTGGAAGGAAGTCGTTGAGAAGGCCAAAACCTCCAATTGAAGAAGAAGAAGAAGAAGGAGAGGAGGAGGAGGAGGAGTAGCCATGGCTCCCTGTGGCAATGAACACACAAAGAGTGCCCTTCCGGGTTTAGGATGGGTTTTATTTAGTAATCCATTGGAATATCGAAGTTCAAAGAAATTAAGTGTAAAGAAGAACAGTTCTGGGACAGAGTAGGATAATCAAAGTTTGCCACAAGACCTGATGAATGGCTTAATGATCAATTATGGGTGTGTTGGAAGAAATTATTAGGATTCGTTATTGCAAGTTTCAGTTTTCTTAATTACATGTGGCTGGTGTTTATCTTGTGGCTGAGACGTGCAGCTTTAGGTGCAAGGATTACTGTGAACAATTACGAGTCACATTTTTATCAAGTGATATTATCTCTTCCAGTTTTGTACTCTGTTGGGAGCCTGCATTGTGCCGTTTTCTTTCATTATTGTTTGGGAAATGTCTCACTCTTTAACGGCAGCTGCTTTATCAGCATCATTCATTCTGTGTGGTAAGTGGCAAAACTTCTTTTGTGCATCAAGCTTACTACTGTAGGCATAGTAATATAGTTTCTTCCTCTTAACATTTTGGTTTAAACTGTTTATAATGTGGCTGTAAAGAAAGAATTGTATCTTTCTGTATCTAAAGTTAGTGCCATATCTACTCACACAATTACTTACACAACTAACTGACTCAACCAGTTCATATGGAGGAAATGTAAGATTATACATTGTGCCATGATATCTCCACTGCTTTACTTTGACACAAAAATTATCTTTGTTAATCTTCGGTCTCTTCCATTTGTACTCCCCCCCCCCCCCCCCCCCACGCCGGGGGGGGGGTTTGTTTTTTTCCAAATTCTTGGTTTTTTTTTTGTTGTGGGTTCCCCGGGATTTTTTATC
>Ga0123354_10018931_pt1 | contig 10809 bp, 8 predicted proteins | sample TergutLab28metaG_2_FD_97872 | JGI IMG/M metagenome (GOLD analysis project Ga0123354, IMG submission 97872) | Labiotermes labralis P4 segment gut microbial communities from Petit-Saut dam, French Guiana - Lab288 P4 | ecosystem: Host-associated > Arthropoda: Insects > Digestive system > Gut ... | reverse complement strand
TGAGGGTTGTTTGTTTTTTCATTCTTTCTGTTAGCTGTTCACACGGTCCCACGTTTGGTGCCCCCCCCCCCCCCACACACACACACACACACACATACACAAAAGAGATTTTTCTTTTCTCCAAAAGTATTGAGATGAGCTCTGAGTGCACCGTGTCTTGTGTTCATTGGGGATATGGAGTAAAGTGGCCAGGCCATGAAGCTGACCACCTATTTCCATCTAATGCTGAGGTTAAAATGAAGAGAAGTATACTGCCACTTCTCCATATTCTGTGATGGTCCTAAACTGTACTGTTTACCTGTGGTCAACTTCCTGGAAAGCTTTTTGATCATTATCCTATTCAAGGCTGTTATTAAAACCGTGATACATCTTTAATGGTGAAAAAGGTAAATCAGTCCCATTACAGGCCCGAGGTGCCCAGATGTTTCCAGGAAGTTAAGGTTCCCAGATTACGCGGCAATGGCCCAGAATGGTGGTAAGCTTGTCAGCCTTACGCACCGGTCGCTTTTACCCCCAGGAAATACTCCTGGTACTCATTTCTGTTAGAGGCTGAGTCAATCTCAGGGCCATAGTGCGATCGGAAGGATTATGTCAATGAAAAACTCCAATAACACCATCTGGAATCGAACCAGCGACCTTCTGATTTGTAGCACAGCACCTTAACCACTGTGCTACCACAGTCCCCACATCTTTAATGGAGAATTATTATTTTAGAGACTGCCTTCCTACTCGTATTTTTATTGTTTGCCCACATGTTGTCTTATTTATCTTTGTTTTTTCATGTTCTTACTGGTCATTTCTGATTCCACTGTAGATCACCTGCCATTCATATATTCAAGCCTAATGGAGAAAAAGAGAAAGGATAAAATACAGAATCACAACAGTGCCATCATTCTAATGTATGTTCTCTGGCTGCTGTTGGCATTACTGAATTGCTTCAGTTGCATCAAATACTTCTGTATATTTTGATGCCCAGTTTCAGATTTATGCATGTAGGAAAGCCTGGTGGAGTAGGAGAATGATGGTATGGCTTTCCCTGTAAGCTGTATGTCTTGCATCCCTTTGCTGGCAGTGAATGGTGGCACTTATTAGACCTCGACTATTCAGCTCCTCCTTGTGACAGTCATATTCACATTCAGGTGACCTTGCATCGTGATAAATTCTTATAATAAAACCAACTAGATGCAATAATTTCTCAAATATATTTTTGGAATAAAACTACATGTTTCAGACAGTTCCTCTGTCCAAAACATGTAGAGTTTTATTCTAAAAATATATTTGAGAAATTATTGCATTTGGTTGTTTTTTATTATAAGAAGTCATATTCAGTTGTCACCAACACTGTGAAGATATAGAATGTGGTCCTAAGGGTGCACCCTCTTCAGAAGTGGAGTCCTTTGCTCATGTCATGTAGGCTAACGAGTCAGACCCCATTGTGAGTTTGAAAAGAACAAAATTGTTTACATTCTGTATAGTGTAATGTACTTGAATAGGGTGAATCAGTCCCATTATAGGCCCGAGGTGCCCAGAGGGTTCCAGGAAGTTAAGGTTCCTGATTACGTGACAATGGGCCGGGATGGTGTTAAGGTTGTCAGCCTTACGCACCGGCTGCTTTTACCCCCAGGAAATACTCCTGGTACTCATTTCTGTTAGAGGCTGAGTTGACCCCAGGACTATAGTGCGATCAGAAGGATTATGTCAATCAAAAAATTCCAATAACACTGTCTGGAATCAAACCAGCGACCTTCCGATTTGTAGCACAGCACCTTAACCACTGTACTACCATGTAATGTACTTGAAGTGGAAAGAATTCAGCAGTTCATGTGTAGGTAGCAACAAAACCATAAAAAATATGGTTGTCTTTCATGAATACTGCAATAAAAACAAAGCAATGCCATTTAATTTTTTAACTTGGATTGCGGTTTGTGTACTTAGCTTCTCTTTGTATGATTAAATCATCATCTGAGGATGAAGAAGGTAAAAATCTTCCATAGTACGATCTCTGCCTCCAGTAATGTTTGCTGACACAGACTACATTTACCTTTAGCTGCAGCCAGTGTTTTTTAGATGATGTAGGGCTGCTGTAAGAAATATTCATTTTTATTTTAATGGTTAATTGCATGAATTGCTTCATTGCATTGCTGTCTTAACATTGAAACGGTGATCAAAATGTCGCTGTGCACCTGATGATTACAACACAGAAAGTTACAAGTAATGTTCAAAGTGTCCTCCACCAGTCTCCAGACATTTATTGATATGCTGAACTGTGTTCTCGAAGACCATGTTCAGTATAGCACAGTCCACATTCCGAATGTATTCTGTGATGGCCACTTCAAATCATCAATTTTGTGGGGATTGTTCGAATACACTGTGTTAGGTGTACAGAGATTTTTTGATCACTCTGTATTATTGATTTGCCCTTTAACTTTTTGTCAGTCCATATTACCTATGCTACCCAGCATATCAAAGTATGTTTGATTTTTTGTTGTTTTCAGTAGGCTTCATGGATTTGTGTTCATGAAATGCTGTGAAGATTAAAAATAATGAAACTTTAATGTTTCAGGGTTCTAATGGATCCCCTCCATCTCCTCCTCCAGCCATAAACTGAGGCTCACAGGATTTTATGTTGCCGTTTATGCCATTGACGTCACTTCAGAAACACTTAAGATGGAACTGAATGAGAAATCCAACCATTTACTTCAGAATTGTTGGCTCATCTGATGAATTTATTCCAAACAACTGTCGTGTAATTAGTAGTAAAATACCATCATTACTATGGGAAAAGATTTGTTCCATTAGGAAGACTAAGATAAGTTTTCTTTACAGCCAGCATGGCTAAGATTCTTTGGCATCATCATTCTTACGGCAGATTCGTGTGTGATCCAGCAGGCACATTTTAAATTGTAGGCTTTTACTCATTACTCGCACTATTTTGTCTGTCTTTATGCATCTCCTTTGCGGTTTATAAATTGTTTCACCTTTTCAGTTAGGGGGAATCATTTATAGTGTGAGGCTTTACTTTTAAAATTAGCACAATATATGTTACCTGTTATATTTATGTTTTAATATTTTTAGCATCTGTACTATAATAACATTTATTTACTTTCTTGAGTGTTGTTGTAATGCTCATTTTGTATGGTATTTACTGCTTGTACCCAGTTGCTAAGTCATGTGATTTCTTGCAAGAGTGCAGATATGTAAAGTTTTAAAATCTTCAAGAACTAGGCATAAAATAGGTACAAGCAAGTTGTATAGAATTTCACATTCCTGTGTGGAGTTGTCTAATGCCATCAGTATAGGAGAAGGGCATACATGTTTGTTATCCTTTGATGGCTTGAAAATCAAAACATCTTGTTAAGTGTGTAGTTAATGTGAACTGAATGTATATAGATGGCCAGGAACAGTATATATTATTTACAGATGTATTAAAGTATATGTTAAAATGAATATTGTATTCATGTAACTGAAATGTTTTAAAATTAAAGATGCACTTGCAATATATAATACAGAATTTTGATTATACTTGTTGTGAATAGCCTGTGTTACAATGCAAAGAGGTGAATGTTGATAGTACAGTGAAACCCTGAAACCACGCTCATCAAAATAGTATGCCTTTTCATTGGAATAAATTATTTATTTTCTGTGCAGTCTGCACTTATGTGTCTGCAAAATCACTCTCTGTGCTGTGTAATCTATTTGCAGCCTTGTATTGGCCTCCAGTGGGTGCCATTACAGTGTAAGTAGGTGGGACAAGAACAGCATGTGATGAGTTTGTCATGGGCTTGAACCACAACACATCAACTCCATTCTCAAAGCCAGTGATTACTCTCTCAAGGACATTAGGGGAGTGTAATAGGCCCTGGAGAATAACAGGCACAGTGACCTAAGGGAAAAGTGAATAGACCAAATGTACCTGAGGAAAAGGGCACCTACAATATACACAAACTATTCGGTAATCTGACCTGTAGCTGAGATGTAGATGCGGCAAACTGATTTTCATTTCTTTACTACAGTACTGGATGCACATCCGAGACGCCAGGTTAGGAAGCTGAACATTTCACTGAGATCAAATATGGTATAAAACTTGACAGAATGGAAGCCATAACAGGTTATGTCAGAATGTTGGAATAGCTTCAAAACCCATTGATAAACTGCCAAAAAAAAAAAAACAAAGGTTTTCATATTAGATGCATTGACATAAGGAATCTTTGCAGTTGAAATGGTAAATTCACAGATACTGAGATGTGTGTTGCTTGAGATGAGTTACTGGGTTACATATATTGTGCCACAAAATGAGTGTAGGTGAAAATTACTAACACACATTTTTGTTGACTGTTATTTCAGTGTTATAAGTATGTACGAAGGAGTTTAAAAAAATAAGGTAGCAAAGGTTTTGATACAAGAACTTCACTCTGATTACTGTATATTCATGGCACATTGGTAGTAGTTGGCGCACATAAGGTCGCCATGTAGTCACCAGTGACATTTATGCCATTTGTCCCATTGTGATACAAAGGCTTGCATGCCGGTGCTGAAGAAATAGGTGTCAAGTGTCTAGGCAGGATGTGATAGCTTGTTTCGTGTTAGCATCTGCTGCAAATTGCTTTCTAAGTGGGAGCTTTGTGAGGGGTCCAAAGAGATGGAAATCACTGGTTCCGCATTACACCTGGGTGGTTGTGAACCACTTCCCCTACAGTCCCACTCTTGTACCTGGACATATTTTTGACATGCCCTAATATAATTTTAAGAAAGTGTAGTGCTCTAAGTTCAGTGTATAAACACTGTTTATTACTTCACAAGGATTTAGCGATGTCACAGGAACATTGTGGTGGTGCCTGTCATTGGGCTGTCATTGCCTGAGTGCATAAGAACACTTGCCAGTTAACAGCAGTGTGTGTTCATTCACTGTGAAGCAACCAGCCACCACTGGAGGTCTGTAACTCATTCTTATTCTTGCCACATGGCAAACCAAATGCTTTCTTTCTGCAGTAATAGGAGGGTCATTCCACCCTCACAATTTTTGTCACGGTTATCATGCTTGCAGTTACAGGCTGCCTTCATCCTGCTCTTGCATCAAGTGACAGAGTAAGGTTAATTATTTAAAAGCACAGTGGTGTTTGTAATTATTTTGATATTCAGCATTTTGCCTACAGAGTGTCTTCCATTCATATTATTTGTAGAATAGACGATGTTAAAATTTTTAAACAATTAACCAGTTGGGCTTTGCAGTGGTGAAGAAATGTGTTTTTGTGAGGTATGAAGTGAATTTGTATGTGTTGGTGCCCATTCTAGGGTAAGGTAGTGATGTGTAATAATACAGCCTCTCCTACCTGTCAGTCATCCTCACCTTCTTGTGGTATATCCTGTGCCAGCAAACGAGGCGATGACGACCAAGTCACAGCGGTATTACTGTTTAACCCTTTACCTGCTAACGTGGAGATTATGGTGAGCTCCAAATAATGCTAGCAAAGGACAGATGGAATTTAACTCGGCGTTTAAAGGGTTAATCAGGAATTGAAGAAATGCCACCTCAAAGCATGCCTGTCCAGAGGCACAAGGGAGCTCTCCTACCGCCAGACTTACCCTGCAATGGGCTCATAACCCATTTAGGGGAAATTCTAGCAATTGGCATATCTCACAAGAAGAGGCCGGACGGCTCATTCCCAAAAGACGACACGGAAATGGGAAAGGTCACCATGGGAGACCATTAAAGAGAATTCTGGATTTGTGAGACCAGAACGATGCAATAAGAAGCCCACATTCATGTTACCTAGATGATGACAATGAAGATGATGATATCACCCATTCTTCGCTATATTTTGTTATTTATTCATTCAGGCATATTTGCATAACCTCAAAAGTGTGACGCATTTTCAAAAATGTTTTAAAACAGTTAGTGGTGCTTGCCTTCACTGTTATCAGGTATATGGCTGGTAGCTTTACACTCTAATTAACTGATCTCAAGGTTATCGTTACACTGCACGCTCTTGTTTATGAATTCTGCGAGAAAGTTCCTGCCGCTGGAAAGTGACCATCACAGGCACACTGCACAGTAAAGTTGTGCAACGAACAAAGGCTGCAAGATGTTTCTGTAAGCTTGTAGCTTTTCGGTCACAGCGAACATGAGATATTGTAAAGTGATCCAGTGTGGAAAGTCTGCAATGCGTTTTTCTCATTTCCCTAGTAACGGGCAGGTTCTCCGGGTACTTAATTAAGCACCATGCCATGAAGTCATAGGCTAGTGGAGGAAGAGCTCCAAGGATTCTTAACCTCGACACTAGGATGAGGCGAGTGGTCAGCTTTACGCCTTGGCCACTTTACAAACGGGTCAGGACCTGGGTGGGCTCCAAAGCCGACATAGGTCCTTTTGAGAAAAGAACGATTTCCCCGTCCTGCCGGGAAGTGAATAAAACTTCCTACTGATATTACACCGACCGAAGTATCGCGGTTTGCTTAGTTATAGGACCCTATAGCCCTGAATGGGCTAGGACGAGAATGTCCACTGTATAGCCTAGCGGTTCGATCCTCTGTAGGGGCAGCAAATATAACTGTTCTCCAGGGGGTCAATACCGAAACTGGGGCACACCCGAGCGACTATTCAATGGGTGTCGGGAGATCTTTCCTCGGGGATAAAGCGACCGGTCCTTTACCTGACCTACTCACCTGCAGTTATACCTCCACTCCGCCATGTGCCTTCATGGCCTACATGAGGACAGTTCTACCTTTACCTTTATGTAAACCAGAGGCGATTTCCATTTGTGTGACTTCAGATAAAACTTTTATGGAAAAATTGGTAGGGAAAATAGACTAGTGTAATGGGCTAAGCATGCACCAGGCCTTATTCTGTGCGACTTGGGGTATGAGGACACCAATGAAATTCGGAGTTACGCAACTGAAACCAGAAAATTTTAGCACATATGCTATAGAAATTATTCTTAAGAACCTAGAATAAATAGCTTATAGAATGGGAAATTGAAAAGTTAAGAAAGTACATAAGCAATGAAGGGCAAGGGGTGGAAATTTCTATGTACTTTAAAATTCAACTGCATAGTCTGATAGATTTTACTTTTATATTTTTGTATTGCAGGCTAATTACAATGTTTTCGCATTTCCTTCCCCGTTTACAATCTGTGAGTAAGAAATAAATGTAAAATAAATAAAACTCTATTACTGTATATTGTTGTTTCAGTGAAATTGTAAGCAAGTCTTCCGTTTCAGCTAAAAATTTCGCGTATTTCCTGATCGGTGCCCATAAATTGGAACCGCCCCATTTTGGCATTATAGCACGAAACTGCTAGGTTGGGATGGTCTCTAGTGGCATGGCGTCTTGTCACATTTTATTTAAGTAATTTACTGGGTTCAAAATTTGTAAATAAGAGCCGGCACATTACAAGGACAGTAGCATGGCATTACTGTACTACATGTGAGCCAACTTCTCCAGAAAAAAAAACTTGATTCATTCTGTGGGTATTAGGCCCACGGCCAGGGGAAATATTCTTTGTCTTTATTTAAATGCACCTCTTCATTCCAACAGAGTCGCTGATGTCGCGGGGCGATAAAGTGAATGCGGGCACACTTCGAAAGAATATTTGACGCAAAATAAAGGCCAGATCTTTGTTAGTTACATCTTTGAACATAGTGAAAGCAAAATTACGTGTTTTCGAGAGCCACAAGAGCTTTCAGTGTGAATATCATATCCAAACCCTGACTGTGAGCTTGCTTTGAGCTGAGCGTGAGCGAACTCGTGGGTAGCTTGGAGAATATGGAGCATTTGTGGAATAGTAATTGGCAGAAGCAGACTGAGGTGGTCGAGGAAGAACCTTTTGCGTTGTTACTTGTACTGCACGCTAACTTGATGTTAACGATGTGTCTTGAAACTGGCGATCCCTGGTGGAAGGAGAAAAACTGGGGCAACATAGCCTACTACTTGTCTTTCTGACACTGTATACAGGGTGATTCAGGAGGAAATGTCAATGTTTTGGGAGATGATAGTATTAGTCATTGTGATAAAAAAAGTTCGTATAGACATGTGTCTAATTCAGAACTGGATACCGAGGTGGAGCTGTTTGATTCTACAAATGCAAAAGCACTGTGATTGGTAATAAAGAAAGACAATTTTTCGCTCATTGCCGCTTACACCCCAACCCCCTGGTCCAACAAATAGGGAATTATACTCTAGCCGACCTGACTAACTTGTACAAAAATTGTAAACCTAAACGTACTAAGCATATACTGCTTTAATTAGCTTACCGGAATTCGCAGTGGTTTTTTGTTCATAATTTTTCACTGCCGTTACTTGCACCTATATTTATATACACATTCTTCAGTTCTGCTTGTACCGTAGTGTAAATATTTATTCAAATTAGTTACAGGAGCAATTTTATAATTTATCCTTGTACACACTGTATATACTCTCTGTGCAATAAATCTCTTTAAAAAAGAAAGAGATAATACTTATGTTATTTGTATTTTAATGTTATGTTTAAATGACAGATTTGTTACACAGAAATGACAGATTTGTTACAGTTCACAGTAAATGTTCGAAAGTCCCACCATCATCTTCACTGGGCATGCAAGTCATGGGCGAAGATCGCGTGATGTTCGTCTGAGTTGATCTTCACGTTTCTTTACGCTGGGAGATGCTAGGAGCAGCATACAAAATGCCAGCGAGCTACTCGTCTCTGTATCCACGCTTCTTTCGTAAACTTCGCTCCTCACCCAGCCCCAAAAAGAAAAAGCTGACCCGAGTTAGGCCTGCAGATTCAACAGCTCTATTTCGGTAACCATTCAGAATTAGACACATGTTCATGTGAAGGTTTCTCCTCACAGTGACACGCCATTACCTCTCCAAAATATTGACCTTTTCTCCAAAATAACTCTGTATATAGTAAGGAGGCAATTTTGAACTAACAAATTGAGCCAATTCTTTCTGATTCTCTCACGTGCCCCACTATGAAGAAAACCATGTTCAGGAATGAACCGTTTTTCCTTAGCTGGAAGGCTAAGATTGCACAATATCATAAGCCTGGTCCGAACTGATATTACGTAAGTCAAAGTACATAACCTCTGGTAACAAGTCTCAATTTCCTCGCCCTTTGCACTTACATGTTTAAAGACCAATAGTAACTGCACATACTGCCTGTTGTAACGTTTAAAGACTCTGCATTTTGACACACTATGTGTTACACGTTTCATTCGAATCTTAAATAAACTGTGATTATTTCCCTCCATAGTTTGGTATTTATAATGGATACTACGTTCTCTGTGAGGTAGGACCTTAAATATATATGTATATAGTTTAGAGACATAATTTCGAAAGGGTTAATATTATGTCGTATCTGTGTACGTAGCAATGAGATTATTGTCAATCCACAAAACGTTTCAAAGTATCAGTGGTACAGTCTGTGTAAAGTATAGTCGCTTCTGATTGTAGCAAGTTCATACCGTTAGTGCCAGTTAACAATGGCACAGCTGGATGATATATAATGTGGAAGGCTGTAAGTGTATAAAGTTTTAAATTCCGTGAGCCAAAATACAACCATTATGTTGACTGTGAGCATTCGCGTGCATTAATTCGCTAGTAGTTCATTTGCGCAAGTTAAGCAGTTCTGGTAGCAATTTCATTTGCAAGTGTCTAAATAAATAATGACATAATGACTCTGTACAGTTATGGTACTTGCCTGACACACAGGCGTCAACCAGCTGCCACTACGTGTAAATCGAAAGTGATAGAATCTTTCACAAATCATGGCGTCGAAGGGACCGATGGTCTTAAAAAAAAAACGAACAAACAAACAAAAGGCAGAGCTTTCTCGCCTTTTGAGGGTTTATGCAATTAAGGACAGACGCATACAATGTATTAAAAGACCAAATAATGTTTTATAATAAAACCAACTAGCTGCACTAATTTCTCAAATTTATTTTTGGAATAAAACTCTACATGTTTCGGACAGTTCCTCTTTCCATCATCAGGAGTTTTCGCTGTACACACAGCAATGGTATATGTCATACAGGTTTGTTGACAGCTTGCGAGGCTGTCAGCAAGCCTGTATAGCATATACCATTGCTGTGTGTACAGCGAAAACTGCTGATGATGGAAAGAGGAACTGTCCGAAACATGTTGAGTTTTATTCCAAAATAAATTTGAGAAATTAGTGCATCTAGTTGGTTTTATTATAAGAATTTATCACGATGCACGGTCACCTGAACGGGAAACCAACTAACGCACTTTGGCTGTATGGATGTAATTTTATTTCATAGTGGTCACCAAAATATTTCGACCACTCATGTGACCTTCTTCAGGGAGGTGAGAACAAGATCTCAAATGTAATTAAAATGTGTCTAATCGCTCCACTTTAATTATATTTGTGTTCTTGTCTCAACCACCCTGAAGATGGCCATATGAGTGAAAGAAACAAGTTGGCGATCACTGTGCAATAAAATTACATCGACTGAACCAAAGTGTATTTGTTGGTCTTTTAATATGTGTTATGCATATAATTAATGCATGTGGCGCGTATGGGTGAGGAGAGGGGGGTGTATAGGGTCTTGCTGGGGAAACCGGAGGGAAAGAGACCACTGGGGAGACCTAGGCGTAGATGGGTGGATAACATTAGGACGGATCTCCAGGAGGTGGGTTGTGGGTATATGGACTGGATTTGGCTGGCCTGGCCCAGGATAGAGACAGGTGACGGACGCTTGTGAGTGCGGTAATGAACCTTCGGGTTCCGTGAAATGCGGGGAATTTCTTGACTAGCTGCAAACCAGTTAGCTTCTCAAGAGGGACTCTGCACCATGGAGTAAGTAAGT
>Ga0123354_10018930_pt1 | contig 10810 bp, 5 predicted proteins | sample TergutLab28metaG_2_FD_97872 | JGI IMG/M metagenome (GOLD analysis project Ga0123354, IMG submission 97872) | Labiotermes labralis P4 segment gut microbial communities from Petit-Saut dam, French Guiana - Lab288 P4 | ecosystem: Host-associated > Arthropoda: Insects > Digestive system > Gut ... | reverse complement strand
CTGCACCAGCCCCACCTGCCCTACCATCCGGGTCGGATGCCGGCCGTTGACAAGCAATTGCCCCCGCTCAACACCCTCGTCTGCCGCCAGCACCCCAGCCAGCGCCAGCAGCAGCGTCGACTTGCCTGCCCCGGAGGGCCCCAGCAGCAGCACCCGCTCGCCGGCCTCGACGGCCAGCGTCACGTCCCGCAGCGCCCACTCGCTGCGGCCGGCATAGCGCCACCCCCAGTCGTTTGCGCTGATGATTGGCGACGCCACCAAGTCAACCCCGCCCCGCCGCGAACCGGGCCAGCGCCCCGGTGCGGGCCAGGGCGCGCATCAGCACCCAGGCCAGCAGCCCGGCCAGTATGGCCCCAGAGACCATGTTGCACACCAAGTAGGTGACGTTGAACGTCAGCGTCTTGGCCATGTTGCCGGTGAGCAGCTCGCTGGCCCACTCGGCGGCGCCGGCCAGCACCCCAGACAGCACCGCGACGGGCCACGAAAACCGCCGGTAGGCCAGCAGCAGGAACGCCACCTCGGCGCCGAGCCCCTCGGCCAGCCCGAACAGCAGCGTCGAGATACCCCAGCTGCTGCCCAGCAGCATCGACACCACGGCCGCCACCAGCACGACGAACACCGCCGCGCCGGGGCGCCGGATGATCAGCCCGCCCAGCGGCCCGCCGATCAGCCACAGCCCCTGCGCCAGCCCGCCCAGCCCGGGCGTGACGGCGTTCATCGCCTCGTACCACGCGTAGCCCGGCCCGTTCCAGGCCCACATGATCAGCCCGCAAGCCACCCCCAAGACGGCGGCCACAACGATATCGACCACGCGCCAACCGCGACCGGACGGCGCCGGTGTAGTCACATCCATGATTGTTCCTCCCTACGCTGGCATGACCCAGATCAGGTTCGACGGTCGACCACTCGTGGTGAGCGGTCCTCTCAGCCCAGTTGGGCTCCCGTGTTCAATGTTTAGTGTAGCGTCTCACAGCCGGTAGTCGACAACCACCGGCGCGTGATCGCTCACCCGGGCGCCGGCCTCATCGGACTTGTCAACCCACGCCTCAGACGCCAAGGCCGCCAGCGACGGAGACGCCAAATGGTAGTCGATGCGCCAGCCGACGTCCTTGGCAAACGACTGCCCCTGCCAGCTCCACCACGAATAGGGGCCGTCCTCACCGGGATGCAGCAGCCGTGCGACGTCGACCAGCGGGCGGATGAACGGCGGCCACTCCAGTGCCGGCGCGGCGATGTGGCGTCCGGCAAGCAACGATGCCGACGAAGCCGGCCCGGCCGCCGCGTCGAGCCAGGCCCGCTCGGCTGGCAGGAAGCCCTCTGACGCCAGATTGCCGCGCCAGTTTGAGATGTCGGCGGGGCCGTGGGCGATGTTGAAGTCGCCCAGCACCAGCAGGTGCCGCCCGGCGTGCTCGGCCTCGACCCGCCAGCGCGCCAGCTCGGCGGCCAGCAGCCGCAGGAAGGCCAATTTGCGCTGATAGCGGGCCTCCAACTGCTCGGGCGTGTAGCCCTCGCGGCCACCACCCTCGGGCGCCAACACCGCCGGCACCCCGCCCTTCGGCACGTAAACGCTGATGACGGTCAGGGGGGCGTCCGCCAAATCACAACCGATCACGCGCCCCTCGCTCGCCCAGGGCGACCCACGGTCGCGCCAGGTGAAAGTCCTTGTGGGCGGTAGTTTCGTCAGCAATGCCACCCCGTTGCGCCCCGCCAGCTCGCCCGCGTCGTAGGCCAGCTCGTAGCCGTCGAACGCGTCCGGCGGCAGGTCGTCTGGCCGGCAGCGCACCTCTTGCAGCGCGACAACATCGGGTGCAGACGCCGAAAGCCAGTCGCGGAACCCGCGCCGGCAGGCGGCCCGGATGCCGTTGACATTGAACGACGCGACCCGCATAGGCTAATCCAGCCCGAATTCGCCCCGGATCGCCTCGATGACCCGCGTCGCGTGCCCCGTTTCGAGGGCCATCGTGATGTTCGTCTCGGACGTCGTCACCTGGCAGGGGCTCACGCCGCACTGCGCCAGGCAGCCGAAGATGCGCGCCGTCACGCCAGGGGTGATGGCCATGCCCTCGCCCTCGACGGTCAGCTTGGCCAGGTGCTCTGTCACCCGCGGCTTCAGCCCCGGCGCCAGAGCCTGCACCGCCGCCGCCAGTGAGGCCTGCGGCACCGAGAACGCCAGGTCCAGTTGCCCGTCGTGGGGGGTTGTCGCCGAGATCATATCGACGTTGATGTCGCGCATTTCGTCGAACACCGCCGCCACGGACGCCGGATCGGCGTCAACGCCTCCCAGCGACAGCACCGCCACGTCGCGCTCCAAGCCGATGTGCGTCACCAGCGACTGCTCGGCCAGCAGCTGGTTCATGGTGTAATAGCCCGCCGGCTTGCCCGCCAGGTAGGCCGCCGCCCGCAGGGCTCCCGCCGCCATAGCACGCTGCGACAAGGCAGTATGCGTCAGCTCGATCACCTCGTCGTCGCCGAACAACCCGACCGTGTGCTGCCCGGCGACCGTGCCGCCGCGCCGCGACACCACGCCGATGTCGCCGGTGGCGCGCGGGCCGCGCTGGCTGGCGCGGTCGAGTTCTACCGGCATCGGAGTCGTGCTTGTCGACGCCACCGCCTGTGCCAGCATCAGCGCCGTGCCGCTGGGGGCATCGACCTTGCGGCGGTGGTGCGTCTCGCTGATCTCGACGTCGAACCCCGCCAAAGACTTGGCGGCCTGCCGCGTCAGGTCGGTCAGCACCGCCACCCCATAGGCCATGTTCGGCGACACGAACACCGGCGTCAGCCGCGCGGCGTCTTCAATCAGCCGGCTGTCGGCCTGGCTGAAGCCGGTGGTGCCGAGCACCAGCGCCGTGTGTTGGCTGGTCGCGTGCCGCAGCAGCCCGGGCAGGGCGGCCGGGCTCGAGAAGTCGATTATCACGTCGACTTCTGGCAGCGCGCCCACGTCCGGCAGCAGCTGGCAGCCGAGTTCCAGATTGGACGACGCCCCGGGGTCGATGCCCGCCACGACCGTGAAAGCGGGGTCGGCAAGGGCTTGGGCGATGACCTCGCGCCCCATGTGCCCGAGCGCCCCATTGACGGCGATTCGCACCATATTCCCTTCTGATTATTGGTTGGGCTATCAATTTTAGCTTGGATGCACCGGCGCCTCACACCGTAACCACAGTTGGCATGAGATCGCCCCCTGGTAGCGTTGTTAATTGGAGGTTACTCATGACGAACCCGGTTCTTTCGGCCAAGGGGCTGTTCACCCCTGCCCAGCCGCAGTACATCGCCCCCGCCCAGGGGCTGGACGGCAACCCTGTGTATCAGGCCTACTCGGCGCCCGCGCAACCGGGCTACGGCCAGACGCCCTGGGCCGCTCCCGCGCAGCAGACGCCCTGGGCCGCTCCCGCGCAGCCGGTTGAAAAGATGACGCTTGAAGACGTCATCGCCAAGACCGCCATCAGCCTTGGCGCCTTGTTCCTGGTGGCGGCGTTCGCCTACTTCTTCATCCCGGATGCGATCTTGTACCCGGCTGGCATCATCGGGGGGCTGGCGGCCTTCATCACGCCGCTGATTGTGGCGCGTCGCCGCACCGCCGGCCCGGCTGTCAACGTGATCTACGCCGTGACTGAGGGCCTGCTGGTTGGCGCCTTCTCGAAGATCTTCGAGATGTACTACCCGGGCATCGTCGTGCAGGCCGTGCTTGCCACCCTGGTCGCCGCCGGCGTCGTGCTGGTGGCCTACCGCTTCGGCGGGTTCCGCCTCAGCAGCCGCGGCGCCAAGATGGTGCGCACCGGGCTGATCGCGTTCGCGGCCGTCGCGCTGGTCAACTTCGTGCTCGTGCTGTGTGGCGTCAACCTTGGCCTGTTCCCCGGGCCGGGGCAGCCGGTGAGCTGGCTCGCCTGGCTGTTCGCGCTTGTCGGCGTCGGTTTGGCGGTGTTCTCGCTGGTCGACGACTTCCAGTACGTCGAGGCCGGCGTTCGCCTGGGCGCCCCGCGCAAGCAGGGCTGGATAGCCGCTTTCGGGCTCAGTGTCACCATGGTGTGGCTGTACATCAACCTGCTGCGCATCATCAGCTACATCCGCCGCTAGCCGCTGCCTTCGGTAACGATATGGGGGCACTATCGCACGGGCTGTTTCCTATCCGCCACCGGCCGGGTAAAGTTTCAGACATCGTGCTGAGGGGGCACCGCAAGCGGTGAAACCAAGCTGGTTTTTCCGCAGCCCACGCAGCAACAGGCAAGGTGGAATAAGACGATAGGCATAGGTCTTCCGGCAACCCCGATTATCGCCCTGGGGTTACCGGGGGATGGGGCGAGCTACTTTTAACCCTTGCAGTGGAGCCCCTGGGTGTGGGCGGCGCTTGCGGGCGCCGTCCACACCGTCTTCTCTGCTCGATGCTCCGTTTTCTATAGTCACAGCTGGTTGTCCCATTTTTCGATAGGTAAATTGACAAAGAAACACCGGCTGCTATAGTTGCAGATCGACGAGGGGGGTTTGCATCCGCAAACCTACGATCGGCTGAACGGTGTGTCAGACGGTCGCTGGATGTGTCGTGCGTTACGGCCTCCCTTATCATGCCGCGTTGCTAGTGGGTGGGCTTTCATAGCGGAAAGCAAGGGTTCATTCATACTACTGGAGCCTCTCAGGGATACGGCCTGGCCGTTTCTGAGGCCAGGAGGGCGATAATGCGTCGCGTTGCGAGCAAGCGCTTGGCTGTCACGCTATTGACTGCTATCACAATGGTCATCCCGATCACATCCGCGTTGGGCGCGCCGTTGGCGCACGCTGACGCAGGCACGACTGCCTCGGATGGCAACGTGACTTTTACCATGAAATCTGACCCCAGCACCGGGGTGGACCTGCAGAACCTCAAAGTGGGTGACGCCCTGGACTTCCAGGTCGACGCGACCTGCCAGCTGGCGTCCTGCGGCACGGCGACGCTGAAGGTGACCCTGCCGGCTGGCCTCAAGGTTTTGCAGCTGCAACCTATTCCGGCGACCTGGACCATCGCGTCAGACGACACCTCCGTGACGCTCACGTTGGACGATCTGCCCGGTAGCGGGGCCAGTTACATGTTTGCTGCCGTTGTCGCAGCGGATGCCGCGGTTGGCACCTACACCGAGCAGGCAACAGCAGACCTTGCCACCTCCGCCGGGGGGCTGAGTGGCGTGCCAAACCAGCTGACCAGCACGAACACGGTGACACTGAACATCGCTGAGCAGGCGGCGGTCGACGTTACCAGCGGCCTCACGGGCTCGCCCGTGACCAATCCGGGCGACTCGCTTAGCTACTGGGTCACCGGCACCCAGCACGCCAACTACACGGGCAGCAGCCTGACATTTGCGACGACCCAAGGCCCGGCCGCAGACGTGGCGTTGTTCGACGCCTTTGACCTGGACTCGCTGAACTTCAGCAGCAACCCGAATGGCGCCACGGTCACCTTCGAGGTGGGCGGCGTCGCCCAGGCGCCCATCCCCGTTGGTGCTGGCACGACGACCGTGACAGTGCCATCTGGCGTCACCAATTACACGGTCGTCTTCAATGACGTCGCCACCGGCACCGCCATCACGGTGACCGCCGGATTGTTGTTGCGCGATACCATTCGCGGCGGCTCAGACCCTGTCGTGACCGCGGGAGCCGGTCACGTGATGGCCGACGCCACCACCACCGTGACCTCTGACACATTTGGCAACTCGCAGGGCGGCCAGCCGAGCACCGCCAGCAAGGTGGCCACCCAGAACCCGCAGATCAACGCCCCCGCCATGACCCTACCCGCCGTGACCATCGACTGGACCACCGCCAGCGGCGACAACGTTTCGATCTACGGCTCCGGTGATCAGGCGACGATGACCACGAAGGCGGCCAACGTGTCGGACACCACCCTGACATCGCTGACCATCCAGATGCCGCAAGACCCGTCCGTGCTCATCTACGAAGCCGTGACCGGCGCGCCGACCATCAAGTGCCCGGCGAATGCCAGCACCTACACGGTGACCTACAGCTACGGGATTGACAGCACCACCGGCAAGCCGATGGCAACAGGCAGCCCCCAGGTTGCAAATTGCAGCGTCAGCACAGGGCCGGCAGTTGATTCCGGCTACTCCTGGGATCAGGTGACGCAGGTTACCGTGACCTTCAACGGCACAATCGCCGCCCAGTGCGCCGCCGCCGACGTCGATAGCTGTGGCGCGATCGTCAAGTTGCCAACCAAGCTGCGCGACTTCAAACTGGATGGTGACGCGGTGAGCAGCACGCGTATCGGCCCGCCGACGGCTGGCGAACCAGTGGCACGCCCGTTGCTGGTCAACCCGTTGGTCAGCGTGGTGGCAAACAGCGGCGCCACCGGCAGCACCAGCACGGCTCAGGGCGAGCTTTGGCTCGAGGTGCCGAACTATCAGGTGGTAGGCACCAAGACCATCGGGGCACCGATGATCAACTCGGCGCTCACCGGGCTGGCGAGCGCGGGCGACTGGGTACAAGATGGTCTGCAGAACCACGAACTGACGTTCACGGTGACGGCGCAATCCGCCAACCCCGCCAAGAGTGTGGTCTCGGATGCTGCGGACGACACTGATACCAGCTATGGCCCCACCACGCTTGTGCTGTCCGACCCGTCAAGCCTGCTGTCGTCGACCAGCAATGACGTACCGCAAAGAAACATTAACGCGTACATGAACAGCCTGAACAAATACGCGACCACGGAATTCTTCTCTTATGCGCAAATGATGACCGTGCCTTCGGCCAGCAACGTGTCATGCGTCACCGGCACCGGGACGGTGCTTACGTCCGCCGACTTCAGCGTCACCATTGATGCGTACTACTACGATCCCATCATTGGCGTCCTCAGCGCCCGCCTGGGCGTTGACCCAGACCCTGACGCGGACGCCATTGTCGGCTTGGTGTATCAGATCAACGCTGCCAGCGGCACGCGGTTCCCGGTGGGCACTCAGTGCACCATCGACGCCGGCCCCGTACGGTGGCGCGACTACCGGTTGGCCGACAAACTGCCAGTCAACCTCAACTACACGCCCAGTGGCCTGCTCACGGTGACTAATAACGCCCAAGCGCGCTCGGAAGAGTTCCCGATCGCCAGTGCCGTGTCAGGCTACTACCAAGACGCCAGCCCGTCGGCGACCTTTGCGCTCGGTGACCAGTCAGTGGGGTACGGCGCCAAGTCGTACGGCACGACGCCCGGCATCCCGCTGGCAGCCACCTCGCCGGCGGCGACGCAAATCGGAATAGAGAACCAGCAAACACCGACGTCGTTCATCCTGGGCGGGTCGGTGGCAAGCCGCACCGAGGCAACAGCCATACAGTATCAGGACGGCGACTACACCACTGCGGGCGACAGCTTCGACGTCTTCGCTCTGACCGGTCTGCGCGGTGCCTATGTCGGCCCCGACCAGGTGATGACCGTCACTTTGTTCGACAAGACCGGTGCAACGTTGTACACGGTTGACATCTCGGCGCCGTCCACCTGCACCAGCACACCGTGCCCGGCGGATAACGACAGCCAGTCGGCGGATTACCAGGCGGCCTTCCAGGCCGGCCTCACATGGTCGGCTGGGTCGCAAACCTACGTCTGGAAAGACGCCGGCGGCAACGTGCTTGCCACCCAGCCCACCGCGGCGGACCTCTTCGATGTGGCCCAGCTGATCTGGGTGGTCACCCGCACGAACTCGTCGGACTTCCTGCCGCAATACGCGGCCGCCCGGCTGGTCATTGACGTGACGCTGCGCAGCGTCACCCTGATGAACCTCCAGCCGATAGTTGGCAAACGGTATAACCAAGCGAATCCCACGTACCTGTATAACAAGGCCACCACCTATGTAGAGGAAAAGGCGACTTCTCGACTAAGGCCAATCCGACGGCGAGATTCCTGGTGCTGTCGCCCGCCCAGACCAACCTCAACGCCTTCATCGACTGGCAGTCCAACGTCACTGGCTTGCCCACTGATCCCAATGGCGTTCTGGTGGCCGGCACGGGCACCGTGTCGACGATCACCGTGAGGGCCTACAACGACACGGCCATCGACATCGGGTATTGCCCCGAATCCACCACGCCTGTCGATCCGGCGGATATCTGGTGGCAGTGCCCGACGAGCCTTGGCCAGGGCGTCGGGTCACTGGTGGCCTCCGTCGGCGGGATCTTTACCAACCACGACACGCAGAACCCGTTCAACCTCGTCGATTTCGTCAACATCAATTCGATCAAGGCGCCAAAGACCCAGGCGGGTGCTGATGTGGTGGCAACCATCACCTACCTCTACTTCGACGGCACCACAGAACAGCAGTCGATCACGCTGCCTTCGGGTGGTTCCAGCTCAGATCCGAGCTTGATGGCCAGCCTGATGCCGGCCGACCCCGGTGATGTCGTCGGCGTCCAGGTGTCTTTCGAGGCGGTTGATCACTCTTTGATAACAACCCATGATGCCGAGCCGAATGGCAACCACGACCCCTCGCTGGCCCAGTCGTCGCTGACGTTCACCACCGTGCTGCGCGACAATGCCCGCGCCGACACGGACTTCGCGACGGGCGACAGCCCGGCCAGCATCTCTGCCGGTGACCTCATCGCCGGGCCGGACGACCCGGCCAAGTCGCAGACCGCCACCGCCTGGGTTAGCGTCCAGTCGTTCATCAACGGCGACCCACAGGCCAGCATTGTCGACGCAAACAGCGCGACGCTGCCTCTTGTCAAGGCGTTGAACAGCGCCACCCTGACAAAGACGAGCACCAGCGAGTCAGACGCCGGCAGTGGCACCGTGATCAACCGCGACGCGGCCAACAGCCGGGCAACGTTTACCATCACGGCGAACAACACCTCGAATCACCCGGTCGACCGCATGGTGATCGCTGACCGCGATTGCCTGCTCAACTCGTATGACCCTGCCACCGGCATCCCGGCGGCAGGGCCGACGACGATGGCTTGCTCGGTGACACCGGACTCGGTCTTCGACTCGTTCAACCCGTCCAGCATTATCGTCAACTTCCCCCAGTCCGTCGCGGCCACCGCGAACCTCTTTGACCTGACGGCGTGGTACCTGATGGACGACGGCACGTGGCAGCCATGGACCACCGTCGGCACCTCAACTCACTTCACCGCCGGGGCAAGTGGATCACCCGGCCTTCCCTCGGGCTACACGTGGGCCCAGGTGCTCGGCGTCATCCTCGTGCTGCAGGGCTTCGATAACACTCCCACCGACGGCATCGACAACCCATCGCGCATCAGCTACAGCGTCCCGGGCACCTCAGACGCCACCCGCGGCCAGATGACCGTGACGATGACCACCACGCTGCGACAGTACCTGCGCAGTAACCCCGCCGTGCGGGCGCCCGGCGACACGCTACCAACCGGCAGCGACCACTGGACGGTCACGAACACCGCCACGGCCGCCATGTACATGGCCGGCATGTCGAACCAGCAGCGCACCTGGGCCCTTGCCTGGACCGCCACCGATCCGGTCTCGTCAGCCGTGTGGGTGCGCCCAGGCACGCCCGATCCGCAGGCCTTCATGCAGGTGGCCCAGAGCGGCAGCCTCAGCTTGGCTGATTCGCAGTACATCTACCCCGGCAACTGGGCCGACTTCTACGCCGGCTTCACCAACCAGCTAGACGCCACCGGGTCGATTTACAACGCGAGTTTCACCGTGACGGTGCCCGATGGCATGCACTACAACGAGACCGGTGGTCACAGCTACGCGCAGGTCACCAGCCTGACCGGCTACACACTGGCCGGCAACGCTGTGACCTGCAGCTGGGCTGACGACGCCACCAGGACGGAGCTCGTCTGCACGGTAGACGGTTACCTGATGCCGGGCGAGTCGGTGATGGTCAAGCTGCCGCTGCAGCTCAATGACGGTGCCCCGGCAGGAACGTACACCGCCAATAACCAGATCATGGCCGGCGGCCTTGACCCCTCATATGTTCCGCCGTGCTGGACCACGGTGCTGCAACAGAATATGGCGCAGTGCACCGCGCACGCCACCGTTATGGCCAGCAATTACGCCGGAGTGCGGGCCGAGAAGTACGTCGCCCAGGGTACCCAGGGCATCGCCGGCACCAACTGCGACCAGTCGTCACTGGCCTCGTGGACCAATGCACAGGCGGTCCCGAGCTTCTACCGTGACCCCTGCCGCGCCGAGATCACACCAGGCGAGACGGTGACGTACCGGGTCAAGCTGATCAACTCCGGCAATAGCGACATGAACGCGTTGCGGTTCGTCGATGTGTTGCCCTACACCAACGATGACGCCACATTGGCCGCCCTCGCGCGCGGCTCGCAGTTCGATACCAGCTACGTAGTCGGCTCGCTGAAATTGGTAAGCGGCCTGACGTTCAGAGCGTCCGACCCCGATGCCAATCTGTACCGTGGTGACGGGCAACTGACGGCCCAGTATTCCACCTCGAATAACCCATGCGTTGCGACAGACGCCTCGGCCGGAACCAATGTTCTGGCCTGCACGGCCGGCAATTGGACCAGCACTGCGAGCACCGCGACAGCCAGCCTGAAGGGTGACATCACGTTCAGCACCCCGTTGACCGGCGGTCAGTACGTGATCATCGAGTACCAGGTCAAGGCGGCGTCGGCAAACGCCGATGGCAGCAAGATGGTCAGCGGCGAGCTGATAAACAACGACATCGCCGTGGCCGGCGCTGATGCGACCGGGTGGCGTGGGGCGTCGTCGTCGCCAATGGTCACAGCTGAGCTGCTGATCAAGCCGTCAGCCAACGCCAGCACCGGCGGCTCCCTGACGGGCGAGGGTGACATCTCCGGCGCGCTGCTCAGCGTGCTGCTCGGTTTGAGCGCGGTGGGGGTGATAATCCGGCGT
>Ga0123354_10018929_pt1 | contig 10810 bp, 16 predicted proteins | sample TergutLab28metaG_2_FD_97872 | JGI IMG/M metagenome (GOLD analysis project Ga0123354, IMG submission 97872) | Labiotermes labralis P4 segment gut microbial communities from Petit-Saut dam, French Guiana - Lab288 P4 | ecosystem: Host-associated > Arthropoda: Insects > Digestive system > Gut ... | reverse complement strand
GGTTGATGCTAATAAAAGATTCCTTACTGTAGATGTAGGGCAGTATGGGAGAGTTAGTGATGGAAACGTGTTTGCCAACAGTAATATTGCTATGCGTTTAGCAAGACAAAACATTGGTTTGCCTCCAGATGAGAACTTAGGGGGCATCCCTTTACCATACATCGTAATTGAGGTCGAAGCATTTCCCCTTAAGAGATATCTCATGAGGCCTTATCCCAGAAGCGCTCGAAGACTCAGCGAGGCACAAAGAATTTTTAATTACAGGCTTTCAAGAAGTAGAAATACAGTAGAAAACGCTTTTGGCATCCTTGCTAGTACTTGAAGGATATATCAGCGTCCATTTGAATGCCGTTTCCAACTTTGTGATAAATTAATCTTAGCTAGTGTTGTCCTGCACAATTACATACTCGAATCACCAACCGAGACCAATCCTGCACTTGGAGAAGAACAAACCAACCCGCTAGTACGAATGAACGTCGCTGCTGCAACCAATTCAACAAGAGAAGCTCCGGATGTCCGAAATTCATTCATGGAATATTTTATGTCCGATGAAGGCCGCGTTGAGTGGCAAAAGAGAGTAGTGAATCGTGTGAATTAGTACAAATACTTGTGTATACTTAATGTTTAGATAAATATCTACATATTAAATTTAGAGCTTGCATTTTACAATAACAATTAAAATTAGAAATGTATTTACCTGTTTTTTTTTCCAATTCTCCAGAAATCCTCTCCCAGGCGTTATCCCGTATGTTTTGATTGCGGTATTCTTCCTTGTATTTATTCCAGAGGCATGGATATTTCCTCATCTCTTCAATTAATTGCTCCAGGAACATTACTCAGAATATACACAACACACAATTGAACTCAATTAAACGTATTTCTGAACTGACGCAACAGACAACAAATTATGTATTGCCGGCTGCACGTGACTGCATGGGGTCTACTGCGCATGCCCGTCCTCAGCGACTTTTCAAAATATAGCCACGAATCAAACAACACGGCGACGTAGCTACATCGCCAACATGGCGTACATAGCGTATGCAGTTTTGTGTGGCCCCTTACGTTTTCCGTAAAGGCAGCTATTTTCCCGTGCATAGCAAACATAGCGTACATCGCGTGCGTTATGCTCCGTGTGGCCGCAGCCTTAGACCGCGCGGCCACTGGGACCGGCATTAACTCTGTTACTATGTTGTAATATTAAAAAAAGCTTTATTCACACTCACGGACAGCTAACGGTCACGTTACTATCAGCTCACGGCCACGTCAAGGTCAGCTCGCGGTTAGCCCAAGTTCAGGGAAGTTATTCTTTACCTCTATCTGAATTCGTCTGTTCACACCGACGGTCACGGTAAAATCTTGGGACGCTTAAGAGAAGGCGGGAATTCTTGGAAACAAATTTGATACAACGTCAAAGCATAAAACGACACGTGTCCATTGGTTCAAGTCTTAGTATCTGTAAACACAATCAATCGTGCTAGTTTACCACACAATAGGTCACACTGGGTTCCTGCCCTAATATCTAACCGTGAGCTTTCCTTGAGCTGATCTTGAGCGTGAAAATTGTGCTGAAGGGCTGAAGGCTGACTTTTCTACGTCGGTTTTCAGTTCGTCTTACATATTCAGCTAGCAATATTGCACCAAACAACCTATAATGTTGGTAAAAGGGCGTTAAATGAACCAATAATCGGATGTAATGTGTATTCATAATAGTAAGGTGTGAGAGCCGGGATAGCTCAGTCGGTATATCGGCTCGTTATGGTCTGAACGGTCCGGGGATCGAATCAGTCCGCATCGAGCAGCGTAGCGAGTAGGTCGCTCCAAACTCCGTGGCGGAAAGTGAAAGTTAAGTGTACTCTTTCATCAACCTCAAACCTACCTTGTTTAGTGAGTGTAATATCATCACGTAAGTACACTACATCATTACGATGTGTGAAAGACAGAATACTGTAGTCTTCTCTTTTAACATACGAAGTCCCAGAGTGAATGTTTTCCAAATTCACGAATGGTTACATGAAACAGGCCTTATAAAAGAAGATGACATTCCTGTAATTCAAATAGATGGGCCACTAAGAAAGGTATACGTAAAATTCGTGACCTCTGAACGAATGACGAACATACTGTAACAAATCCAGGGTGACCTAAGTTTCTATCACGAAAATGGCGAAATATTACAAGTAAAAGTTGAAATTGCCGGCGTAGGAATAAGTTGAGTTCGAGTGTCTACACTCCCCCCAGAAGTTACAGACTCCCAGATCATGAATGTCATGTCCACATACGGAGACATTTAAAAAATACAGGACGAGGTATGGTCACAAGCATATAGATTTAAAGTCTAAACAGGATTTAGACTAGTTGACATTGGAATGAAGAAACATATTCCGTCGCACATAAAGATAGAAGGTCTCCGTGCTCTCATATCTTATGAGGGACAGTCGGTGACATGTTTTCGTTGTAATGAGCAGGGACACCAAATACACGAATGCCCGCATAGGAGATTGCCAGTAAGCCATCAAACTAACTATGACGTGAATACATGGGCAAACGTAGTCAAACGCGTTACAAACAACGGAACTTTCAGCCTCAAGCAATGGCACCATGAACGTCCCTACAACCTAAAATGTGGAGACACATCCAGACACTGACCCATCAACACTGCCGCACGATCAAGATTAACACAAAACACAAACAACACAGAAATTACCGACCGTGTATTCTCACCAACATCCCACTGCAACTGAAACAGTAACACAAGTTGACGACATGAACAAAACCAACAGCATCGACACGACGGAGGAAGATCAAAACCCGGCACCACCAGAATCACATATCACAGGTCCCCCGTAAAGAAATGGGCCAACCTCTTCTCTACCGATCTAGAAAACGAACAGGAAAATGATAAGCATGGAAAGAAACGAGAGCAATCAAAACTGACAAAAGATGCCAGACGACAAAGAATGCTATGACAATACCACAGAGACCACAAGGTACCAACCAACCCAGACGACAAGCCCCAAAGATAAAAAAAATTAAGGTAAATAGAGAAACCATAACATCACGCGAGAGAACAAGAAGACAATAAAGACAGAAAACGCCATGTCTATCATAACAATCAACAGCTCATCATAGCAACCTAATGCCCAAAACATGCTATACACATACAAGATTGCTACCTTAAATATAAATGGGATCTCGTCTCCAATGAGGAAGTAGATGCTTAGAAACCTTTTACTACGTCAGGACATAGATATTGCACTATTACAAGAAGTGACAAATAACGAATTCTCTCAGTTGTATGGTTACGAAACACTAATAAATGAAGGCACAGATAAAAGAGGTACTGCTGTTATAGTAAAAGAAGGGATATCACATACTAACATAAAACATCTACCATCCGGCAGATGAATGGCGGGACTTTTCAAGGCTACATGGTTAATTAACATTTACGACCCATTTGGGGCAGAGAACAGACAAGAACGAGAAAAAATTTTCACCCACGACCTAGCATATCTACTCCCAACATGCCAAAGAGATATATTGCTAGCTGGCGATTTAAACTGTATATCCCCGTCAGACTGTACAGGCTCGCCTAACATGAGCAAAGCCTTATCCTCAACAATACAATGACTCGCCCTTCACGACGCATGGGAATCTGCCTCTCAAGAACCTCACTACACACACTACACAAACGATGGTGCAACACGAATCGACAGAATATGCATAACTGCCCATTTAAAATATCGCAAACAAGGAAATTAAGCACTAATAGCCCCCTTCTCCGACCACCTTGCGGTAGCGTTACGCCTCACATACCACCACCAGACAAACTTGCGAAAAATAGAGGATGGATGATGAATATCTCCCTTCTGGGCGATAATACCTTCCGTGACATGCTATTGCTACAAATGAATAATTGGAGAAGGACCATGAAATATTTCCCCAACAAGACATCGTGGTGGGAACGATAGTCAAGAAAAGGATATGACAGACTTTCCACAGTGAGGGTGCAGCGAGGAACAAAGACATGAAAGATATGGAAGATTTTTATTACGCAGCTATCTACCATGCAGTACGTAACACCCCCCCCCCCCATAACGTTAAGACGCCTGAAAGCAAAAAGACTAAGATTATCAAGCAAACACACGAGAGATGTACAAATGGACAGAGCTGAAAATGAGGACGTACTGAGTGAAGACATCACCACCTACCACTACATACGATCACGAAAGCGATCCAAAGCGCGCTTGGTATCACAGATACTTGGCAACCATGGACAACTCCAGATTGACCATTAAGCTATAATGAATACATTCACGACTTTCCTGGAATCGAAATATGGAAACATCCAGTGACACAAATGGTTTCTTAAAGATTATATCCTGTGGGATGGCCCAAATTCAAAGAAATGCAAACACAGAACTAGATCACCCAATTACCATAGACGAATTGCAAAATGCCGTAGACAAAGGGAAACGCCATAAGTCACCAGGCCCTGACGGAATATGCCATGAATTCTATAAACACATGTGGGACTGTTGCAAGAATGACCTCCTAGACATAATAAATAACATATACCTGGAAGGTTTGGTGTCCAACGAACAAAAACACGGCCGTAGAGTATACCTGCCAAATGTAGGTATCCCCGTATGCCCTGAAAGCTACAGACCCCTCACCATCCTTAACACTGACTATAAATTACTCACAAGAAATATAGCGTACCGTCTACTTCCATGGATGGAGGATGTACTACGTCAAAATCAATACATTGGAAGAAATGGTAAATCAATCTACGATGCTGTTGCCACTGTGTGTGATAACATAGCGTATGCCGAAGACACAAATCAATATGCTTACTATCGATCGATTTCAGTTATGGGTTCGACAAAATCTCACACACCTTCATATTCAAGATCCTAAGGGAGTACGGGATAAGTGCGACCTTCTGTCAACGCCTTCGGAATATCTACGCTGATGCCACCTCTACATTAACAAAGAATGGTCACAAATCAAAACCGATCAAGACACTAAGCGGACTGCGACAGGGATGCCCACTCAGTATGCTACTATTTTCAACGTGCATAAACCCTCTCCTCATTGACCTTGACAGAAAGTTACAAGGGATAAAAGTAAGACGCAATAGTAACAAAACGACAGCGATAGAATATGCCGACGATATCACGATCATCGTAAGACACCCTGACGAGATTGACGACATTAGGGAGATACTGCAATACTACATGAAAGCCACCGATTCCCACATAAACGCAAACATATCCCGTGCACTTGCACTTGGATCCTGGACAAAATCAGTGCCAATAATGAACATCAAATACAACGACAACATCAAAATCCTAGGGTTCCATATGACTACGAACTCCAAAACCTCGGCAAAGATATCATGGGCAGCGTTGACCACAAAAATCCGCGCACAAGCACAGGACAATTACCATAGAGCGCTAAACCTCGAGAGTAGAATTCGCTATGTCAACGAGCTAATCCTCGCCACCGCATGGTACACGATCCAAATCCTCCCCCCCCCCTTACACATTGTGTAAGACATATAAACGCTGCATTATCATATCTTATATGGAAAGGAGCGACCTTCAAAGTACCGCTATCAGCGCTACAGCAAACCAAAGACGCCGCAGGCAGAGGCCTGATACACATAGTGGCAAAATGAATGACCCTCTTTATCCTGAGAATGGAGAGACAAGGACAACAAACAGACAAGTTCACAGCAGACTGTCTCACAAAATGGCACCTACATGGAAGAACACCAAACCCCCCAGACATAAGAATGATACCGACAAAACGTGACTATCTCTACCGGTATAACATTGAAGCGGCATACACGCCGATCAGAGAAACCCCTGAAAGCCAAAAGACCTATAGGAATCGACTGTACTAAGGCCTCCTAACAAGTATTCATGCAGCTGCTGGACTACCTGAAATGCGAATCCAAAATCTCTGGCCAGACACGGACTGGATCCAAGCACGGAAAAAACTCAGCGATGTCCCACTATCCGACAATACGCGATGTGTATGGTACCAAGTCATACACGACTTAATTCCAACCAATGTAAGACTACACCGCATCAAAGTGACACCATCGAATACATGCCAGAGATGTGCGGCAACTGACACCCTAGAACACCGTCTGACTGTCTGTGGTGAGGGCCAATTGATATAGCAATACACGAAATCCATACTAGCAAGGATGCTCAGGATGACACCAGCACACATACCCAATGAATGGTTAATACGCCCACATTTTAATATCTGGCCCTCCAAACGAAACCGTGCAGTATTATGGACTCCAGCAAATGTTGTTATTTTCAGACTCCTGCAATGCACAACCCCAAACTCTACAGGACTTCATGGACGTCCTATTCCGATCCAGATGGAAACTGATGAACAACAGGCGGGGACGAGACCTTGTCGGCAATTACCTGACTGTCCTGGACCCCACACCAACTGGACATTAGACAGGAATGGACTGCTGCATGATGGAATAGTTATCTTAAGGTTGACTCATTTGTCTGCCATCCATTCAAGCAGTATTCACCGAATCATGTAACACTTTGCTACTAGCCGACATCAGCTTCTCTTCACCTGCACTCATTAACAGATGGCTCAGCATTTGAAATTCATAAGCTTTACCTTTAAGTCTAGGGGTGTGCCTGCAATAGTTCACAAACTTGGGGTAGTATTTTAAAACTTTGCTTAGCTGCATAAACGAAACTGCTGACACTGCTTATACAGAGCGACTTTTCATCCTGAAAAAATGCAGACATGTGACCCTGGCTCCTCCTGTGACCATGATATAAATAGTGGCATTTGTATGGTTGTGGGGTGAAATGTAGAAGAACAGCCTGTATATTAAGTTATTATGCATGCTCATATAATTTCTGTTATGTTTAAAGAGTTATGGAGTCCAAAGATATCTGTAAATGAACTCAAATCAATTGAATGATAGAACAGAAATAATCTGAATTTGTACTCTGCATTAGTGCAGTCTAGCTTTGAGTTGTGATACGTTTCTACAAACCTAGAGTATCTTTATGTGTGTGATCACAATGGTAGGCAACTGCTTCATCTAGGTCGAACTTAATCTGATAGGTTGTATGTATTAGCTTCTTGATCGAGGTGTAACTGGTAGCTGTAGGCTAGACTCCACTGTCCCGGGTCAAGTAATGGAGTGTCAATAGCTTATATTGGCAAGAAGTCTGGCAACAGTCATGAAACTAAAGTGAAATTGATGATTTAGAACTATGTAGCAATGACATCTGATTTGTGGTTATACGAAAATAAAAGGCATGAGATAAAAAAAATCCTGGTGGGAGCGAATTTTCTGCACCTGTCCAGACCGCTCTTGGAGCCAACCCAGCCTCCTATACAATGGGTACCAGGTCATTCTCCAAGGATAAAGCAGCCGAGGCATGTGGCTTTGACAACCCACCCATTCTAACGTCAAGGTTAAAGAAAAAGTATACCTATAACTCTAATTCCCCATGTGCCTTCATGTCAGGATGTAGGGTGAATGGGTACTCTTTAGAACAGTGAACAAATGGAATAACTGAAACTCGCTGCCCAACACGTGTGGCGCTGCGATCGTAGGGGCGTGTCGTGTCGTCTGCTATAGCGTCACCTATTGCGTCATCATTTACATTACATCACACACCCTCTTCTTATTGCCTCAATTCTTTTCTCCAATTCAGGTGAGGTTAGGTAGGGTTTTAAGCTAGTACTAGCATTCACATTCATTTATTATCTCCTTCATTAAACGTTGGGTTGTTTCTTACGCTATGTGTGTACTTTTTATGCATTTATTGGCCACTACGGTCGTACAAATGTGTCGTCTGCTTTTGCCTCGTTTACATTAAGTCACAGACCATCGTATGTTTTAAGCTATTACTATTAATGAAATTAAACTACAGATGAAGTGTGGTTTTAGGCTACGAGTGTCACTTAAACTCGTTATTAAATTATATTACGTTCCTTTCGATTATTCAGGTTTTCGGTTTGCATTCAGTGTAACTTTTCCCCGCGTTTTTTCCTCCCACACACTTCCTGTACAGCATTCATTCGCGCCCAAATCGTTCGCGTGTACACTTGCGCTTCCGTACAGTTCTGTGCAGTGTGTTCAGTCCGAAATGGTCGGAAAGATTCAGGAAATCTTCCAGGATTACGAGAAATGCCTGCAGGAGATGCCGTTCATTCCGCGGGGTTCGTACGGACTTAGGATGTTACGTCAAGACGGTGGTCCAAACAGGGATTTCATCACGTACCTTTTCTGCGATCATGGCCTTGCTGTGCAGTTCCTAAAGGACGTGGGTCTGATTCGGAGTAAGGTGCAGTGCAACACCTGTGATCGAGATATGACGTGGTGCGCACATCCTAGTTTTTCTGACGGATTTAGGTGGCGATGTCGGAGGATGGTTGCTGGAGTCCAGTGTTGGGCGTCAAGGTCCGTTAGGACCGGCTCCTGGTTCCAGCTAAGTAAACTAACCTTCCGCGAGATTTTACTTGTAACGTACGGCATCGTGTGCCGCGAACCTGCCCACCGTATCATAGAAGAATATTGCCTCAGTTCAAGTACCGTCGCTGATTGGTGCATGTTCTGCAGGGAAACCATGCTGGTTTTCATGGAGGGCTGCGTGGAAAAACTCGGCCGTCCTAATAAGATCGTCGAAGTTGACGAAAGCAAGTTCGGTCGGCGAAAGTACCATAGGGGACACCCTGTTAGGGGTCAGTGGGTGTTTGGTGGTGTTGAACGAGAGTCCGGCAGAACATTTCTTGTTCCCGTACCGGACAGAACCGCTGACACCCTGGTGGCTATTATACGTGACTGGATCGAACCAGGCACTAAGGTCATCAGTGACTGCTGGGGTGCGTATCGCAATCTCGAGTCACAGGGTTTCACGCACCGTGAACCACTCCATCCACTTCGTCGACCCCGACACCGGTGCTCACACAAACACCATCGAGTCCACGTGGCGCGTCGTCAAGGTCTTCCTCGGCCAATACAACAGGGGGGAAGACTACGAGTACCACGTGGCACAGTACATGTTCCTGGCGAGGTGCAAGGCGCAGGGCGTTCCACCATTCCTGCAATTACTTCACCTCGTCGCCAACATCGATTGGAACATGTGCGATGTGCCCGCCATTTCTGACGGCGACACGTGATCACACACCTACGCTTCTCCTGCTTCAGGTTAGTGTCCTCTCCCAATGGGTCAATCCCATTACGTCACCTCCCCCACCAAACCACTTCACGGATATAATGCGGTCACCGCTCCGCATTACATCCGTGATGGCGGCCATCTTTTGTTCATCGTTCTAAATTATGTCCGGGTGAATTTTATATCTTTTTTCAAAGGTAAAGAGGTTCTTGTACACGTCATGAAAGCGTATGGTTGGGGGGCGGGGGGGGAGGGGCGATGTAGCTTCACACGTGCTTAGTAAGTGACGTGTCATCAGCCTCGTGCTGCGCACGCTTTACATGCTGGGAAAAAGCGCTCGATAAAAGCTGGTACGATCTGAAATTACTGACAACAGAAAAGTTACTTGCTCCTGCCGGTAGTCGAACCACGGTTACTCAGTCACACAGTCCGTAGCCTAGTCACTGTTCGAGCTCCTATAGATACAGCATATACAGCATACGTCGCGAAGATCTCTGCTGTAGAACGCGTGCAGCACAACGTCCTTCGACATTAGCACACGCACTCTAATCACATATACACACACTTGCGTTTCGTCGTGTTGTCAAGCGACAGTGTCAAGTCACGCTACTCAGCCATTTTCTTGGGGTGTTGGCTCTTATTTGTGCAAATACCCAGGACCTTGGAATATCTCAGTGGCGCCCCTTATCACCAACTGAAATATGAGCGACAGATTATAGGCTTTAGAAAACACGATTTCATATTGTAACATGTGATTGGGAACTTCCTGTAGAGCTAGGGCAGCTAGCAATTTAAGCTCGCCTGCGCTCACTCTTTAGTTAATCAGTTAATTTGTTTTTGGCGCGACAGCCCCAGTAGGCCAGGGCCTCCCCATTCACGAGTTTTCTAGATCACACACAACGACCCACCACATTCGGTAGGACTTCTCTGGACGATTGATCAGCTCATCGTAGAGACCTCTACCTGATAATACACAACACTCACAACAGACAGACATCCATGCCCCCAGTGGGATTCGAACCCACAATCTAAGCAGGCGAGCGGCCGCAGACCTACGCCTTAGACCGCGAGGTCACTGGGACTGGCTCAGTCTTTAGTACTGAGGCTAAATAAAAGCTTCAATTTAACTTAAAACACAGGAGCTTGTGCAGCATTTTATTATATGGGTATTATAGACAACGGGTGTGGAATTGTGGGCTTAGATGCATCCGGGTCAGCTCTGGGGCCAGTGGCAGATTTTTATGAAAAAAATTAAAAACTTCTGGTTACATTAAAGCAGTACATGCCCCAGGAGACCCAAATCCTCAAACCCATCACTGTTTAAACCACAAATATCGAAGTACAAAGTCTTGGCCGGCTTCTAATCCTTTGACGCCGGAATTAAAAAGGGTCCTGTCCCATGCAATTACGTTCATCTCTTAAATACAGGGTTATTCGAAATGATTGTCGGTGTTTTAACAACTTGTCATACACAGTACACTTGAGATAGCAGTATATGTTTTTTTTTATTAATAGAACAACACTCCAAGTTTTTGTTACATACCTTACAGGTGCTCTATATGTGCACCCTTTGTGATTCTACAAACATCAACACGATAATCCAGTTCGTTCCAAACTGTTTGTAGCATGTC
>Ga0123354_10018928_pt1 | contig 10810 bp, 6 predicted proteins | sample TergutLab28metaG_2_FD_97872 | JGI IMG/M metagenome (GOLD analysis project Ga0123354, IMG submission 97872) | Labiotermes labralis P4 segment gut microbial communities from Petit-Saut dam, French Guiana - Lab288 P4 | ecosystem: Host-associated > Arthropoda: Insects > Digestive system > Gut ... | reverse complement strand
TGTGTGTGTGTGTGTGTGTGTGTGTGTTGCTCATACAAACTAAAATAAAACTGGCGAAATGAGTTCAGTCGACCAAGGTTCGATGGTAAGTGCACTCAACAGCAATACCTTCCATCGCCAGCGTCCTCCGATAAAATCTGTGTAACCATGTAACCAGAGCGCGAGGCTAACCCCTACCCAGCCCTACCACCAAAAATGCTGTACAACACGTACGGCAGCAGTAGCAATGTGCCAACTCTTGTCGCGGAACGCAAATTTATACTGGCACCGCTGATCGTTGATACTTAAATATACACCTTTTCTACTCTGTATATGTATTTTTATGTGTAAAGATTATCTATAATAAAGTTTTGTAAAATTTTTAGCAAGTAACACTATAAAAATTGTGTGTATTTGTGTACTTATGACGTGTTCAACGTCCTGCATTCTTCGAGACACACTTATGGATCCATAAAGCGTCTGTACGTATGCACATATATATATATACATATGTGTGTGTGTGTGTGTGGGGGGGGGGCTGGGTAGCTCAGTCAGTATAGCGACTGACTACGGGCTGGACGGTCCGGGATCGAATCCCGGTGGGGACTAGTTTTTCCGCCCGTTCAGACCCGCCCTGGGACCCACCCAGCCCCCTTTAAAATGGGTACCGGGTCTTTCCCGGGGGTAAGTGCAGCCGGGGCGTGCTGCTGACCACTCACCTCCTTCTAGTGCTGCGGTCATGGAAGAGTAGAGCTATACCTCTACCCACCCTCTGGGCCACACCGGGCCTGTAACGGAATCACTTTACCTTTACTTTATATATATGAGGTCTGCCCGGAAAGTAACCAGCCATTTTGAATATCTCGAGATCCGGTCGCGTGGCCTTGAAGTAATTTTGCAGCCAGCCAGAGGCGACCTTAACTGCGCATTCGTGAACAGTCACTCTCCCGTAGAGCTAGTCAGTCGGCAGTGAGACGCCGTTGACTGTGCTTGTGTACTGTGTGACAGTCGCATTCACAATTCTCCTCCCTTTCAACGGCGATTTTAGCTTTGGGAAAAGATAGAAGTCGCAGGGAGTCAAATGTGGGCTGTAGGGGAGCTGACAGACTTGGATGATGTGACGCTTTTCCAGTATAGCCTGCGCGAGAGTTGTAGAATGGGCAGACGCATTGACCTGATGAAGCTTATCTGTTCGCTCGGTCATTGTGAATGCGACTATCACACAATACACAAGCTCAGTCAACGCCGTCTCACTGCCGACTGACTAGCCCCACAGGAGAGTGACTGTTCACGGATACATAGTAAGGTCTACTCTGACTGGCTGCCAAGTTATATCAAGGCCACGCGACCGGTTCCCTTGATATTCAAAATGGCTGGATACTTTCCGGACAGCCCTCGTATGTGTGTGTGTGTGTGGTGTATGTATGTATATATATATATATATATATATATATATGTGTATGTATGTATGAAGACCAATATCTAAAGCATATTTATAGCAGACTGCACGTACCGCCAGGTTTAAAAACAAATAATCTGCATATTAGCATCACAATATATTTGTGTGTTACACACGAACCTCGCAATAAATAACAATTATTTCGCCACACAACATTAACCGGTTGTTCTTTCTAACAGAAAACGATCGTGCACTCTGCAATGTATGAACTGAATCTTTATAAAACGCAGGCTAATGTTGGTCTTCAAAGGAATAACACTCATCGCAGTGAGAACACCAAATTCAGTTAGTGTTGCTACGTGTTCCAAGGGCTCGCCACAAATTCTTCCGTAATAGCGAACGTAACAAAAATTCTTCCTTAGGCTCGATCGCATACTGACGCAAACAGCGCGCTAAAACATCGGCTAAATGTCGTTTTGTTGTTTAACAAAAAGTATGACACGAGGTCTGTAAGAATGGAATTCTCTGTACCAACAGACCGCATTTACGACTTCCACCCAGACTTCCTCGTAGTGATCTACCATCATCATTAAACATAGGGTTGAGTAAAATATGATTCCATGTGGTAATGTGTCGCCCTCAAATCGTGCGGTGATACATGTTTCAAAGTAGTTTCAGTTCTAAATGTAAACATTTTATTTTGCAAATAAAAGCGCTGTATCTACAGCCATATTCTACAATTATCACTTTCCTAACACAGACGAACTGAAAGCATGCCACGAAATAAAGCAATTGATAGACAGAAGAAAACTTTTAAGGAAATAACTTTTCGGATAACCTGATGGATCACTGCAGGGTGTGTGATCTTTGATCGGTGTGGAGATTTCTCTAGTCGTATCGAAACTAAATGATATTTAACCTACGACATTTGACAGCGACTCTTTCAACTTACACTTGACATTACCGGTACTGCAACGCAGTGTAATTATATTCATTATTTTCAGAACTTAGCCATCCGTTAAATAATTGATATAGTATCTGTGAAGCATGCACCTAACTTTGTTGTAAATTTAGAATATCGCACCAAAAATACTACCAGAATTTCGGTAAGTTTCCCTCATATTAGCTGTAACGTAATTGTGTCTTTAACTCGTAAGTCTACATGCCTCCTTATGCAAAGAAAAGCACTTGAACTAAACCGTTCCTCGTACTTGTTTGTATTTTTGTTACACCGTTTAAAGTCACCTCGTTGATTCAAGCGCCACTCGAAGCGTTCGGCGAACTGCGAACTACTGTCAGTGCTCTGTACCATGAAGAGGAGCGAAATTAGTTATGAATTCTTTGCTAAAAAGGAAACCCGGTAACACAGAAGTAACGAGAAGTTTCTTGTTTCTATGACAGATATAATCACTTAACCTATCATAAATATTATAAATATATAATATAAATGACCGGTAGGTCGGACATTTTTTATTTTCTGGTTAATAAAAGAATGTATAACTTGGAGAGATAATTTGGTAGCTTATACGAAAAAAAATATGATTTTAAAACTAAACGGCTGTGTATAAATCATGCTGCAGCAAATATCAGATCGGAATCAGTACCAAAATTTGCTTTAAGACAGAAAAATTCGAGAAAACGTTCAGCAAGATGGCCGACAGCAAGAAAAATCCGATGCGCATGATTTGTAAGCAGCAGTCAGACCACCAAAAGAATTTGTAAATTCCCCTGAAGTTTTCCAACCATGCATGCTACGCTGTGCCAAAACGTTAACCTACGTGCAAAATAAATAAGAACAATAATTCGGTTGAATGTTACTCTGAATTCCATGTCTATAACATAAACTACATTGATGTTCAGACCGGCATATGGAGCCAGTGTGTCACACTGTTCGTCTGTTGTGACAGCACCATACTGGCTCTTTGTCTGTTCCGGTGTGCACAGAGTTTTAACCATATTCGGAGGAACATACGGCTTTCATCTACAGGATACCATACACATCAAAATAGACAGCTCAAAAAAAAAACTGTGCAATTGCATTGCCTTCAGTTGCTGAGAGCAACAGAAGATACAAAACAATACACTAAAATAAAGCAAAATCATACATTTCGTCAAAAAAAAGGCAAAACACATACACGCTTCACAGGTTAAAAATTACAAATATGGGTAAGGTGCGAATATTTAAGGTTACATACTTCGACTGTCGTATTGTTTTTTGTAGCCTATGTAGACTCGGAATTACCAGTTTCCATAACTTTGCCTACTAGCTCGTGTTCAAAACAGGACAGAACGTTTCAGGAACTGTAACTGCTCCCGGTCTTCAGGTGAACGGGTAAGGAACGACTTCACTCAATTCTTCCCAACAGAATAGCGAATCGGAATGATGTAGAAACGTTTGGAGTCACAATCGCTGATTGTGAATTATAAGAAACACGAGATCTTCTCTCTTCTGGGATTTTACGCAGCGTATAATGGTTGTCCCCACCGACGTTTCGGGACAACCTACAAGTCCAATCTTCAAGGGTCGACCCTTGCAGATGAGACAGATGGGCTGTCCCAAAGCTTCGGTAAGAAACTAACAATTTTACGCTGTGGAGAACCGCAAAATAAGGTAGATCTCACTCACACCGCGGCGAAAGCCTGAAACCACACAGGAAACGTGAAAATATTCTGTGGGAAGTATGAGGAGGTTTCATGCGTTAACGCATTGGGTGCCTATTGTTACCACGCTGCTGTAAAGGGTTAAATAGGAAAGACAGCGAAGCGAGGCTCCACGGACTCTTGAAATAGGTGACATGCCAGATTACCTTGTGTCACCCTCCAGTGCTGTTTGGTTCGTGTAATTATCATTGCTGTTGTCAAGCGCTATCAGAATGAATTACAAGTTGATGCCATTATCAGTTTAACTTTCACTGTTAGTTTGCCTCCTTTCATGTCAGGCCAAACTAGCTGGGAAGTGCTTCTCATTATGATCCGTAACATGAACAAACCTCGCTAGCCTGTCCTATAACAAATAACTTGGCATGCAGGGCTACATGTTGTGGACTGGTCGCCTATATTTTGAATTTCCGAAATGAAAATTAAATAAACTGATGTGTCGTACTTTCCCTTCTTCGTTTATTTAGCGGAGCTTTCTAAACTCTTGGACCTATAATCTGAATTCTTCAATACAACGAAAGCTGTCTATAACTCAACAGCAAAGGACCGAAATTTCTCATTTGAAGCAAGTTTCCTCTTAATACAGGTACTTTAAATTTGAATCCTCAGGATTCCAGATCCTCTGGACAAGAAAAGTTTTCCACTGAAGAAGGGTTTCTATTATGCCCAGGTTCTACTTAAATCAGGTTTCACCGTATAACCTTCAAAACTGTATCAGAAATGAGAACAATATTAAAATACATTAAATTCGACTGCAACAATATAAATTCGATTTCAACAATACAAATTCGATTTCAACAATATAAATTCAACCTCATCTAGTAGCAATTACTTACAACATCAATTACTTATTTTCATGAATAATGAGTTGTTGATAACATAACGTCATGAAACAACAGAAAAGCAAGACAGGTAATGTACTTATACCGTAGAACTGAGGCGCGATGGTTCAATCATTGTTGCACCCTAAAAGCAAAAAGTATTATCTATTCTGAGTGTGCGTTTGTAGCCTTGGTTATTCAGCTTGCAATGCGCATGCGCCATATTGCCATCTGTGGCCTGCCCTGCTTTACAAAAGTTTTACACATTATCTCTTAAACGGCACTATTTTCGAAAGAAGATATTTATTGAATGTAAAATGTGTGTTTTGATTTTCTCTACAACCTTTGTCTGAAACATATTTCATTCTAAGAGGAAATGAGTGGATGTGATAAAAAAAATGCACATTGGTCTTCATGTGAAGTACCTGTTATTCCTGCAGGATTTTAATGAAACCTGAATTTTATCCACAGAGTTTCAAAGAATGCTCAAATATCAAATTTCATGTAAATTCGTCCAGTGACAGCCGAGTTGTTCCATGCGGACGGATGGACAGAAGGACAGACAGACATGACAAAGTTAATGTTCGCTCTTAGAAATTTTACAAACGCGCCTAAATTTGGTGTTGTGGGTGGTCATTAGCTTCTAGTGCCTTTCCATCTTAATTGACGTAAACTAGGCTAATTTATACAGGTGTTTCCGCTGTTTCCAGTACCTATTTAAATAAGCACTAGATAGCACTGTATGCAGGACTTGCTTTGGAAGACGCTATGATGTCTCAAGACAAGTCAACAGCCAAAAAACTAAAAGAAATCTTAAACATTTCTAGAGTTCCTCATAATATTTCAACACCATATTCAATAAAATCTGCTGTATCCTTTCTCGATTTGTTACGTGTGCACAGGTGGACTAATATAGGAACCCACTTTAACGGACGTTAAACAAGAATGCGAAAGAGCATAGAACCAGTTCGTGGAACCATTTAAATGCACCGCAACGCTTAATAACTTCACCACGTTAGCTGGAGTAGAACACAGGACATCCCACAAAGAATTAGTTTTCTGTTTGCAGTCGTGATATTTACCTAAACTGACTCAGCAGAGATATTAGCATACGTTGTAACAAATTATAGTTACAACTGTCGGTAAATATGTACACTTCATATTATTCCTTTTTCAATTTATTGCCTTCAGTTCTTTATGAGACAAGCTACGTGCAAATGTACACATAAAATTATTACAAACATGTATACTATATTTTAACATGGCAAAATTGAAAATGTTAGTTATTTCTCATACACAGCTGCAGACTAAGTCATTTAAATAACCCATGATTAGAATGATTGATTCTAAACTCATAGTCGTTTATCTAGACCAGAAAACGTGAAAAAAAATCTTCCAGGAAAAAATATATTTTAGTACTAATAAACTAATTGTGAATGATTAAGTAGGACTCAACAGGAGAGCACTGTTAAATTATAACAACAGTTTTATTGTTGATCATCTCGAAACTACGTGTTTCGGCTTAACTAAAACCAAACTTCTCATCAGGCAACAGTTACAATATATACGAGTAGAATGGAAACTTGTAACCAACACACAGTTAAAAATATAACTGAGATATAATTCCTACGTGCCAATAACTTATATATTTAAATAACAGTAAAAGTTAAAGTGTCCCCGTTACAGGCCCGGTGTGGCCCAGAGGGTGGGTAGAGGTATAGCTCTACTCTTCCATGACTGTGGCACTAGAAGGGGGTGAGTGGTCAGCAGCACGCCCCGGCCGCACTTTACCCCCGGGAAAGACCCGGTACCCATTTTACAGGAGGCTGTGTGGGCCCCAGGGTCTGTCCAGACGGGCGGAAAATCTCGTCCCCACCGGGAGTCGATCCCGAACCGTCCAGCCTCGTAGTAAGTCGCTATACCCACTGAGCTACCCGGGCCACAACCTATATATTTATTTAGCCAAAACTGCGATAAGTTCAAGTACAATTATGTATTTAAAATAAATACAATAAAATAATTACTGTAAAAAAAATACAGTACTTCTTTTCAAACATGTGATATACTTTCCACCTTCCGGTGTACACGCTTATTATAAATAAGAATAACGGGTGAGCAACTACATAGGAATTTGAATTTGAGGGAAGTCCACATTCAACTGAAGGTGTAATTATTATAATATCGTATTTTGTTGTTGATAACTCTTGCAGTTACAGGTGGTATAGATATGTGTACTTGCATGAGCGACTGTTTTGTGCACGTGCCACGGAAACCACATTACGAGTATAATTCAAACCGATTAATATCCATGTCATCTCTTCTATTTTCTGTTTCCTGCTGCAGGCACAATAAGGAACAACCAAAATGTTGTAAAACTTGCACCACACTCTTGCTAATATGTACGGTAGTCACGGCAAGTGTTCCGAAGCTGTCGGGTAGGACTTTACCGTCGATTACAAATATTTCGTTCGTAGCTGCCAGGGCAAACTTCAATTTCTCAGTCCAAGAGTTGTGTGTTGTTAACGAATGAGGCCCTACAAGTACATTTCGTGATCCTGACAACAAAAGAAACCTTATATTGCGCTGACAGCAGGTATTTCTGTTTGTACTACAATAGAGGGCTGTCCAAATATTTTTAATTACTGATTTATTGCACACATTTACGTCCAGTGTTACCTTAACAAGGTTCACCGCCACATTAAACGACGAAACTGAAAAACAGTGAAGCTGCTGACGGTTTATTTCTATTGTTTGACTGCTTACGTCACCGTTATAACGGAAGTTGTTACAGGTTAATAACGTCGAATTGTAGGAATGAAGAAAGAGTAGCGGTTTGGAAGGTGGTGGGTTTGACCAGTTACGTGGTTACCAACATCCTGGCATTCTAAGCAAAACGTCGAACAGTTTCAGCCGTGATTTTATAACAGTGCTGAGATTCGAAACCGCTGCCTACTGACTACAGGTCCAGATCATGACCCCATACACCAGCGTGCTTGGTAGAATGAATCAGCACTAGCAACGTGTACAATGAAAAGGCTCTGCTTTGCGCTTCGCATAATCTGGAATCAACCGTCTTAGGCGTTCAATAAAATAACGCTTCTTATTTGGTGCAACAGCCCCCAGTGAACCAGGGCCACCTCATTGTCGAGGCTTCACGATCACACTCAGACAAACCACACTCGGTAGGACAAGTGATCAACCCGACGCAAAGACTTCAACTTGACAGCACTCACAAGAGACGAACTTCAATACTGCCGGCGGGATTCGAGCCCGCAATCCCAGAAAGCGAGCGGCCGCTGACCCACGCCTTAGACTGCAAGACCAGTGAGGCCGGTAATAATTTTCCTGCCTTTAGTGAAAGCTGGATTTAAAGCTTTCCATGCTGCTAACCACATAAACCTCATAACAACAAACTGATATGTCGATCTGCTAGCGTTCAGCAGAAACATGTACTGTTCCTCGACATATGAAGTCTTACCTTGCCCTTTACAAATTATTCAAACTACAAAATTCCAAATGTTGATGACACAAATTTTCAAACAAATATGAAGCATATGAAGAGTTTTTTTTAAGCTGGTTTTACATCCACATTTCTGTGTAGCGGCCCTCGCGTAAATCAGAGAAAACCGTATGACATGCACGAATACTTGCTCTTTATCCAGAATATGGTTGCTTACCTTGTCAGTGTCACAGTATGATTTAATTAAAACCTTAAAACAGAAATAACGCTCAAAATAAATTAAAATTTAAGCTAAAATGTAATAAAAAATTTCAAATTTGGATTTTAATCGCTTCCAGCAATTCTACCGGACCACCTGCTTATTTACGTGTAATGGGCTGCTTCGGTTATCATAATATCGACCAAAAGCACGTAGTAATTTTTATCACATGTTCTGGTGCTTTCTGTTAGATCTGTCGTAGTAAAATAAAACCAGAGGACGGGTGGAGCTTAAGAAACTGAATTGGAGATGGTGTAGCCATTACAGAGGGACGTTTCTATATTTTCTATGATGCCGCACGTCATCAACAAATAACATAACGATTAATGTCTCTTCAGAAAGCTGAAATACAAGACTGCCAGTTCCTGCAGCATCTCATTTGTAATGCTGCAAAATGCATTCCTTGGTAATAGCCTTATACCTCAAAATGTGTGGCCTTCCAGATCTCCGAACTTAGTATAACTTGTATTTTACCTTTGGAGTTTATACATATATATATATATATATACATATATTTTATTTATTTACTTATTTACTGCAATTGGGTTGTTACCCGGTGGCAGTGGTTATTTTAAATGTAAACAAAACATGAAATTGGTTACTACTAGATTTAAGTCGGGAGGGCTACATGAGAAGCGTGTAGTGGCAACTGGGAATGTTGGGAACCATCTCAGCATTTGCTTATAGACACAGGGAAACCAAGAAAAACCTGTGTCGAGATGGCCGGTCGCAGGACCTTCCGAGTACTGATTTCTAGCCAGCAGTCCGGCATCTAAAGTACAAAAAAGAACAGCAATGCACACACAGTACAACAAATACACATAAGATGACAACAATACACACAAGAGAACTTAAAACTACCAACAATACATGCGAGACAAATTAGAATACAACATGTACAGAAGGTAAAAACACCCAAGCAAGACAGTACTGTGTTCAGTTTATTGTAATTTTTTTTTTCAATCATTAATTCACTCACGCTTTCACCCCAGTCCTTCACTTCTCATCACTTACTACTCCTATAAACCTTTTCCATAAAGACTCGTCCCCACCCTTCCCTATACTGCGCACTTCACTTCGCCGTATTCCACTTTACTTTGCTTCGTTCACTTCACTTCACTTTACTGCACTTCGCTACCCTCCACGTTAGATAACTTTTCACTTCACTTTAGACTTTTCACTTCACTAGACACCGCTTCTCTACACTTTTCGATGATAACCAGCACACTTTACTTCCTTTTAATTCAACTCAATTATCACTTTCCTTACTCTCTTTTTAAAAGTGATTGGTTTGCAGGGGAGAATTTCTAACACTTCTGCCGGTAACTGGTTCCAGTGTTGGATGGTCCTATTTACAAAATAATATTTCCCTATATCCGTCCTTTACCTCCTACTCCTAATTTTCCTTTCATGATCTACCCTGCTCAGATAGTGTGGCCGTTCTAATCTGTCACCAATAGACTTCCACGCGCGTTCCCCAGAGTACGCTTTTAAGAGAGCACATATGCGTGATAACTTTCTACGCGACGCAAAAGTTTCCCAGTTCGGACTGTTCTTATGATGTGCAAATTTGGCCGCTTTCTTTTGCACCCTGTCTAACGCACTAATTTGTCCCTCCCTGTACGGATCCCAACACGCGGCCCCATATTCAAGAATCGGACGTACAATTGACATGTAAGCTAAACTTTTGGTATTACTATTACCCTTTTTTAGTATTCGCATTGTGAAATGTAGTGCTTTCCAGGCCCTTTTCACCGCATAGTTAACTTGATCCGCCCAACTTAAGTCGCTGCGTAAGATTATTCCTAAATATTAACAACTGCTCGCTTCCGGTATTAATGTGCACATTAACGAATAATTTAGTGGATCCTTTACCCTAGCTCTCGCGAAACGAATTGCCTTCCTCTTATTTGGATTTATTTTCATCGCATTTTCAACCTCCCACTCCCCCAGCCTGTCCAGGTCCTTCTGCAATTTTTCCTTGTCTGCATTATTTATTATTTTTCTGTAAATTACACAGTCATCGGCAAAAAGTATAATAGTTGATTCCACATTCCTCCAAATATTATTTACGTAGGCTAGGAACAGAAGAGGGCCTAACACGCTTCCTTGTGGTACACCTGACGTTACTCTAACTTCTGCAGACAGCTGCCCCCCCCCACCCTGACTCTCTGCTTGCGACCTAAAAGGAATTCCCTTATCCATACCACTACCCTAGAATCCACGCCCGAATT
>Ga0123354_10018927_pt1 | contig 10810 bp, 10 predicted proteins | sample TergutLab28metaG_2_FD_97872 | JGI IMG/M metagenome (GOLD analysis project Ga0123354, IMG submission 97872) | Labiotermes labralis P4 segment gut microbial communities from Petit-Saut dam, French Guiana - Lab288 P4 | ecosystem: Host-associated > Arthropoda: Insects > Digestive system > Gut ... | reverse complement strand
GAAGGTCCTGTGACCGGCCATCTCGACACAGGTTTTTCTTGGTTTCCCTGTGTCTATAAGCAAATGCTGAGATGGTTCCCAAGATTCCAAGTTGCTACTACATGCTTCTCATGTAGCCCTCCCAACTTAAATCTAGTGGTAACCAATTTCATGTTTTGTTTACATGTGCCACTGGGTAACAACCCAATTGCAGTAAATAAATAAATAAAATAAAAATGTATAGGTGAGTGATTATGAATTCATACAAGATATAGGTTTCATTCAAACACAACAATATATCACACAAAATTATGCTCCTGGCAACATGTTTCGACTCTAATGAGTCATCATCAGGCCAGATTGATGGAACGAACTTGACAAGCTAATCTTATGCGTATTGGACTGTGCATCATCTTGATATTTGAATAAAGGTTTACCAGCTAGATGACACTTGCTTTATTATATATTGCTCAACATGTTTCAGACGTTAATACGTCCATCTTCAGGAGCTAGCGAGTACTTGTTGTGTTGTGTAGGCTGACTTGAGGCGAGCTGGTGTTATGTAGCGGGCTTGTCTGTTGGTGATGTGGTATCCGAGTGTAGGCTGTATATATATATATATATATATATATATATATATGATATAATCCAAGGTGTGTGTGTGTGTATATATATATGATATACCTTGGATTAGTTCTTTGGATGGCCTGGTGATGAATCATTAGAGTAGAAACATGTTGCCGTGAGCATAATTTTGTTTAATAAATTGTTGTGTTTGACTGAAACCTATATCTTGTGTAAATTAGATAAACACATCGGGGTGACTACTGCCAAAATATTAGCTTGTCAAGTTCGTTCCATCAATCTGTATAAGAACTGGAGGTCCAAGTTACTGAAATGCTGTGCTAACATCTACTTTAATAAACAGTGCCTTAATATAAAGGCAGTCTCAAAATACTAAAAAAGCTTTTGGGATCCCAAAATGCACCCTAATATATTATATACCTTTGATTAGTTTTTTGGATGGCCTGATGATGACTCATTAGAGTCGAAACATGTTTCCGGGAGCATAATTTTGTGTAATAAACTGTTGTGTTTGGCTGAAACATTTATCCTGTATGAATTAGATAAGCACATGGGGATGACTACTGTCAAAAAGAGTGATTTGAAGTTTGGGCTGAGGCTACGAAGATCGAGGAACGGATTTATATAGAGAAATTATTAAATGAACTGAGTGTCTGAGTTTGATTCTAATCGTGCTTCTTCCTTTTTTCCCCCCTTTCTTCTCATTATTATTAATGTATCTATGTCAAATATTTTATCAGTTATCTCGCTGGCGTAATGTATATAAATTGCTCGTTTTTTTCATTTCTTGATGAGGTAACAATTTGTTCTACCATCTTCCGCCACGTACATGTTATTAAGTGTTGTGGTTTTGTTGTTTAAAACCACCCACTGCCAAGCACATGAGTCGTTTGCGGTCCTGAAAGCAAGATAGAAATCCAATTCTTCAAAAAGGTTTTTTTAACTGAAATATAAAGTAAAAGAAACAGAATAAAGAATAATTGTTACGTTATACGTGTGAATTGCGCTCGTTTAGTGAGAAAGTGCTACCGGAAAGTGGGCTGAGAAACTTTGGTTCTCGGCCCGTCGTACAAACGCACCCGGTTCCACTCGATTCGGAGCTAAATGGAGCTAGATGAAATTGTTTTGTAGTTTTGTGTTCTGTGTAATAGATGGTGCTGCCGTCCGGTGGTGTCAAAGTCCGTCGTTCCGACGATATCGAAGAGATGCACAACCCCATATGCCGATGTCTGTCACTTATACAGTGATTTGTGCAACAGTATTATGTTGTACAGACGGTATGGGAGTTCGTATTAACTGTGCGACGTGTGTGTTAGATGAATAGTACAGTGCATTCATTTTTTTTGTTATTTGTTTTGCAGGAAAGTAACATCTTGTTTTTATGAGCTTTGGATTTCAGTTCGTGGGTTTGTGAGCGGACATTTTCTATTTTTGCATCAGTGAATTCTAAGTGTACGGAAATATTTGTGATTAATTGTGTAGAATGCTTCCCTTTTAACTTTTTAATACTTTGTTGACGGTAAAATATAGCGTGTGTATTTAGAATATAAGCGGTGTGGACGTTTTGTGTTTGTGAATAGTGTACTGACTAAAAATAAAGTAATCTGTGATAAAAACAGTAACCCAAATTGTTGACCAGAAGGCTCAGATAGAAATAGAAGTTTCAGAATGTCTGTTTCAGCGTTAGGTGGAAAAAGTCACGAGAAGCATGATTCAGTTTCGGAAGGTAAGTGAAATTCAGTAAGCGACTTTAGTACGGTGATGTTGAATGTGAAGAGTGCAGCTGCATCGCAATAGCCCGTTTTAGCGTTATATGGGCAAACTGTTTTGTGTGTCAGCTGTCATGTTTGTTTACATCGTGCTGTGTAAGTAGTTCGAATATTGTATTGACGGATTCAGTAAGGGAGTGTAGTTTGCCGGCTATTTACAGTTTGGTAAACGCTGGTGTGAAGTAGCTTTATGAAGAGCAGTTTAGTGTCAACTTGAATTTCGTTATCTCGCGGTCCTGTATAGTTTGTATCGTATTAAAATTACGTTGGACTGCAGCGTTTCCAAGAAGCGTCCAGTTCTGTACGCAGCTGTCTGCAGTTAGTAAAATAATGTAGTTATGAAATGCGTGTTTCACATTCGTCACAGCATCGTTACAAGCTCTGGGACCTGAACAGGCTCTTGTCCAAAGGGTATTGGGGTCGCATTCTCCAGGGTAATGCCGCTTGAGCCGTAAGCACACCTCAGCCTAGTGCCAACATTCGTAACTTATGGAGGTGTATGAGTACTACTTTATACATGTTCATAGTGTGATCCTTAATCCCAGGGGTAATTGTCTCCTAATTGTTCTGTCATAGTTATATTCTTAGAAAATGTGACACTCATTTTGTAAGAGTTTATTTTATAAATACTCAGGTTTAGAGAGTACAAAATTTGTTTTTGTATGCTTAGAAAGTGTAATCAAGCCAAAGAATTGAAAAGGGAAATGTAACTGATTGAATTTAGTCCTTGTGTTAGTTGTGAAACTGTATCAATTCATGCTAAATTCATACTATCTAATTTTTGTAGGCTTGGCTGAAAAGGTCTGAGTTTGATCCCAGGACAGTGGTGGCCATAATGGTAATGGGATTGATTTTTACCCATGTACTTCAGTTTTTCATTATCATTATCACTCCACTGATGTTCTGTAATTTCTCACCGACACTGCGTAACCCAGTAATTGACATTGTCATTAAGTAACACTTACTCGTGCACTCCTTTCTACAAAAAGAATGTTTTGGCTACTAGTTTCTGAATGGTATCATATTCACTGAGTACAGACTGTTTTTTCCTTCATATGCGAATCCTGGGAAATTGTATTTCTGTCATTCAGATATGGTATGCTGTTCTTAGATTACAAATGAGATACACAGTGCCATTTTACTAGGTGCTATTAATTTGGGTATCATTACTGTTAAATGTACAATGAAACATGGCCATCCAGTTATCACAGGCAAGTTACGGAACATGTTGGCAAGTACATTTTTAAGTTTGAGTAACATTTTTAAGTCTTTGTTTAGGTGAGTGGTCCTCACTCATCCTTCCTTAACCTGAAACCATATTTGTCTTGACAGTTTCATAGATGTGTGACCACAGGCATAAGAAAATGCAGATTTCTTGAATTAGAGTTTTGAAATTAAATTATGTTGAGTGACAGATCAAAAACATACACACACACTTGTGTGTGTGTGTTCACCCTACCCCCCATTGATATTATTTAGCCACATATTGTATCTGTATTATTCTTATTTGTAATTACAAGTGCAGCAGTATAGAAAATGGAAAACTCACTTGGAAGGCCCTGGCAGCCATTCTGCTTTTGTCATTTTCTTGAACCATGGAGTTGTTAAAGCTTGAGTGCATTGAGAAGACCATTTTCCACATTGCGTCTGCTTTTGTCTTAATTTTAATTTTAAGCCAACATGCAAAACGGATCACACCCAAGTTGTTTGGAAGGGTAAAAGAGTTTTCAAAACTGTGTTTTGAAGTAGTGACATTTTTGGTATGTTAGCAGCATTATTTATGATGCATGATTTGACCAAAAGAAAGAATGTGTTTAAAATATACAGGAAAATCTTTAAGGTGTTTCTTTGAAACTGGTCAATTGCCATTTCATTTCTGTGTGTAATGTTTAATGTAAACCTATGCCAGTTTCATTCTTTTGAAGGTAAGCTGCAAGAATTTGAAATGTCTTTTGGTCATTGCAGTCTGTCATTGACAAGTTTTTGTAATATAAAAGAATTAATGTGTGACCTTCCAGAGGATCATTTGATTATTCATCAGACCATACATGTATGCAGAGCATGTGATTCGATTTACATTCTCATCTTGGCTGAACAAATCCTTGAACTCCCATTTTCTATTTTTGTGAGCATACCTGACATAATCATGAAGTTGATCTACATTTGCAACATCTGTTGACTCATCAAGTTGCATTCTTGACAGACCACTTTGAGAGTGCTTGATTTCATCAGCTACTAATGTAAAATGTAGGACACATTGAATTCTTTGCCCATTAGTGTAATTTGACAAAGAGAGGGGATGTAATTTGATTAAGGAATCACTTCCCATCAGGACATTTGCTGTAGATTTCCGTAGATGAAATAATAACTAAATAGGAGATAGGAGACATAAAAGGAATTCCACCTCCAAAAAATCAACAACTGTTATGTTGTTATTTGCTGATGACCAAGTTATAATATCTTACACAGAAGATAACTTGCAGAAACAAAACTGATGGCATTTAAAGGACGAGATCCAGTTGGTTGTAAAATTGTAATAAATAACAAAATCATAGATTAAATAATTTCCTTTAACTACGCATGAAGTTTGATAATAAATTGAGTAACTATTTGAAAATAGCAGGGACTATTAACAGTATGTTTAGACCACAGAAAATTTTACTGAAAACAAGAATAAATTATACATTACACCAGCCCTTTGAGCTCTGTTATACGGTAGTGAAAACTGGACCATTAAACCAAGAGACATAAGTAGGATAACAGTAGCAGAGATGAAATATATGAGAAAAACAGCAGGATACACTTGGATAGACGATAAAACAAACACCGAGATTGCTAAAGAACTAAATATAACCCCAATTTTGGACAAATACAGGAATACAGAAGAAATTTGTTGCAATGTATAAACAGAATACCCTATAATAGGTTACTGAGAGTACTAAAAGCTACAGACCAACAGGCAGAAGATACCAGGGGAGACCATAACAGAGATTTCTAGATGTGTGAGACTGGAATGGGTCAACAAGTGGTCCAACTGCATGGTCGCTGGATGCTGCTGCTGCTGTTGATGAACACATACTGGTCTTCTATTTCATTTTTTTCAGCCAGACATCCAGGTTTTTTCCTCAAACATAATAATTTTTATTACCATGAATGACTCATTTGCTGACACTGTGCAGCATATCACACAGTTATTTCTTCACTTATATGATGTACAGCTTAAACCCCAGCCATTTTTGCTGCATAAATACTACATACTATTTTTACATTTTATATTTGACTTTCACAGTTGGTGGTATGAATACATGTAACAGTGTTGACATTTCAGCGTTGAGAGTGTATTGATTGCAGCTGTGAAGTTCCAGCTGTTTTCCTATTAAGTACAGCCTGATTGTGGTTTGTTGAAAGCCGAAACATGTAGCTGTATTATACCTTAAATATGTAAGTTGTATTAGAGGGATGTAATAGTTCATTTTATTTATTTAATTTATTTTACCTTGAGTGGCCCATTTCCTGGAACTGTGTGGCATATCATAAGTTGCCTTTCTCTCCTTTAATAATTATTGAAATAAATGCATAATCTCTCATAACATATGTTTACATGTATTGCAGTGGCCTATCTGTATAGGGGTTGTAGTACAGGGTCCATGTTTTATCTGAGTGTTATCATTAGACATGTCCTGCCACTGCCCAGGCATGTATGTGGGTAGATGGCTTCATGGGCCACATTAATACAAATGAGCCCACAGGATGTGGAAATTGATAGTTGTCAGATAAAATATGACCCTATTCTACCTATATAAATTTACATTGAAGTCACCACAGCAATGTTAGGCATGGCTGCTGTGTCAAGTAATCTGTGTGGTACATAACCAGAGTGCTGGAGCAAATTAAAAATGCTGGCAAAGAAGTAGTTGTTTTTGAAAGAACCACAAGTAATTTCACTGTACATCATCTAGATCAAGGTTGTAAGACATGAGATTAGCTTTAATTCAACCCTTTACACTGTAGACATAGAACAGATTCGGTACAGATGTATAATATGTATATTACAACTTATTTTTTGGATACAAGTGGTTTAATATATAGATTCTGGTATGGCATTTTGCCATGCAGCTTTCTGCCTTTTGTGTGTAAATTTACAATATCGAGAGGGCTGTGTGGAAAAAATGGCACATTTCCATATTACCTGAGACTACACGTACTCACTGGGTGTTAATATACAGATAATCAGTTTCCTTTGATAAAATGTTTGTAACCCATCAGAATATTATTTACAACCCACAGTTTGATAATCACGGTCTTAAATATGCAGACAGATTTTGTGGGTATAGTTTTAAATAGTAATTCTGGAGTCCTGAATGTCCTTAATGTTATAAGGACCACCACCACCACCAATGCTGCCATTACTGCATGTAGTAAAGTTAAAGTTAAATATCAAAAATATATTTTGTGCCCCAACAACTTTCTTGTACATTGATGGATGTTTTAACATAACACTTTCTTTTATGGGTTTTTGTGTAAAGTATAAAGTGAAGGAAAATTATAACCTCTGTGCATCCTAAGGTACTTTTTTTTAATTCATTCGCTGGGTTCTGATTTATGCATTAGATAATGTGTACGACTTCATCGATATGTACATGATTAGTGAATAATAATTGATTTGTCACTTTCCACCAGTTGGTTCATCTAACAGTGTCTGAATCTGTTGTTTTAAGTGATGATTCTGGTTTGATGTGTAATGCTTTCAGTTTATATAATATATTCTGTAACTATTATGGTTTCCCAAAGTACTGTGTGTGACAGTTATTAGTGGGCTATAGTTACGTGTTGAAATGCAAATCATTAGGTTTGAGCTGCAGGAACACAATGCATATTGATATCACCATTTATCAAAGCTGCATTTCGGCTTTTATGTCTCATATAATTTTTGGCACTTGTAACTTGGATTTTGTTAGGTATAAGGTTTTTTTTTCAGATCTGAATGCTGTTCGTTAACATAGGGGTAACTTGTAAGAGTACGGTTTTTTTTTTTATTTGCAACTTACTCCATCTGTCTGTGCTAGGACATCACATATCTATTATGTTAACTTTATTTATTTTAATGTTAAATTTTAATTGATCACCAAAAGAGCCACATGTGTACAACAAAACAGAATTGTAACAATTGATATCTCAGTTTGGTAAAAGCAGCTTTATGACCTTCTATGTGTTTTAATAAGTATTTAGCATATTTATGACCCTTTTGGGTTGAAACATGTTGCAATAAATACTGCAGCTAAAGTTAGTTACATTAATGGGTTTTACTCCTTTAATGAACTTGTGTTTAGTTGACTTTAGTTTATTCATTCAATCCACTTAATGTCATGTGTGGCATTAGACTGGTGAGATTCAATTTAAAAATTCCCGTATGATGTCAGAATTATTTATGGGGTATATATGACAAAGACTCAACTCACAATACATCAACATTAAAGCAGTAAAATATAATAGAATGTAATATAAATTTCAGAACTAATTAAAACAGACAGGTATGACAACTTAACAAACTCACATACTCATACAGTCCATATGCAATCAGAATGCCATAAATCCATCCACTGAATAAAATACATGTTGTAGCAGAAAGGGTATCAACTCTCTTAAAAGATTTGATCTTGTCCATTTTGTGTGTTTGTGTTTGTGTTCTGGCACCTTGTGTAGAGTCTAATTCCTGAATTCAACGTACTTTTACTGAAAAGGCTTCCATTGCAAAAGTGCTTTTTTGTTGTGGAAAAAATGTTATGTGGAACAGATTTGCACTTGAATGCTGGCTGTGCAACAGCATCAACATGTTGAACATAGTGCCAAGAGGTGTGTCCTGGGCTAGTGCAGTCCAAATCATCTCAACAAAACCTGTGGAGGAGCAACTGTTATGCATGGGTAGAAGAGAAATACATGTAGGATTTTTGCCAGAAAACGTGAAATAAAGATGCCAATTGGAAGATCTAAGTGTAGATGTATCTTAAAGAAATGAGATTTGAAGATGTCGACTGCATTCATCTGAACTTAGGCTAGGAAACAGTGGTGGGCTTGCCTTGCATAAAATGCATGGAATTTGATGAATTGTTAGCTTCTCAAGGGACATTGCTCCATGTAGTTAGCTTTTTCTTGCTACTTCTTGTTTCCTGCATTTGTCACTTGAGGTTTATATTCATACTACTGTGGTCTTCATTTAATGGCACAGCATCATTTGTGGTGTAGGCTTAGACTGATAATGAGCATAATATTGTAGGATTTTAAAACATTCGCTCCTTCCATTTTTACCCCTTGTGTGATATGTTCCTTTATTTACCAGTACTAATTCAAGACACAAATTTGTCTTGTCTGCCTACTTCATACATAAAAGCCATGCATTTTCTGCCAGATGACATAGCTACTGTTACCAGTCAGTACCTGGCAGCATTAGTTGTCGTATGACCTAAGTTGTTTTAATGTCAATAGGATGAAGGAAAGGGTAGAGGAATGGTGATGGGGTGAACATAAAAAAGAATGGGAAAAGAATGTGATAGATGGTAGGTAAGGTGATAGCATTATTAGGGGGATGAGGGAAAGAAAGGGGTGTGGTGAGGGAACTTTTTTACTGTTTGAGAGGGAGGAAGTAGCAGGGAGCGGAACAGTGATAAGATATATGAATAAAAGCAATGGGAAGAGAATGAAATTGTTTTCTCTGAGAGACTAAAACTGTACATCTACCAAAATGTGGCCAAATGAGGGATATTCAGAGATACTGTGCAAGCATGCCTTTCAGTCATTTGTTTCATCCTTTCATCCATCACCCCATTCCTTCTTTCCCCACCCCTTTTATTTCCACCTCTTGTCATCATTCGTCTAGCCGTTCCTTCCTCCCCATCCTTCATATTAAAACATTCCCCTCATTGTCTTCCTTTCACCTGTCAGTGGGAAGGTATATATACCAGTAGCATGGGAAGTGTTAATTAATTTGGAAAGGATGTTATAAACTGTGATTGGTGTTTTGAGGATGTTATTAAGAGGTACTCAGAATTTTTTGCTAGCCTACCAGTAAATGAAATATAATAATTTCAGTTTATCAGCAGTATTTTTTTTTTTGTATAAATAAGAGAGCTGAAACTGGAAAGACTGACTGACAGCAGGGATGAACATTAAAATATTCAGATTTCAAAAATAGAATTATTAGAATCGTAACAAATTAAAAAATAGAGATTCCTGGAGGGATTTATTTAAAAAGATGAAAATACTACCTTTATGTTCACAGTATATACGAGAGCTGTCCGGAAAGTAGCCAGCCACTTTGAATATCTGGAGAACCGGTTGCGTGGCCTTGATGTAACGTGGCAACCAGTCAGAGGAGACCTTACTGTGCGTCCGTGAACAGTCACACTCCCGTGGGGCTAGTCAGTCGGCAGTGAGACGCCGTTGACGGAACTTGTGTACTGTGTGACCGTCGCATTCACAAATCTCCTCCCTTTCAACGGCGATTTTAGCTTTTGGAAAAGCCAAAAGTCGTAGGGAGCAAAATCTAGGCTATGGGGGAAGGGGGGGGGGGCTGACAGACCTGGGTGATGCGATGCTTTGCCAAAAAAGCCTGCACGAGAGCTGTAGAATGGGCACACGCATTGTCCTGATGAAGCTGATCTGCTCGCTCGGTTATTGTGAATGCGACGGTCACACAGTACACAAGCTCAGTCAACGGCGTCTCTCTGTCGACTGACTAGCCCCAGGGGAAAGTGACTGTTCCCGGATGCACAGTAAGGTCTCCTCTGACTGGCTGCCAAGTTACAAAAAGGCCACGCGACCGGTTCTCGAGATATTCAGAATGGCTGGATACTTTCCGGACAGCCCTCGTATGCACTATGTCATTTTACATAGTGAATAACGCACATCTGTACAAAACGAATACGGAGGTTCATAACTTTAATACTAGGTACGATACCAATCTTCATCTACCCACCTCTGATTTGACTGAATTTCAGAAGGGGGCATATTACTCTGGATTACAGATTTTCACTCATCTCCCAGCAAACATGAAGTGATTACCGAATGATTTGGAACAATTGGCATTGCCCTAAAAAGGTTTCTTAACTCCATTTTATACCTTGGAGGAATTCTTTAACTAGGAGGGATAATCACATGTGTTTTGCGTATGTATTTTAAGTTTAGGTAGTTTTATCAGTTTGTCTCCACAATTCATAATGACTATGAGAAGGATTGCCGGTCCCAGTGGCCGCGCGGTCTAAGGCGTAGGTCTGCGGTCGCTCGCCTGCTGAAGATCGTGGGTTGGAATCCCACCGGGGACATGGATGTTTGTTGTGAGTGTTGTGTGTTGTCAGGCAGAGGTCTCTACGACGAGCTGATCACTCGTCCAGAGGGGTCCTACCGACTGTGATGCGTCGTTGTGTGTGATCTAGAAACCTCAAGAATGAGGAGGCCATGGCCCGGGTTGGGTCGCGGGGGGG
>Ga0123354_10018926_pt1 | contig 10810 bp, 10 predicted proteins | sample TergutLab28metaG_2_FD_97872 | JGI IMG/M metagenome (GOLD analysis project Ga0123354, IMG submission 97872) | Labiotermes labralis P4 segment gut microbial communities from Petit-Saut dam, French Guiana - Lab288 P4 | ecosystem: Host-associated > Arthropoda: Insects > Digestive system > Gut ... | reverse complement strand
TGTCCAGACCGGCCCTGGGGCCCACCCAGCCTCCTGTAAAATGGGTACCGGGTCTTTCCCGGGGGTAAAGTGCGGCCGGGCCGTGCTGCTGACCACTCACCCCCTTCTAGTGCCGCGGTCATGGAAGAGTAGAGATATACTTCTACCCACTCTCTGGGCCAAACTGGGTCTGTAACGGGATCACTTTACTTTTTTTATATATATATGTAAGATTATGAAATAAAGGGTAGAATATAGTTCACGAAGTAAATGAAGCAGAAGATTCCTTCAAAAAATCTGTATGTGTCGTTTCATTTCAGAGGTCAATAATCTCTGAAAGTGCAAATTATAAGGTTATCGCAATTTAACACAAACTGTGGTTTATAATATCTGTAATCGAATTATTACGATCTTGATTATGAAAAACAGGGTACTGTGGGATTTACAGTTGTGCAGTATGATAGAAATTCACTGACGTTTCAGAGTAACCTACTACCTGTATGTTCAGACTTGCTGCCTCATCCATCAGTTCCACCAACTCCAAAGAGTGAGGCAGCAGATCCCACCAACACTCACTTAACTTACACCAAGCTACACGGCGTCAAGTATCACAATACGGTGATCTTCCGTACCTTAGCTGTCAACTTGCCAACGCACACCGAGCAAAATTTGCCGTAACACAGAATTTTGTACAGCGGTTAATTGCTTCGTCTTTAAGAGAGGCTTAAGTATTCTTCTTCAAAAGAAGCCAATTAGGTGCACACTACTTCTTAGTATATTTATTTCAACTTCTCTACAAGTTTCGCGCAACTATGTGCCCATCATCAGGAGAACTTACCGTATCTATGCGACTGATATTTTTCACTATGTATGAGCGGGTGTCTGTTCTGATGGTTGGGATGAGTCTCATCCCAACCATCAGAACAGACACCCGCTCATACATAGTGAAAAATATCAGTGTCGCACAGATACGGTAAGTTCTCCTGATGATGGGCACATAGTTGTGCGAAACATGTAGAGAAGTTGAAATATGTAGGTAGGTTTTCAACGTTTTTATAGGCCACGTAGGCTCTTAGGGTGAGTAGAGGTATAGCTCTACTCTTTCCTAGGACATTCGACACTAGATGCGAGTAGGGAAGTCAGTCCCAAGCTCCGGCCGCCTCTACCCCCCGGGAAAGAGCCGGTACCCATTGTACAGGAGACTGGGTGAGCCCCAGGGCCGGTCTGGACGGGTGGAAAATCTCGTCCACACCGGGATTCGATCCCGGACCGTCCAGCCCACAGTCAGTCGCTATACAGACTGAGCTACCGGGCCCACAGAAGTTGAAATAAATATACTAAGAAGTAGTGTGCACCTAGTTGGCTTCATTTGTAAAAGATTATACAGGGATGCAGGTCAACAAAACACAAAAAACAATTAAATATTCTCCTATTACTTTAACTATCGTTGCATGTGTTATGAACCGAATGTATTCTCATTTTGTTTCATATGCAATGTTGTTCACAGATATGCTAGATTTATTAGTCCGTTCTCACTGTTTTCGTACACGTAATACCACATTTTCTGCAGCGTTCTGTATCATTGTTACCAACATTTAGCAACAGATAAGACTGTCAATGCCACAATAGTGAAAAGGATGCAACTCAATTCAGCAAGATTGGCGACAGCTCCCTGCTAGCGAGATAACTATGTCAGTAGCCAGTAATCTCCTTCAGTTTACATTACAAATCATCCGACCAGCCCTACTTATATTCATGAGTTGTAAATGCGTCTCCTAGGCAGAACAAGAGACTGCCACGAAATGTTCGTCTTCTGAACTCCCTAGCTACCAGTGGGTGTAGGAAAAAAAAAAGTCGCTCCTTTTTAGTTTAGAAACCAGAATATAAATTTAGCTGTACAAGAACTCACCGCAGCACTGCGTTAGACAGCTAATACTTGCATGAATACAATAGAAGTGAATAGGAAATAAGAACCATTTACGGAAAGAGCTACAAATTTTAGAAAGAAATTAAGTTATTTAAATCTGAAAATGGCGATGTTGCAAATAATCTACTTCGTGACGCAGAACACAGCCATTACAAAGACGTTCTTTACTATCAGAATGTCATTCGTGTTCACGAAAGATGTGTTATTTTAATTTTCATTTAGCCCACAACGAAAGTACGGCCTTCCTTGCTCGGATTTATCAGAAATGTTAATTACTCAAGAGCATTACATGCATACACTTTCTACTGAATTACGGACAAATCGGATAATAAACTTGGAAATTACGGATAGAAATAATTATTTTTATCTCAGTAATTAACCAACTTGATGCACAAAATTTTTGTTTTACAATAAGTTTATTTCATGCCTCTACATGTAGGTGTGATGATACCAGAGGCTGTGTAATGCAATTTTGACCTCCTGATGATGAGCACATATTGCTCGAAACATGTAGAGGCATGAAATAAAACTTATTGTGAAACAAAAATTTTGTGCTTCAAGTTGCTTAATTACTGAGATAAATATACTGAGATGCACGGTCTGCAAAACGTAAAAAAGGATAGAAATACGTTTACTCCCCTAAGTAAAGTGTGTCTTTCACTGCGCCTATTTTACGATAATCACAATTCGTTACAAATGTTTCTAATATATTCTGCACCGAACTGTACCCAAATTGGAGAAAAAAATGTAGAAAATGGATTTAAAATTGTATTTAATGCCTTTAAGTACGCCACGCTGCGACTATACATGTTCCCACGAATCTCACATTGTTCAGATATTAAGTTAAAATATTTGGTACCTAAATGCACTGAAATCGGCCAAAAACTAGCGGGAAGAAGGGGTGGATATTCATTTACACCTGTACATACAGGGATGCTGATAAGTCACTAGCCCGACCAGGCAGGAAACAATCTTGGAAGCATGTCAGGGACGCGCGCGATTTCAACAACATCGAGACGCGAGCTGTCATCAAGTTTATTTTTCCTACAAGGCAAGGCGCCGAAGGAAATTCACTCCATTCTGATAGAAACATTAGCTTGTTTCCTTCCTGGTCGGGCTAAGGACTTATCAGTACCCTGTAAAACATAACTGTTACTCAACCGAATTACTGGAAAATCACGCTTGCTCAACAACCTTGTGTAAGGAGCTCCAGTTCCGAAATTTACAAAAATCAGGCCAAAAACGGTTTAGCCGCTGATACTAGATCACACAAAGACGAAATGACCTGGCCTTAACACACGGCCTTCTTGTTTTGCCTTGTAATAAATGCGTAGAAATTGTGGGAACTGAACTGATGAGACTTAGGGAAGTAACGGACTGCGGTATGAAAGCGTAAGCATAGATAATACCACCACTTGGAAAACATATTGAAAATATGGGGAAGGTGTGTCACATAGCAACTGTAGCACAATAATTGTGTGTAAAAATGTTGTCCACATAACATTATGTACTTGGGTGTTCAGTTCCATTCTCACAAAAAGCACTGCTTCCGTAAGAAACATTAAATAATTGGCCTGTATAATGCAGACTGAATACGTACCTTGCAAGGTCCTAGTTGAATTCGAAAATTTTTTTATCATTTAGAACAATTTCGTGCTTGGAAGTGTAGGAAGGAAACTCAGACTTCCTCATTTGAAGTTTCAAAAAATATTTGAATACAAACAAAGAATTTCGGGCAGCAGGAATTGCCATGCTAACTATTTCCACGGATTAATACAACTTACGTCTGCAGCAAAGCGAGAGGAAGGAAGGAGAAGAAACGATGAAGAGACGAACAGAAATAAATCTATAACTGGCTAGAAAAGGAAAGACAGAAAGAGAAGCTCCAAATATGAAAACAAGAAATAAACTATAGACTGACAAACACAACATCTAAACTAATAGAAAAAGGGTAAATATAGTCAAATAACTGTCTTAATGTAGAGCATTTTGGAGTGTGACGACTTGCAATATTTTCAGATGTATAACGTGGAGGAAGAGGAAACGTTTGCCTTCATGTTCAAGGTTTTTACAAAGGAGCAACATGTTTTCCGAAATTTTTGTATTATTTAGAACAATTTCATGTAACAGAACATACGACATCACATCTCAGAAAATCATAACCATGGATAATATTCACCGCTGTGAGGATCCCAAACATGAAATGGCTGATGCATGCACAGTAATGTCTCGCTGTATTGTGAGTATTATCTACTGTTTTCACGACGACAGAATATCGTGCACTTGTCTGGACATATTTCGTTTGTGTAAATAAATACCTGGTGCTACTTTATTCAGAACAATAAATAAATATAAAATATGTACACAAATGGACCAAAATCTAAATGAAATGACCTGCACAGCACAATAAGACAACATACACAAACGTAATAACATTTAAGTCAGGAAACCCGTACAAGTAAATAAAACAACATGCGCCAGTACAAGTAAATAAAACAACATGCGCCAGTCTGATAGAAACAAAACCAAAAGAACCGAACACCAAAAGCAAACAACGTGCACAAATGTGATACAACCTGTACCAAAAGCAAACAACGTGCACAAATGTGATACAACCTGTACCAAAAGCAAACAACGTGCACAAATGTGATACAACCTGTACCAAAAGACTCATTCACCAAAGGAAACAACATAAATACTACAAAATCTAAACGAAAAAATCCGAACCCCAAAATGAAACAACAGGCACAAATGTGATAAAATATGGACCAAAAATCCGTACACCAAAATGAAAAACCGCACCAATATTACAAAATGACCCATACATGAAAATGAAGCCAAACGCACAAATGTGATTGAATATATACCAAAAATCCATAAACCAAAAAGAAAAACCGCACCAATACTACAAAATGACCCATACATGAAAATGAAGCCAAACGCACAAACGTGATAGAATCCAAACCAAAAGATATAAACGCTAAATTAAATTAAATTACCGTCTAGATCAAACGTTTCAAATTCCATTCATCCTCCTTGTTACAATTCAGTGTTGGGCAGTCAATCAATGTCCGCACTAAGTATTTTATATTTGCAGCAGCCGCTGGCTGGAAGCGTGCAGACCGCAGAAAACAGTAGCCGTCTCTTTGTTATGGGTGGGCAATTCTGAATCAATACGCACGGAGATCAAAGTAGCGGTTCGACAAGCCGACACACCGCACCTGGTCATCAATAAACATTTTCCGCACATCGACGCACTGGCATGTGGGACATGTTAATAATACTTACCACTAAGGCTGAGATGCCACTGGTACAAAAAAGTTGGGTTTTAAATGCGTATTCTTCTACTTGCTCCAGTGCAACGTGCATCTCGGTTCTGAAGCATTAAGTTTTAAAAACTGTTTTAGGCTCATGGCTCGGTGCATCGTAATTCAATGTTAATAAAAATCCAAAGAGATGCAACAGTATGCCGATATTTATTTACTGCAAAGTCACTCTACATGTTTCGGGTGTCACAACACCCATCAACAGGAGTACTAAAAACTGTAACCGCAGCCTCCGGTACAGGTCATAATACTGGTACAGCTACCAGTATTATGACCTGTACCGGAGGTTGCGGTTACAGTTTTTAGTACACCTGATGATGGGTGCTGTGACACCCGAAACATGTAGAGTGACTTTGCAGTAAATAAATATCTGCATGCTGTTGCATCTGGTTGGATTTTTATTAACATTTATTAACATTTTAAAAACTGGTTAATTTTCACATTCGTACCGCGTATTTTAATATTATCAAAGTTTAATTATTCACCAACTGATGCACTAGTGAGTAGTATTTAAAAAATATTAAAATTTACATTAAAATTTACATTAAAACAGCCCCGACATGTTTCGGTGTTACAGTTACACCATCATCAGGGAGAGCATTATTTCGTTCTTACTAAAGTTACAGTTGTAAAACAGTCCATTAAAATGAATGGGTGCGTGGCTAATAAGGTTGTGGCTACTGCAGAACAACGCAACACACATATACCAATAAGGACCCAATATATGCAGCCACACCACCACCGTATTAACCACACACCGATGTATTTTAATGGACTATTTTAACTACCGTAACTTTAGTAAGCACAAATTAATGCGTTCCTTGATGATGGTGTAACTGTAACACCGAAACATGTCGGATCTGTTTCAATGTAAATTTTAATATGTTTAAGACAACTCACTAGTACATCATTTGGTGAATAAATAAAACCTTTTAAAACTAGACATTTTTCCCCATAACATAAACGACTGGTCGAAGAGGACCGCGAGGTTCGATGGAGAATAATTTCATTCTCATCATAAACTCTTGGTCCAATTCCATCCTTGCCATTATTTAGTTTGAACTTCTACCCACCCAGTCCCTTATAAATATTTGTCGGTGTTACTTTAAATAACCGACTAATTTATCTATTTATCCATCAGACAGCACATTTCAGAACACAAACACTTCTCTACATAATTGAAGACCACAAGTTTCAGGGTAAACGAAAAGCATTAACCCATACTCCTTACAAAGCCTCTGCTACTAAACATACAGATGTACAAACGATGATGCTATTTTGATGCTGGGTCAGTCAGTATGGATAGGCTGTGGGTTGGACTACTGGGGATCGATTCCCGGTAACACCTGGAGTGGACGTGGTGTGAATCTGATCACTCACGTCCATCTAATGACGACAGAAATCGTGGATGGAGTTTTACGTGCATCCTATGTAATTCCATAAGGATTTGTGATTAATTATAGAGGAATGTTTCATGGAATAACACGAAAGAAGAAAGTAGGAGCAGCCGGCAATAGGGCCGACATCCGAGTCTAAAATTCCCGAAATATAAAGTAGGAATACTCACAACGACGCGAAATAACTGTAGTGGAAGTAATGTATACATGAGTTTAGGAAGTAGTGGCTCTAGTATCCGGTTTTTATATCTGGTGTCAGCCAAACAGGAGACATCAATACAACTAGCGCACCCATTCAGTGCATATCAATTTCAAACTACAGAATGGAGAGAATTTAAACACAAGCTTTGTTCATCCTGTTGGTAACATGATAACATTCGAATAAAATCGCCGAAATCAAGCAGACGTCAATACAATGTTCTGCCAGCCAGAAGCGTCGAATCGTTACACAAACGTTACACAGTCAAGTAATGCCAGCACAGAAACCTCTGAATACTAAAAGCAAATTCTGGTAAACTCGTAAAGTCTGCATTCCTACTGCATTAAACAAATACATTTCGATAACTACTTTTGAAATATTCAGGTTCTAGACTTCGTTTCTTATTCTAAAAAGAGAAGACTGTTTCAGACACCGGACATTATGCCTTCGTAAAGTTAAATTTGAGAGGGGGGTGGGTGGGCCTAGCAGGAGTTGGGTCCAGTCAACTAGACAGAATTTACGTTAATGCTCCTAAATAAGCTAAACATTTGAAACCTCCTGTCACAAATAACACCTCACAACCAACGTAACCAACATAATATTCAAGATACACATAAAACTGGAAGATGACATAAAATAGAGACTCATATCTCAGGCATTCTTCACACACCACATATGGCTGCATCTCAGAAACTACACCTACAAAGTGAATTGCTAACCAATACACGCCACAACAACCAAAACAACAACAACAACAACGATAAATTTAAATAAAACACAAGCAGCAATGTAATCACAAAGCAAAGAGAAAAATTCATAGCTTTTTTGTAAATAATTTTAACACACACCTTAGATCCATCCTCACAACACCGGAAGTTTGATAGCATTTTACATCTTGATCTTTAAGATGAATTCCAAATTATGATAGCACAACCGTACAATAATGTATAAAACTAAATTAAAATCAATTACTTACCTGATACACTTAATGAATACACCACTAAATTGTATAAATTCTTATATTTGTAATAGCCTGAAATCTCAAGCTTATACACATACACACACACATCTTTTATATACATAAACAAATACATACACACGCGCGCACGCACACACACGCGCACACGCACACACGCACGCGCACACTCACATGCACATGCACACGCACACACATACATACATATACATACATACATACAATTTACATGGTTAAAATGGACCACAGTAAAAAACAGTCACCTAACAGAACACACCCCTTTGTGTTATCAACACAATATGGTAAACGACACACACGCACTCAAACACAATATATTTTTTTACGTGGCTACATGTTTCAGTACTTCATATTGCAAAACCTCCACGACTCAACTACGCAAAACTAGTAGAATTTCTCCCTGGGTTAGGCCTACTGTATCATGTAATACATTTCGTCTAGTTCGCCAGAGTCTGTAGAACCACTCAGCCTATATTCTGAAACGTTCTCTGGTTTACCCCTACGAACCAATATATTTTGTGGTTTCTGAAAATGTAAAGGGAAGTTTCACCCTATCAAACATACGAGTAGCATCACTCTAGTGTCATTTATACATTTTTCCAGAACAGCGAAATATTGTCTTACTCTGCAGGACCCTCGAGCTCTGGTCACAGAAGATGTTTTAGGCTAATGGACTGATATGTCAGGGTGACGAGAAATAATACTGTTTGTCCCCAAACATTGCACACTTGTGGCTCAGTCTGTAGGGCAAATCGTTCACCTCTGCTATATCACATGCTAACCCCGGAGATCTTTCCTCGTCAACCTCAAAATTACTTTAAACCAGGGTACCACATGATTTACAAAATAATTTTCACCTTCTTATGGAATGTAAGAACCTCGTCCGAAGAACTGCTTATGTCACACAGTATTTATGTTTATATCGCCTTGTCACATCTTAATGTTTGCTTTCGGGCCTTACAAATTGTGGCTGCGCCCCATATCCTGTTTCCCATACGCAATCACTGCCCTGTCCATCAGATTCTGCTGTCGTTGCGGGTTGGCCCGATTCTACATCCAAAGTACAGAAACTGAAAATCATTTCACCTGTATATTCAAGTATTGTACCCAACTCGCACATTTATTGGCAATTAACAACTCCTTAATTTCTAAAACATACTGTAAGGTTTCATTTCATTTTCTTAAGATGGACCATACAAAGTAGGTGGTCCAATACAGGAAACAGCTGAAGGTCCACGTTAGAGCAATTCAGTATTTTTTCTTTCCACCAAAGACATTCAGGAAATGGATGGCACCATATCAAGTATCAAGTCTCTAATGTGATCCAAGGAAGTTCTGTTTACGCATTTCTGTATGGAACTTACAACCCGTTCATAGAAGCAGATGTATAAGTAAAATACAAAATCCAGCACATACAAAACTTAAGAAAGAACGCCAAAAAGAGCAACATCTCCAGTCACTGCTAAACTTCCGTCATTCTTGAGACGAACTGAAAGTACGACTTTACCCAAAGTGGCGCTCATGGCTAACTATCAAATTCTGGGGCAATGATACAATTAGGAAATTGTCCAATATATGCGGTTATGCCCTATATACATAAACACACACACACACACACACACACACATACACACACTCAACAGATCGCAAATGACCCCATTGAAACTAAAATCAACATTAATTGAACAAGTCTTCACATTTCTCTTTTGTCTTACGCTCGTCACAAAGAGTCTCCTAAGACATCCATTCTAACAGACCAGAGCCGTAAATAATTTCCAAGGTTCATTAATCGGCCGGTTAATGGTGCGACAACGTAATACCATTTCCTAGAAACTTGTCTTTGTTTTAACAAGGAAGGACAACAAAGAGGAGTGCTGTTTTGTTAGCATTCTTTGTGGTATTTTACCATTTCCCTTCGGAGCATACCGAAGAGCGATTCTTCAAATCTTCAACCCCCTCCAACCCCTTCGACAAGCCGTTCACCCTTTTTCTCTTCCCTCCAAACCCTTATCCGCCCTAATTTAATAACTCAAGAAATAACAGAAAGCGCTGAGAATAAGGTAGAGAAAAGAAAACACAGAGAGCAGAGTGCCTTCAAGACTCATCCCCTCGCTGTATTGTCTGTCTCTTCCTGGTCTCATCTGTCATTTGCAGTCGGTATTTCGTTTTGAAGTCGGGGTCGTCTGTATTGTTAAGCCACTTGATGTGGTATTAAAGAGATGTGATTGGCAACAAGTCTCTTCCCTCTCGTTTACTTGTGATTTGAACCAAACTAAGCTTTTTGTTATAATGTTGTTTGCCTGTTCTTCGTACAAATCGACTATACAGCCTTAAGTGAGATACGAAACGTGGTAAGGAAATTTTACTCTAAAGAACAAGATCATTTCTTGTAGTTTTACATCAAAAGTAAAGGCGAAGTTGTCATTGACATTATTACACATTGTGGGGTACAGGGGATTTTAGAAGATGGTGAGAGGTCACCTTCAGGCATCGGCTGCTTTATACCCGAGGCTCCCGATGTCTATCGAATGACAGCTGAGTTGGATCCATTGCTAGTTTTGAGTTTGTATAGAAAAGAAAAATTTCTTTCCTGAATCGAACTCCGACTTCACGGTTTCCACCCCGTAAAATAATCAGCAACGTTACTGAGACAGCCGAGTTCAGCATGTGTACGTGTATGTAGAACGGAACTGAAGGAACTGACATTTCCTTTGTCCTTATTGCGTGACACTGGTTGCAGTATGACTGTACCATGTTGCGTGACTCTGGTTGCAGTATGACTGTACCATGTTACGTCACTCTGGTTGCAGTATGACTGCACCATGTTGCGTGACTCTGGTTGCAGTATGACTGTACCATGTTGCATGACTCTGGTTGCAGTATGACTGTACCATGTTGCGTGACTCTGGTTGCAGTATGACTGTACCATGTTACGTCACTCTGGTTGCAGTATGACTGCACCATGTTGCGTGACTCTGGTTGCAGTAT
>Ga0123354_10018925_pt1 | contig 10810 bp, 11 predicted proteins | sample TergutLab28metaG_2_FD_97872 | JGI IMG/M metagenome (GOLD analysis project Ga0123354, IMG submission 97872) | Labiotermes labralis P4 segment gut microbial communities from Petit-Saut dam, French Guiana - Lab288 P4 | ecosystem: Host-associated > Arthropoda: Insects > Digestive system > Gut ... | reverse complement strand
TTGTAGACACTCAATAATGAAAAGTCTAAACGTGCCGCGTTAGAACAATACACGGATTCAGAATAATAGAGAGTCAAAAGTCAGCAGCGGTCAAATTGACCGCCTTGGCGCTTCTAGTGTTAAAACGACACGCGCATGAGTGTCGCGCAGGGACACTACGCAGTTACCGCTGCGTTGTTCGGGAGTGACATTCGAACCTTGAATTCTGCGCGACACGCAGTAGCCTAGGTCCAGCTGTTTTGTACTTTTTATGTCAGTTACTTCTTGTGTGTATACCATGAACTATAAAGTATAATTGGATGAAAAATTAATATAGTGGAAAAGTCTGTCGAAAGTCTGAAAAATTCCCTGCATTTAAGACCACTGTCCAACACACATCTTCCTATCAAACTGAAGTAGTATCCTTCATCTTCCTCTTACGGAAATGTCCGTTACACTGTCACTCATACAGTAAACAAGTAAATCATTGTTTTCCTCTTCGTCAAATATTATGGCAGCTATGAGTTTCTCCATCTTCACTCTAACAACAACGCAGTGACTGCCTACATCCCGCCCATAGAACACGATCATTTCTGTGTCACGCAGTCGTCATTTCACGTTATAACGCATCACGCTCCCGCAAGCGTAAATGCGTGACTGTTAAAAACCAAGGCTCTTCGCAACGCTCCGTACCATGGTACAGTACAGTACAAACGCACCAATGCATCTGCCGCCTCTATCTTGAACTTACTTTGGTACATACGGACCAACGTATCGGAGAAACTTACCTCCTCCAGCTTCACGCCACATCGGTACACATCAACAAACGAACAGGCGAAACATCCTGCCTCCATCCTCATGGCCGTTTGTTACCTATCTACCAACGTTCAGCGGCAGTGCCCAGTGACGTAGGGCAGCTACATCTAAGGGTTCAACCAGACTAGGTGCTTTCCGTGCCTGAAGAGAGAAGCAGAACCGGCTTCCGAAACGCCATACTTCATTAAAACATTACACGGCGTACACAGTCAAAAAGATAAGATCATGTCAGTAAGACACAACTATGTATGTCCCATTTCATACATACAATGTGTATTTCAATTCCCCCCTACCCCCATGGCGCAACAGCCCCTAGTGGGCCAAGACCTCCTCATTATCGAGGACTCCTCTGGACGAGTGATCGGGCCGATGGAGAGAACGTGAGAACACACAACAGTTACAAGGGACAGACATCCATGCCCTCGGCGGGATAAGAAGCCGCAATCCCAACATGCCAGCGGCCTCAGAGCCGCGCCTTAGACCTCTCGGCCACTGGGATCGGCGCGTACTTCAATAGGGGAGTTACTCATTTCTGTGGTTGCACCTTGTATGTGTTGGTACACTAATTACGATGCTACAGGGGTTTCATTATGCAACGGTGCGTAAGCTCGGCCTAAGCGTTTACTGTAGGCCTGATAACGTTTACACGCACATTCAAAGCGTTGTAATTTGAAAACCTTGTCTTTTGGCTTTAGACAGCGCGGTCTCAGGGAAGCACGAAAAGTTATTAAAGAGTTTCGATTCGCGTATATAGCCTACACGCATTACAGATGTGTTGTGCGTGTCGCAGGTACATCCAGCGAGGGTACAGCAACGAAACGGAAGACGTCAAGTGGCTAGTAGAACGACAAACGTTGGACGACTTCGTAACCGCCGTAGTATCGCACAGCTCCGTGTCCATACGCAGCATTCTGGAAGGGATCCACTACATCGTCGTGCCCCAGCTACGCATGGGATTGCCAATGCAGGGGCCCGGCATATTCAAACAGCTCGCAGATGTCATGCACGTAAGTTCGGTATTAAGCACACGTCAAGCGAAGCAACAAGTAACGTGCTAAACGGTCCGACCTGTCGCACAACTGACGGGCGGGGACACAGAAGTGTGGAGCGTTCCAGGCGCGTTCGCAAAATTGCGACAAGCGACTATTAGCCAGGTCATGTCTGTCCGCATGGAACAACCTCGCTCCTACCACACAGATTTTCATGAAATTTGACGTTCATAGAGCCGTGCATCGTAATATTATTTCTATAGTAAAACCAACAAGATGCACCAATGTATCAAATTTATTTTATTTTTGGGATGACACTCTACATGTTTCGGACGGTCTTTCCGTCCATCATCAGGAGTTCAAGACGGTACATACAGCAACAGGCATATGTCAAACAGATACTGCTGTCTGCTAGCAAGCATGCCTGTTGCCGTATGTACCGTCTTGAACTCCTGATGATGGACGGAAAGATCGTCCGAAACATGTAGAGTGTCATTCCAAAAATAAAATAAATTTGATACATTGGTACATCTTGTTGATTTTACTATAGAAATCTTCATGAAACTTGATAGGATTGTTCGAAAATCTATTGAGAAAATCGTTTCATTAAAATCTGACTAGAATAACGAGTACTTTACATGAATAGGTATGTGTATTTATGATAATATCTCGCTGATTTTCAGACAAAATGTGCAGAGAAAACAAAACAGGCAATGTACGTATAAACGTAATATTACGACCCATTCGCGTAACAACTGTTGCCGTTAAAAAACAATACATTTTACATATTCTGTGTGTTTGTAGCCTTAGGTATCCAGCATGCAAAGCGCTGGCGCTGTAGTATATTGTCATCTGGGCCCTGTCTGGCTCTACCATATTTTTCCACAATGCCTCATAAACGGCACCATTTCGAAAAAACAGTTACTGAGAGTAAACTGTGTGTTTTGTTTTTCTCTACAACTTTTGTCTGAAACATTTCTCATTCTAACGCGAATTCATCTAGATATTATCATAAATGTACATACGGCTTTATGTAGAGTACCTGCTATTCTTGTCAGGTTTTAATCAAACTTGTATTTTCTCAGCAGATTTTCCAAAAATACCCAAATATCGACTTTCATTTAAATCCGCCCAGTGGGAGCCGAGTTGTTCCATGCGGACAGACGGACGGACGGGCAGATACGAGGAAGCTAATGGTCGCTTTTCGCAATTTTGCCAACACACATGAAAAGGAGGTGTACTGTTGCGTTCGCATGGCAACAGTGGTTACGCGAACGCGCCACATTGTAACGTACGCACATTTTTATCTTGTTTAAATCATCTCTGACGGGTGAACCCGCAGTATTTTAGAACCTCATTTTTTGTACCACAAATCCCACATTCTGCCCGGAAATTTAACCATAACCCGAAGAATCACGACGGATCATCCCCAAATTAATGATTCTTTTCTTGACCAATTAGATCACTGGATGGCTGTATTTAGGGGTTCATAAATTTTTTATTTGGGTGCACAAATTTTCCAAAAATCAAGAAGCCACCTAAAAATTCTAGGTGACAGACGGGTGATATGAAGCAAGCTCCAATGTGAGAATCCAAAATACTAGGGGACACCGTACAAAATGTAGTCGCCACGGCGACCTGGCACGCGGGATCTGCGCACCTCAGCATTTTTATCGAAGTCCTGCAAACTGAAATTCAAGCACGCTTGAGGTCGTCGGTGAGCAAGTCATTCGGCAGAACAACCTGAAGGTTATAAAGTGAACACTATCATAAAACAAGTTACGAAACGTATACATAACACAAGACGTCTGACGCGTTCTCTCTCCTTGTTATCTCCAAAGCTGTTACGTGTTTTGGTAATGAAGAAGCTTTTAGCATAACAATGCATATTTTATTCTTACAATGGATCCACTTCATGGATGGAGGCACTGAAAATATGAAAAATTTGGGGCAGTTTGCTGAAAACACACACGACTACTGCACAGAGTTCTCTTCATATATAGAATTTCAAGAAGAACAAGTGACACAGACAGCCGAGTGACGTGGCAAGGCCCGCGAACACCAAGAAGTTATCGCAGGAATTATTCTGGACACCCGCAGTAATACTGAAATAATAATAATAATAATAATATAATTACGACGCTGTTCTGGTATGGCATACCAGACAACCGCGAGACTCTCATATCTTGCATCTCTGAACTTCTCCCAAACGGACGCACAGAAACTAAAAGCCGTTGTATTAACCACATCTCGTTTCACTTTTCGAGGTATGTTAAAGCTTTTAATTATTCTGTTCAGGCGTCACAATAGGGGGGTTTGAGTGAAAGTAAGTGTAATCCCCCCCAAAGGCTTGTTATACAGCAGTGGCGTACCCAGGAATTTTGTTCGGGGGGTTAATAAAATTTAGTTGAGGACAGAGAACGGGGATCTGGGGGCGGTAGCCCCCTACCCCCTAGTCAAGGGTTCTGGAGGCAGCTGTAATTTGGTACAAGAAGTTTCATTTCATATAGTAAAAGTTTCTTAATTTTTGGTACTTTAAGACTATTTATGATGACAACCAATTTATTTGTCATTGCTGATGTAAAACAATTGGGAACCGGCGGTAGTTTTAGAATTTTACTGCCTTTTTTTCCCGAACATCTTGGAGTGTTGGCGTCCTAAATTCAGCAATTTTTAACAGTTTTTACAATCGGGTTGAGTTTGGCACGATTTTGGAGGGGCTTCGACTTGACAGTCGAGGCAACATACTACACATCGAGTGTCAAGTGACTTATGTGCACTCTGTAAACTTATATCTTATTTTGACTATGCCAAACATGTTTTGGAAAAATGTCTTGATATGAGAACACAAGGTATCTCATATCTGTTTATGTTAAATCCACATCTTTCTCCTTCGGTAGATTCACAGGTGCCCGCTACACGTAATAAACTTCTCCTAGAGGCCCACACAAGGTTGGTGACCTCTCATGGAGACGAACGACTTATATGCTGTACCAACACTAGGCAATGAAAGCACGTAGGTAGAGTGGAGGAAAAAATGCACACGCCTTTTCTGTTCACTAATGGACAATGCTCACTGAAATACAAATGCGAATCATTTCTTTCCTATCTGTATCCTCGACATTGTTTTTTTTTTACAGTGTCCCTCTCGTTCACCTTACCTCACTTCTCGTTAAAACAGTGAACTACGTTAACCTTCTTATTCAGCTGTCACAGTAACAAACAGCTGCAACCTGTGTGACACCTCTACCCATAAATCTGCAAATGGCGAAATTTGATCAAGACGTTGCATTGAAAGCTCTGGATGAAAATAGCGACTGCTAGAACATGATACGATCGGTAAACACGAGAGATTACGATGGAGATCACTGTGCCTAATTCCATAGTATTATTCCTGATACTGATGAAAATCTCACAACACTTCAGGCAGAAATTCAAACCGGCAGTTTCGAGAAATGTGACAACAATGCCAACCATTACACCACGACAGACAGACTAAGCAAGATGGATCCATAGTTATGAACCTCTCTGACGGAAACGAGCGCTTCGAAGACACCTGCCGTTAAAACCCCTCACGCTCCTGAACAATGACCACATCGCGCAAGTGCGTATCAGCAGACACAACAGCTGTCGAATGACGCACTGCATTTTCACTGCTCAATACACAACAAGTTCTTGACATCAGCACAGAGAAGGCTATCAGGTTCTGTGACGAGCACAGATAAAATACCAACCCCCGGCATCTTCCTCTTTCAAGCTATTCAGATGGTCAATAAATGCCCCTCCGTCGCCTTTTATACTCCAAGAACCCGCCGGGCCATTACCCTGTGGACAAGAACTAGTTTCTGGTCCCTATTCCGAGGCAGATGAATCCAATCAATGCACAAGATTCTTAGAATCAGTCTCCACATATTCTCCCATCTACGTCTAGGTCGCCCTGTGTTCTTTTTCCTGCAATACGGCTAAAAGTGTACGGATTTTGTCATATGTATCATACGTGGTATATACCTCGCCCATTTTATCCTCCTCGATACTCACAGTGGTAATATCTGCTGAGGATTACAAATCATGGAGGTCATTATTAAGAGTAGCTGAAGGGTTCAGTCTCCAGTTACTTCTCCTCTTACGTTCAAACAACTCCTCGGCACCCTGTTTTCGAAACATTTAATCTATGGTCTTCACCTGATGTACGAGAGAAATTCTGACATTACTTATTCCGTGCACTTTGAGTTAAACTGTTCATTCACTGCACCAACAAACGCACTTTTGATATATAAACACACACGTAAGATTGTAGTTTTATATATCAGAGGTGCATTAGTTGCCGTGATTGAATGAACAGTAGTAAGAGACAAGGTTTCACACTCACACAAAACAAATATTCGTGCAACAGCCGGAAAGGAAAATAAGACAAGAAATACTACTGTTTTACAGGATGTGAGGCAGTGTAGTGTGGTACATACGCACGGCCATTTCAAAGGAACCTGCTGTCTCCGTCATCAGGGCAGATGAGTTAAGCATGTACCCTGATGCCGGATGCGGTGGATTTTTTAAACGTATCAGACTACACGGCGTCACATCCCAGAGGACGATCTTTGGACTACCGTGAGAACGTCAAACTTCACAAGATGGAAAAGACTCGAAATGGATTCAGATTACAGTCGGATGATCGAGGTGCGTGTGGAAATTTCCTTGTAAATTCCCAGGGGGTGGGGGTGGGGATGGGGGGAAAGAACTGCAACACTTCGAGATAGGTGTGCGGGAAATGCACAGCGTAACGATAGTAAAACCGTCTTGACGTCACTTCCTGCCACATCGCGCCTTCACGCACAAAGAATTGGCGAGTCACAGCTTACAACCATTTCGCAGTGAGTAGTGACAAACTCCATATTACTGAGCCGATAACAGGGCAGACAATCCTTGCTAATCAACATACTATATTGGTATCTGCCTGGACAGACTGACAAAAGTCACGAGAAATCTGCCACTACAGCTCTCTCCCGCCCAAGATTCGAGTCGAACGAATGGAGACGTAAGTTATCGTGTACCCTGAAGATACAAGCGGCGGATCCCTCCGAAACGTCTGTCTACATACAAAATTACACGGTATCACGTCCCAGACGCCAGTTATCGTCACAATGTCGTGATAAGCTAAAAATCTCTCTTGTAAGAATCTGAAACATTATGTTTCTCGTTCGAAATGTACGTTTAGTGCATGAGGGTCTTGATGTGGGGCAGGAAATGAGACAGGAAGCAGGTTACTCGCGGTCAAATTGAGGAATCTAGTGCGTTCGAGTGTTCGTTCCACTGCACTCAACACTAAGTCCCTTCATTCCGTGTTTTTAAGCCGTGATGTAATCTGGTAGGCTCCGGAGGGATACGCTGCCTCCACTGCAGAGCTAAGGAAGAAGTATTCAATGTTGGAGCATGCTACCTTCATCATCAAGGTTGAGATGGCAATAATTTAATCTGAAATATTTTAAGCAGTCCCGTTACAGGCCTGGAGTGGCCCAGAGGGTTCCAAGAAGTTAAGGTTCCCAGATTACATGAAACGGCACAGGATGGTGGTAAGGTTATCAGCCTTATGCACCGGCCGACTTTACCCCCAGGAAATGTTCCTGGTACTCATTTCTGTTAGAGGCTGAGTCGACTCCAGGGCCATAGTGCGACCTGAAGGATTTTATGTCAATTAAAAATTCAAATGACACCAGCCGGGATCGAACCAGCGACCTTCCGAATCGTAGCACAGCACCTCAACCACTGTTCCACCGCAGTCCCCCCAGTCTGAAACACTGGTAAACTAAAAGATTATTCAATTCAGTCGGAACACAACAAATAATTTATTATCAATCTATAAATCTGGCAACATGTTTCGGCTCACTGAGCCATCATCAGGCCAATTCACAAACCATACTGCAGGTACATTACGTAGATGTGCACATTGTGGGATCCCATATGTTTACGAATCGTATGACAATAAAAGGTATAATGGCTGTTGAAATATTGGTACTCACCTACAATACGAACTTTACGTTTTCTGAACCGTGCATCGTGATATGCATATGTAAGAAGAACCAACAACATGCACACTTTTTTTCATCGGTGATTTAATTGAACTACAAGCGTAGAGAAGAAAAGCAAATAGATGCTACTGAATGGTTTAGTGTACATATAATCTGCTCAACATGTTTCGGTAACTTATATGACCATCATCTGGAGCTCGAGACTATACTTGTGTTATCACCGCATGTGGTGTGTAGTGCCTTGGTTGGTCGGCGGTCAGGTGCGGGGCAGCAGGCTATGCGTCCGGGATGAGGGCAGTCGAAGGGCTTCCCTCATCCCGGACGCATAGCCTGCTGCCCTGCTCCTGACCGCCGACCACCAGCAACCAATGCATTACACACCATATGCGGTCATAACACAAGTATAGTCTCGAGCTCCTGATGAAGGGCATATAAGTGCCCGAAACATGTTGAGCAGATTATAAGTGCAATAAAGCATTCAGTAGCATCTAGTTGGTTTTCTTCTCTACGCTTATACAACAATGCACGGACATCTAATTATAACTATTTTGCCTTCGACATGTTACGAACAACTAAGTGTTCCTCATCAGGAAGACTGGTACACACAGCTTTATGGAATTTTATCGTGCATCTATATAAGCAGTCTAGTCACTGTCAGGATGTGGGTATGCTCACATCCTGACAGTGACTAGACTTCTTATATGGATGCATGATAAAATACCATAAAGCTGCGTGTACCAGTCTTTCTGATGGTGAACACTTTGCAGTTCGAAACATGTCCAAGACAATATTACTTACTTACTCCATGGTGCAGAGTCCTTATTGAGAAGCTAACTGGTTTGCAGCTAGTCAAGAAATTCCCCGCATTTCACGGAACCCGAAGGCTCATTACCGCACTCACAGGAGTCCGCCACCTGTCCCTATCCTGGGCCAGCCCAATCCAGTCCATATACCCACATCCCACCTCCCGGAGATCCATCCCAATATTATCCACCCATCTACGCCTAGGTCTCCCCAGTGGTCTCTTTCCCTCCGGTTTCCCCACCAAAACCCTATACACCCCCCTCTCCTCATCCATACGCGCCACATGCCCAGCCCATCTCATTCTTCTCGATTTTATCACCCGCACAATATTGGGTGAGGAGTACAGATCATTTAGCTCCTCGTTATGCAATGTCAGTTTATTACAGATGCTAAATAAAAAATAAATAAACACATAAATATATAAACATATAGGTTATTTGAAAAATACAAATTTAATAATTTTCCAACTCAGCAACGAGAGCGGATGGTAGTAGATCCGGTTAATCAATACCAGAGGCTATAATTACAGTTGTACGAGCTCCTGATGATGGGTGTCAGCATCCAAAACATGTAGAGCTGCCTACAGAAATGTAATAAACCGAATAAGTCGCATCTTGTTGGACAGTTATTAAATTCGATTCACGATGCACGGACCCATGTATATAAAATTCATTAAAAAATACAGTCGACTGCTCGCCTAAAGTGAGTTAATTCTATGAATTGCTGAATTTAAACTCACAATAATAGTCTTTTATATTTACGACCTTAAGCGTAATAAGTCTGTTTTAAATTAAGTGAAAACTCTTTTTACCCATCTTTCCTTCCCAGCTCTTGGTTCTGTCTTTCGACGCTGTTTAAATTTAGGCCCAGAAAGCTTCGTTACGTAAGCAAAAGCAAATTTAACTCTAGCAACACTTTGTTTAAAATGCTGTCACAGTATTTTATGGAATTTCTTTTCTTTAAACCTATTACTTTATCTATTAAGTCTAAAGAGTTTTCATAAACTAAGTACCCCGAAAATGAATTATGGTACCTAAATTGGCCTCAGTACAAACCCTTCTGAATTACCTGTGGTAGTAAGGAAGAGGGTGGCAGGTAATAAGCAACACAAAACTGACTGAAATCTCTGCTTCAGGTAAGTCCATTTGTGCAGTGAATGAAACGCTACATGTGAGGCACAAAAATTAAATGGATATTTCCTGTTTTCTTTGATAAAATGTTATCAATAACTACATAATTTAGTAGAGAGGATTTATAAAGAAATAACTTTCTGTTAACTATAACATCGGCCCTGTAAGTTCAATTGTTGTTGAATATTAAACAAATAAACATTTCCGCTACGTGTCATTTACTATCCTCGTATCGCAGGCATGAATTTTGACACTGCATGCATGTTGCATCACGAATACTCTGACAGCTGCTGGTGCCATTTAGCTTAATGAAAAGACGCTAGATGGCAGGCGAGTATTGAATTTGAACAAGGGAAGTAGCGGTGTACTGTTCCAACAGAGAAAGAGTTCCAAACTTTCGTTATCTAAAACTCATTTTTCTACCTAGAAAGGAACTTAATTATGGAAATTTTTATGATTTTTACACATATTAAATAAGTGTAAGGGATAAGTGTCGTAGTAACCTTTACAGAACCGGTACATATTATGTATTTTAACCTACTTTCCTTCCCGGAGCGTTGATTAAGGGGCAAGGGCGGAGGGAGTAATAGGCTCCCTGTTGGTGTGCTTGTGTGATGCGCCATGTACTCCTGAAACACGTGAGCATCGCTGACACGCTTAGCACGTGAATTGTGCGGGTGGTGTTTACCACAGCGCGCTGTGGTCCAGTTTGTTGTAGACAGTAACAATAAACACACAGCAGAAGGAAACTTACAAAGCATTAGCAGGGTTTTCATTATAAGACACTTCGTCCCCCCGCTTAAAGGCTGAACTATTCTACTCCTGGTATTTGCCACAAGCGTATTCTCGACGTTATAGTTTGAGAACCCAGTGATAGTTCCTTTCTTTTGCCCATTAAAAATGTATGTATTTAACAAAGACCAAGGCAATGGACACAAGAGAGACCCGTCTTATCGAAAAAGATGTCTCCTCAAAGATAATACTATTGCAGCCCAAGCCATGTCACAAGGGGGGGGGGGGGGTTTCACCCCCGAGAAGGAAAAAGGGTCTGTAAATTCCAGGTGAAAAT
>Ga0123354_10018923_pt1 | contig 10810 bp, 4 predicted proteins | sample TergutLab28metaG_2_FD_97872 | JGI IMG/M metagenome (GOLD analysis project Ga0123354, IMG submission 97872) | Labiotermes labralis P4 segment gut microbial communities from Petit-Saut dam, French Guiana - Lab288 P4 | ecosystem: Host-associated > Arthropoda: Insects > Digestive system > Gut ... | reverse complement strand
CCATTATCTCCGTAACCGTTCAACTTTGGACATAGGTGTTTTGGGTTATATCGGTATACTTTAACATAAGGAACACCCTCCCGAAGTCTGGCACATTCCTCCTGGGACACCCTGTATATATAGCTTAACACTTGTACATTTTGAAACCTAAAGTGAGCATTCAGATTCAGATCAGTCTGTTTGGCTCCTGATGCTATTCAGATGTGCACAGTGCACCAACACCTCTACCAAACTAAGTCAAAACAAGTCACGTCCCAAAATTACAAAAAACTGTAAGTAGCTGCATTTATACGTAATGACTGATGACCCAGTTTTATGGTTCTTCTGTTTATGTTATTTAAACCAATGCAATATTACATATTTAGTTACAGAGCATCCACAGATTTCTGTCAAAGAGTTAACAGCTGAAGGATGAATTTAGAATTATAAGAGCATACAAAATATTTAGTTCATTACCACAACTCATAAAACTATAAAAAAGCTCTTCTCTGTCACTGGATTACATTCATTACCTAATCCTTGAGGGGACACACAGTGGTGCAGTTGGTTGAAGCACTGCGCTACAAGCCAGAAGGCTGTGGGTTCAATTTCCGATGGTGTCAATGGAATTTTTCATTGACATAAACCTTCCGGCCGCACCATGGCACTGGGGTTGGCTCAGCCTCTAACAGAAATGAGTACCAGGAAAAAATCCTGAGGGTAAAAGGGTCTGGTGCATAGGGCTGACAACCTTACCAACTTCATGTGCCAACAGTCTTGAAATCTGGGAGCCTCAACCACCTCGGACCCTCAGGGCCTGTAATAGGCCTTTAAAAGGTTCCTGTACCTTTAACCTAATCCTTGAATGCTGCTGGCATGTCCAACCACAAACACCAAGAACAGAAATGTAAGAGTCATAGGAATGCAGGTTGCCTCTCCATTCCAAGTGACATGTAACAAATATGAATCATAACAGAAGGAGAGGAAGGGAAAGTATGCAGATCACAACAGACAATACTCTGAGTATATACGACATTTCATGCAATGTAGTATGTAGGAACTGTTTTCAAGAAGTAGAAATAATGTAAAAAATTGTATAATAATAAAGAAGGAGTTTTTATCTTCTTACAGCAAGAATCCCAGTAATCCTAGCTCTCATAGCAATGGTAAAACACTGTTGTATGTCCTGATCAAAATAACTGACCACAACCTAACAGAAATCCCAAGTAACTGAACTGCTTATAGTGCCTCATAGTACTACTGCATTTAAAGAACATTCCTTCATACGTGCGCTCAAAACAGGCAGATTGTGCAGGGGTGCCACAGCAAATTTACTTTATGAACAGTATTCACTCCTTTACACTGAACATAGAAACATGTTGATGTTTTAGACACATGAAGTGCTGACAGGGTATGTGGTAAACCTGGCATATGGGCCTGAGAAGTCCAAACTTATCAGACACACAGAATTCTAAGTAAGGTTTCAGAACTTCTGCAACCTTCATACAGGCTCCCTTTATTTTCTGGGTGAAGGAATGGGTGTTTTTTGGGCTGCTTCAAAACAATGCAATAGTATTTGTTAGCTTCTAGACTCACAATACCGAATGGACTGAACGACGTTAGAGTTCAATGGAAGAACAGTTCACAGTGTGCATAATGTTCAGTGCACTACAATGCTACAACTTATTTATACTATTTTGGTGGGAAATTTATCCTCAGAAACCTTACACCCAAGATCCTTGGAGAGGACCAAGACAGAAAAAAAGTCATATACACCAGCAACTATAATAAAAAGATATACTGAGATTTACTCTGAGCTTGGTGGAACTCCTACCAAATCAGCCAACTAAGATCCAAAAGCATCATATGCTATTTGGAACACAAAATGGCTGCTGCACACATACACAATTGTTACATATGAATATGTACAGCCCTCTGCGGTATGCAGATGTACTGTGCTCACCAAAATTAATTACTTCTAACATAAAAAGTTGCACCTATGACACCTAAGAAAAGCACATGTTCCATGATGACCTACACAGTGTTTGCACAGACAATTCTAGACACTAAACTTCACACAGTACTGAGGTGCAAAATATTTCTAACATTTTCATATTCTTTCTATAGTAAAACCAACAAGATGCACCAATGAATCAATTTATTTTATTTTGAACTGACACTCTACATGTTTCAGATGGTCTTTTGGTCCATCATCAGGAATTCAAGACTGCACATACAGCAAGAGGCATTTGTCAAACAGATACTGCTGTCTGCTTGCTAGCAGCAGTATCTGTCTGGCCCACTAGCAAGCAGACAGCAGTATCTGTTTGACAAATGCCTGTTGCTGTATGTGCAGTCTTGAACTCCTGAAACACATAGAGTGTCATTCCAAAATAAAATAAATTTGATACATTGGTGCATCTTGTTGGTTTTACTATAGAAATATTACGATGCATGGCCCCATGAATGTCAAATTTTCACATTCATACCATTGTAGACAAGGGCAAAGAACGCCTTCTTCACGAGCAGCTGCGTATCGAACACGACGAGCTTGGCACTGGTGGGTATCAGGTCATAGCACTTGTGGAACTTGAAGAACTTAACAAAGATCTGGCTCTCATCCTCCTCTGCAACACAATGTTCAAACCAAATGTTTAGCACTTTCTACTAAAACAAAGCAATCAAGGAATTAAATGAAAATGAAGGGTATCATAGAACTGCATATCACAGATGTAGGTGGTATCAGTAACTGGCTTATTTTGTGTTCAGTCAGACTGGCAGGGAAAGAGAAAACAGTACGGTTGTTCCTTCTCCACACCAAGAAGACATACAGGAAGAGGGGAGGTACATCTCTACTCAATGTTAACCTTAGCAACAGAGAGGGTGAGTGGTCAACTTCAGTCTATTTATTGTTATAATATAAGAACACACATTAGCTAGGACAGTACTGCAGCTGTGGCATACAAAATCTTTATAAATTTAAATTTGAACAGGATTTCATTTCATTCATTGTCACAGCTGTTATCTTTACAAAGTCTCCAAACTGCCAGCAGTTTCATCATGCAGTTTTGTGATTCATAGAGTTCAGATAGTGGCTTGACATGTGTACTTGGGTTTTCTCCTCATTGGTTCACTTTTGTTTAAAAACACACACAACATTTCAGGAAATGGCTATGCTTCCATCATCAAGTAAAAGGTAAAGGTAAAGCAGTCCCATTACAGGCATGGACAGACCCAGAGGGTTCCAGGAAGTTAAGGTTCCAAGATTTCGTAACAACAGCACAGGATGGTGGTAGGTTGTCAGCCTTACGCACCGGCCGCCTTTACCCCCAGGAAATACTCCTGGTACTCATTTCATTTAGAGGCTGAGTCGACCCCTGGGCCATAGTGCGATCGGAAGGATTTTATGTCAATGAAAAATCCATTGACACTAGCTGGGATCGAACCAGCGACCTTCCGATTTGTAGCACAGCACCTTAACCACTGTGCTACCGCGGTCCCCTCCATCATCAAGTAGAATACATAAATTACAAAAACATATGTTTGTGGGTCCACTGGATGGAGCTAATCCTTATCACAATCCAACATGTTCAGCAAAGCAGGTTTCAATATAAATGCATCGAATGAAAGCACGGCCACCTTCCGACATGGTGTCATATTTTGGCAAACACTTGCCGACGCCAACATCACATGTCTGTCACCTCAACAGTACACCATCATCACAAATCCTTACACTTATCAGCAATCAGATATGTTCATAACCTAAGTAACTCACAAACTATCTGCCCACTCACACTTAACTACATTCAACTAAAATAAATAAAACTACGCGAAACTAACATTCTAGTACAGACTCCATTAGCAATTAGAGTATGTGATATTTGGGGTTCCCACAGCAATGATCCCTCTTTTTGTGCAATCCTCAAATTCATAAGTGTGTGGAAGGAGCTTCAAAAATGCACAATGGTGAAAGCGACTAACCACGTGCTTGTAGTTACTTTTTCTGGCCAATTTTTTACGAGACACACTGATCACGCTCTCCGCCTCTGTGTGGTACCCACCGTTGCATCACAACTATATACAGCGTATGGTAATAGAACGGGCGGTTGTGAAAAACAGGGTTTTCCCTGAACCGCTGGGGTTGGGGACACCTTTTCACCCGCGTTGTGAAGTCAAGCTCCATAGCATTTAGGAACTAGTGAAGCAGCGGAAGGCTGAACAATGTTTTCGCTACGAGTAGTTTACACAAACGGCAATTACGCTTCCGCGTAAGGCTTATTACGGGGGGATTCCCAAATAAGCCGCAATAATCCTGTGCCACCAGCCCATGCCATAAAAATGTGGAAGACGTGGGTAATTCAGCCTACGCCACGCAGCAGTTGTTTTTTTTAACTGGATGTGCGCGAAATAGGTTGGTAGTTGGTTAGGGTACTACCCTCGGCGTAGGTTGGTAGTTTGTTGGTAACCAGCCACCACTTTACGCCGCGAAACTTCTCAACAAGGCCTCCTGGATTAACTACTTCGAGAACACAGGTTCGGCCCCCTGATTAAACCCTTAAGCGATAAAATGTATCATCCTACACCGGTCAACATCGTGATGAAGGGACGCCCTTGGAAAGGAACCCACAACTTTGCCCGCGGCGTCAAGAAGAGTCACTAAATATACCAGACAGACAATTACGACCAATTTTACACAGGAAGTTTAACTCCCACCCGCACAAAATCCAGCCAGTGCAGGGGGGCAGTTAACCAGAACGCGACGTAATCAGCGGCACAAATTTTTGGACGAATTCCTGACTTTTGACGACGTTTACACTTTCCGCTAACGGGCTCAAGAAAACCCGCACCAACCGCATCATATACCATCACACAGTCCGAAGCTTACAGTGCGAAAAGCGACATTGTCTTCCGGGATTGCTGGCCCATATTCTCGTGCGGACAACAGAATCGCGATAAACCGCAACGTCCGTACTCTTACGTCAGCGCTTTTCAAACGGTGGTACGCGGACGGTTGCCTGGTGGTACGCGAAAAAAATTCTGAATTCCTTTTATTAACTAAATTTTAGAAATGTTAATTGTATTATTAAAACGTTACGAAATGTAGAGGGAAAACACTTATAAAATGTAACCAAAATACTATTGCATTGTTCGAATATAAAAACGCCGTGCACAGCGCATGGTATCAGGCGGTGTACGGACATCTTTTCAGATCATTTATCTCAGTAATTAACCAACTTGATGCACAACAGTTTTGTTTTACAATAAGTTTTATTTCATGCCTCTACATGTTTCGAGCACATCTGCTCGAAACATGTAGAGGCATGAAATAAAACTTATTGTGAAACAAATTTTGTGCATCAAGTTGGTTAAATACTGAGATAAATATACTGAGATGCACGGTCAGCAAAAAAAAAAAAAGTTTCAAATGATACGGAATCGAGAATGATGTTTGTATACATCCTGCACACAATATAAAAGTAACTAAGGACTGTAAACTGGGGCGGCTTGTGCTACATATCTTAATATTTTAATACCCTAATACCGTAATTTATCAATTGTATGTATTCTAACATTCTAAGACTTCAGTCGTTCTTATGCGGCGAGGCAGAAAATATATTGGCATGCTGGCTTACATACTTTTTTTTTAAATCTTGGCAAGTGACCAACTTAATGTACAAATTATTGTTTTATAATAAATTTATTATATTCCTCTACATGTTTCGAGCACTATTGTGCTCATCATAAGGAGGTCAAAATTGTATTATACAGCATCTGGTTAGATGCTGTATAATATAGCATCTGGTCAGATGCTGTATAATACAATTGTGACCTCCTGATGATGAGCACAATAGTGCTCGAAACATGTAGAGGAATATAATAAAACTTATTACAAAACAATAATTTGTGTATTAAGTGGTCAATTACTAAGATTATACTGAGATGCACGGTCAGCAAAACATCAAAATGTATACCTGTGTTACAACGACTCCCGGAGGATGGTACCTCGGTGCCGAAACATGTAGGAGTTGATATATGTTATAAATGGTGTATCACAAAGTGCATTTTGTTGGATGATATATTGATTGTACTATTATTTTATTTATTCCATAAATGAGGTTATAATACAAGAATAGAGAAGTGTCAATACGTCACAATCGTTTAGATGACGGAACATTTAGTACAACAATCGCTTTACTTCCAATGTCGATGCTTGTGTCTAACAACCATATTTTTTCACTTGTTTGTGTTCGTGAGAGGCGTCAGTTTGTCTCGAAACTGGCACAAAAATAGCACTTGAAATTCTTCTTGGCACCACAGCCCAATTACAAACCTGACCCCCCCACCCTTTACTGTAGTGGTTTCCTCGCCCTTACTTAACTCAGGCACTTTATTCTCAGACTTCTCACAGCGCAGGCCCAGGTTCGATCCCAGGTCAGTCCATGTAGGAGTTGCGGTGGACATAGTGCCACTGGGACAGGCTTCTCCCCTCTTACCACCATCTCTCTAATGTTCCATACGCTTATGTCCGTCATCAATCACCAAAGCTACGTAATCTTAGCAATTAATATCGTCGATAACTAAAATATCTCGCCTTCGCTGTCGCTAACCCTCATAAAGGAAAACTGAGGACCAAGCCCACTGCAAAGCCATACACACACACACACACACACACATATATATGTACACAGACACACGCGCACACCCACACACACACACACACACACGACAGGACATTGTCAGCGCAAGGTGGCTGAAGAGTAGCACCTTTGACTGTATTCAGCGGGCGGGAGGGGGGGGGGCGCGTTCGAATCTCGGCCAGAACGCCATCCGTCCTGTTGACGCTTAAGGTGGTCTTCCACAGTCCCTCCCGGAAAATTCCGAAATAGCAGAGCCTAACCCAAATTAGCCTACAACCAGTGACGTGGATAACCGCCCCCCCCCCCCCAAGACCTATGGGGAAAGTTACTACAGTATCTCATAACTCGGATCCAGAATACTACCTTCTGTCATAAAAACGGTGTTCAGTCCGAAAAGGGCCCACAGAATGTTTTAGTATTCTGCGCGTTTCCGGGCCACCGTGCCACGAGGTTTGCTTTGTCCTTATCTGCGCCACTGGCTATATTCGTTCTTTTCAGATCCCCTCCAATTCATCAACCACAAATCTTCCTAACATTCGACGCCATATACTCCATGCTGAAAGCGCCATTAAATAAACCACATGACGCGTCGGTTGTTGCGGCGGTCACGTTACAAAATTGCATGCGGGAGGCTTGCAGAATAGCCGCGTTACATGATAGGGTTTTGTGGTTCTCCTCAGACTCTTGGCAAATGGCCATGACCGTCACTGTCCATATGTTGTCATTGTGATCATCCTATTCGACACCAAATTTAAACAGCGTCATTGAATTGCCGAAACCTCACTAAACCATACAACAGCAAAATGTTTACATGTCAATTCGAACTGACAACTTTCAACACGAGAGTTCGGCGCACGAGCGGCTCACGCGGCCGAAAACAACCGGAACAGACCAATCCGCACGTGGCAGTCTTGCTGAGCTGTATCCTGTTGAAGTGGTCACGGCATGGGACGGTACGACTGCGATTTGGCGAACAATTCCTACCACATCGCCAGCAAGTCTACAAGATTACAACAGCACACTCCTCTGCTATAACCGAAGGCCACCAACGACAGCTGTCCAAAGAGCCTTCTTGCGATACCTTGCAAGAGATGTTCTGCCAACTCCTCCTTCCAGGCACGACTCACTTCCTCGAACTCCTTGATCTGGTCCAAGCTGTACACCTCGTCGTCTTCCTCGATGGCCTCAAGATGAAGCCCCACAACATTCGAGTAGTAGTGAAGACGCAGCATCGTGACGTCATAGTCAACACACACACTCTCACACCCTAACAATGAGCTCAACAATGACTGCGGTGGTCCCGGCGGTGTGCACGGACCGTCAGTGGCGCTCTGTCCGAGCAGCGGCGAACGCTAAATTTAGCGACGCACACCTACCATCTTGACTGCTTGACGGCTGTACAAAAATAAACCCCATCACTGCCAAAAACAAATGATTGCAGTTACTTGGCAACATCACTGACACAGGCGATGAAAACAAACCGGAGGGCTGACCACAGAGAGGAACCCTCCTGACGCTGGACGTCAAACTGTTTTCCGCGCTGTCACCGCCCCGTGAATTCCACAAAACACGTCGTGGTGTTCAGAAAAGGGCGCCGGTAAGCATTATTAGACTTCTTTCACACGTCCCGATTTTTGGCCGGCCGGCAGCTTGCCGGACGGGCGAGGGCAAAACTCGGAACTTTAATAACATCTCCGATTCTGAAAAGCCAGTCGAACCACCAAGAACGCGGACCAAGCAGTCGTGTATGCGCAGCGATCTGCAACGGACCGTAATACGACTGCTGCTATATCGTTTTTGTGGCGTCGTCGTAAACATCTCGTAGTGCTCAAACGTCTTCTTCTCTAAGACCAATAAACACTTCTCCCCGAGACTTTTTTTGTTTCATTTCTGTACATACATATGTCCGTTCTGTCCCACAAGATAGGCCTGGCTTCCACAAGAAATACTAATAATATATATCCAACTCAACATCACTCATCTTCACGACTCACAACAAATCTCAGAATGACCTTAGAGCTCCAGTACTCTGCTGAAACGGCAGTGAAACGTAATTGCTCGGCTGCGGCCGGCTAAAAACCGGGGTGTGTGAACGTGTCTCTAAACAGCACTGGCACCAGTGTAATTCAGCTGCCGGGCGGCGACCGGGCACAGCAATGGACTGCTCCGGTTCTTACCCGGCAGTCGGCCGGTAAATTCTCAGCCGGTCTCCAGACCGGGTTGTGTAAACAGGTGTATGCTTGTAATAAGTTTCAGTACTTTGTACGGCGAGAGTCGGAAACTGCCTTCCAGTCGAAAACCAGAACGCGTAAAAGAGGCGTTACACTGAGCCTTGATCACTGGTATGAGCAGGTACATACCTTGACAATCACAGAGGCAGGAGCATAGGCATTGGTAATATCGGAGCGTGTTAAACTGACGATAGACGGCTCTAGTGGCCATCCCTCACCAACAATTAGGAACAGTAACCTGACACCCACGAGTCCTTGTCTCGTAGCGATCCGAATCACATAGAGGCTATCACGTTTCGCGTTACGGAATCTCAAAGCAACAATACATGCCAAGCATACGGTGTATAAGATTTTAGAATTTCGAAAGTTGCCTCAGTTTTCCTTGTGGTTCTTTTGAAAGTACAGGCAGTACATCGCATATTTAAAAATACGATTCTATCAAGACGGTAGCTCTATATCACAACACAACATTCTCACTGAATTCAGTGTAGACATGGCACTAGTTCGATACATTTTTAATGTGTACTTATAAAAATCCATAAAACTACATAAACTTCGTGTTCAGAATGGACTGAAACAAGTACACGCCTAATGACCACGAACTGTCAACACTGCTTTTGAATATGCGAAGGCCTAAGAAAATCAGATAGGGACTGAAACTGATTGGGGAACATCAGTGTCTGGTCAATGCTGATTACGTAAATTGACCGGACGAAAACATATCGTTCGTACACAAAAACAAGGAAGTTGTCTGTCTTCATCAAGACAATGTTTAATGCCCCACCTCTCGTATACCAAGTCACATTGTTTAACCTTTTAAAGCCTACCGGTTACAGGTTTAACATTCAACAACTGTACGCTCTGCCCACATTCTATTTGTGTGTTTTGTATTTATCTGAGAACAAACAGCGACTTGTGCCACTTACAGCATAAAGTGATTGGTTTTTATAACCGAGATGAAAAGTGTTTGCAGCGCGGTACGGACTGAGTCTTATAAATGTAGCACATATGCAGTAGAGGTGGAGCATACATAATCTAACAGGCGGCATCCAGCTTTGGAATGTACACATCCCACGATACACACTGGACACTACAAAAGAAAAACGGGGCCATGCCCACATTCCGCACGTACCTGTTGTTATAAAAACAACTTTTAAATAATTTTTAAGTGTTTCATCTTTTAATCGTAGTAATGGACAACGCCACAACCGAGAAACTACGACAATATAAATTGTGGTACACTAAAATACTTGAAAGTGTTTGAAGTGACAAAGAAAGTTTAACTATTAATCGTTGAAGTGACTTTCACGAAGTTTTAAATAATGTGCATGAGTGAGAAGAGACTGCAGCTCTGCGATATATGGTGGGAAAAGTATTTATAGCCATTCGATGTGTCGGGACATTCTACAGTCAAGATGGGAATCCTCGAGGATGGCGTCGACGAGCGCCTAAACGCGCCGGTGTATTAGTTAAACAATGTAATTGGTATATGAGAGATGGTGCACTAAACATTAGTTTGATGAAGACAGATAACTGCGAACACAACGCAGGACGGTAGGTACATTTTGAAGAAAAAAACAAAGAAGCTCTATGGGTGGCCAGGAAGGATGTCAGTCTCTTGGATCCTTGCGCCCTTTGTTCCAACGTAGAAAATCAGTCCCCTCTACTCCTTTCAGCAGCTCTGGCCACTCTCCTTGCAACTTACCCTCTAAATCACTATTCTAAAATGAGCCATCCCCGTTGTGTGTATATAAACAATAGGTGTGGGTATCAGTCAATAACACAACAATATCTAAAAAAAAAAAGATGTTTAATAAAGAATGAAGTAAACTACATATTTCGGCCTAATGTGGCCATCATCAGGTTTACATCCGAAAGTATGGTGGTATTGCTTTACGGGATTGGTATGGATATGTCACGATGGTGAGATCTCAACATCTGTGATGTTTGTTATATGCTATT
>Ga0123354_10018922_pt1 | contig 10811 bp, 8 predicted proteins | sample TergutLab28metaG_2_FD_97872 | JGI IMG/M metagenome (GOLD analysis project Ga0123354, IMG submission 97872) | Labiotermes labralis P4 segment gut microbial communities from Petit-Saut dam, French Guiana - Lab288 P4 | ecosystem: Host-associated > Arthropoda: Insects > Digestive system > Gut ... | reverse complement strand
TGTCACAAATTTCGTATTCTTACAGTTTTCACGTACTCGAACTCGGTACGTGCTCTGGCATATTTACAACGATATTGAGGAGAAACATGTCTACTTTGTAGTTGTATTTTCAAGAACTGAAGGTAACAGGAGATTTATCACCACCGTCATATATGATCGGTTCACAATATCCACTCTTTCTACACCGTAATTTGTAACGGTAATTTGTCATAATGTTTAAAATGGAAATTGAATTCTCAGAATTGCTTCGGTGGAAAAAAAGTGGCGTTATATTGGAATTGATTTTAATTATTTTCAATATTTCTTCCTTTCGTCTTCACATAATATATTTATTCCTGTAGTCTTTGAACCGAGAGAACTCACCGAGTTTGTGGCTTAAATTCTACCGAATGTTCCATAGATTCCTGCAGAAAGTGAATATTTTGAAATGAAATTATATCATAAAAAAGTGCGCTTATTTATATACACCTCGAAAATGAAGATCAAAATTCCTATAATATTTGAAAACAGAGTTGGTTTTAATACCTGTACAAAGATGTCACCAATATAGAGATCTTCCAAACGTACGAGGGCCAAGCCAAAAGTAACTGGAATTACTTTTAAAATGGTTTATTACGTTTTACACTATTACAAATGTAGTCACCTCGAAAGTAATCTCCTTTTGACTGGATGCTCTTGTACCGACTATTTCCCACTGCTGAATACATTTTTGGAAATCTAAAGTGCTGATGTTTTAAGACATCCAGCGTTTTCTTTTTCATTTCGATGATATCAGCAAAACATTTCCCTTTCTTCTGGCTTTTCATACAAGAGGAATGAAAATGCCGCATGGTGCATGGTCGGGTGAATGGGGAGGATGAGTGATAACAACCATGTTGTTTTTGCCTAAAACTGTTGCACACTCAAGGTCGTGTGGGCAGGGACATTGTCGTGGTGAAGGAAGAAATCACCGCGGCTCCGGAGAATTTTGGGAATATCGTTGATGTGGCAAAGAATATAAAAATTCTGGGCCCACAGATTCTATTTATTCTTGGTTAGCATCAATTTATTTTTAGAAAGTCAAAATTTTGGACTTCATTTTAATAATATTTTACTGATTGTTAAATGTGTATTGCTTTCTCTCCACACTGATAATTCACGAAAAAAATTAATACAAAAGTGGTTACTCAGACTCCCGTTTTGGAAGTTACTGTTTCAAATCTTGACAGCGACAGTGACTAAAAACTCTCCCAATTTCATAAAGCATGCTGCAGTCTTTTCACAAACAATTTGATATTTTCTTATTATAATATTTGTCACATTATGGTACTGCTGAATTTGGTAAAGTTTAGTTTAACAATTTGCAATCTCTCTCTGTCTCACACAAATCATTTCCAAAATTTAAATTTTTGATACTCTCCTACACAAATACAGTCACTTATGTCACATTTGCTGCAGTATGGAAAGGTCTAGCCCTCCTCTTAGCAATTGACTACGACCGTTACTGCATTGGCAAGCTTTGCTCCTTCGATACAAACGAACGTAGTTACGTACATTTTGAATTAGTTCAATGCATGAAAAAGAGGACTAATTTAGACGAAACGCTCGTTTCTGAAAAATGACCACTAGGTTTGTAATGTCTGTCCGTTCGTCCTCCCACAAGCATCGAACAAGCGGACTCAAAATAGAAGGATTTTAAAATATTTTATACGCTGGAACATTTCCAATGTTTGTGTGGAAAATGAGGCTTTGTTATAATATGACAAGAAAGTGAGTACTTTAAATGAATACGTATTTATATTTATGATGAAATATCGCTGAAAGTTTCTTAGAAACACAAACGTATTCAAACCAATGTGTGGAGAAAATATAAAATATTTCGTTTTTAATAATTCTTTCCTGAAATCTGGGTTGTTTGTCGGATAATGTGAAAAAGTATGTTAAAGCCAGATACGAAAAACATAGCAGGATAAACAGCATGTGCTTTGCATGCTGTTTATATAAGGCAAGTGACACACATTCAGGTTATATAAAACTTGTTGCTTTTCAAGTCAACAAGAGTTACATAACCGCTCCAAAATATTAAGAATATTCATAGACTGTCAGTCGTGTTTTGTGTTTTTCTTTGTAAATTGCGGCGTTGATTTACATTAAAAATTAAATTTCCAAACGCAATGTACAAAGACAAATATATTTAACAATTTAATTTTACATCAACACGATTCAACACCATAAAGAATCTTAGCTCACAAACCAGTAAGAAAAACATCCGAATTACTCCTTCCGACGTTTTCGTGTGCGTTCCTCTAAGTCTTATATTTACTGATGCATGTCATAACATTCTTCAACTTACTTACTTACTTACTTACTTACTTACTTACTTACTTACTCCACAGTGCAGAGTCCTTCTTGAGGAACTAGCTGGTTTGCAGTTAGTCAATACTTTCGCCGCATTTCACGGAACCCGAAGGTTCATTACCGCACTCACAAGCGTCCGCCAAATGTCTCTATCCTCGGTCAGCCCAATGCAGTCCATATAACCACATTCCACCTCCTCAAGTGCCATCCTAATATTATCCACCCATCTACGTCTAGATCTCCCAATGTTCTCTTTCCTTCCTGATTCCTCACCAAGGTGCTATACACCACCCTCTCCTCAACCATACGCGCCACATGACCAACCCATCTCATTCCTCTCGGTTTTATCACCCGCACATTATTGGGTGAGGTTTACAAATCCTTTAGTTCCTCGGTATGCAATCTGCACCTTTCCCCCGTTACCTCGTCCCTCGTAGGTCCAAATGTTCTCCTCAACACCATGTTCTCAAACACCCTCAGCGTCCTTTCCTCACGCAATGGCATCGACCAATTTTCACACCCACACAAAGCAACAGGCAATATTATAGTTCTATACCTATTGATCTTTAAATTTTTGGATTTCAACCTTGAAGAAAGAAGAGTGAGCACCGAATGATAGAAAGTAATTCCTAACTTCAATCTGCTCTTAATTTCTTCCGGAATAGAATTTTAATATTTTGAATTTTTTCCAAATATTTGAACCCTTCCACCCTCTGGAAGGTACTATTATCAATCCTCACACTGCGAATTCGTCCTGCATTCTAATCTCGAGACATGGCCATGTACTTAGTTTTATCAGCACTTACATCCAGTCCAATCGCCCTAGTAGCAGGTACTAAAGTTCCTGCTTTCTCCTTTTGAGTATGTATGCTTTCTCCCAGATTATTAAAAACATCGGCATAAGCCAGAATCTGATGTGTACCATTTATTTGCAAGCCATCCTGGTTTACCTGAACCCTCCTAATGGCGCACTTTAAAGCAAAGTTGAAGAACATTGATGATAGAACGTCTCCTTGTTTCAATCCATTCACAATAGCGAACCTGTCAGACATATTCCTGCCTACCCGGACTCTGCTATACGTTTCAGTCAGACTTATCTTTATTAATCTTACAAGTTTCCTAAGTATACCAAACTCAATGAGAAAGTTTTACAAGACCTCCCTCAAATATGAATCATAAGCTTTCTTGAAGTCTATAAAGACCAGACGAACTTCTTTATTTTATTCCCATTTTTATCAAGGATTTGGCGAATGCAGAATATATGGTCAATAGTCTACCTGTTGCGTCGAAAGCCTTATTGATAATCCGCAATAATTTCCTTCGCATATGGAATTAACATTGAGTTCAAGATGTGGGATAAAATTTTGTAAGTGGTTGGCAAATATGATGTGCCCCTTTAATTATTACAATCTGTTTTATTCTTCTTCTTATGAATAGGTACTATGATCGACTACTTCCACTCTTCAGGCAGTTTCTCCTTCTTCCAAATAGAAGTAATAAGTTTATGAATCTCCAAGCAAATTTTTCTACCTAGAGCTTTAATCATTTCTGCCAGTATTTGTTAAATACCTGGCGATTTGTTACTTTTTAGCTTGTCGTAAGCCATCTCAAACTCAGAGGAACTTGGCTCAGGTACTAGTGGTTCTGCTTTCTGTATTTCCACCTGCCCATCATCCTTAAATCCATGCACCTTGACTAGCTGGGGAAATAGTTCCTTCATCTAATCACAATATTGTTGGAGTCTGCAAACATGTCGCCTTTCTCATCCTTTACTATATTATATCTAGGCTGGTACACCTCCTTAAATCCACTGATCTCTCTACAACAGTCCCTAATGCTTTGAATCTTACTGTTAGTTTCAAGTTCCTCAATTTTAGCTTTCAGGTATGCCTTCTCTTTGTCCCTGAAATGTCTGGTAACTTCACGCCTTACATCGTTCAGATTATCTAAATTGCTTTGGCTTGGATTCTGTGTGTAGTGCATTTTAGCTCGCTTTCTTTGATCCAATAAACCTAAACATTCTTCATGAAATGAGTGTTTATTCTGCTTAAATTCCTGCAGAACCAGACTCTATATCGCTGAGGTTTAGATATTCTCTTTAATGTTCTCGCAAGTACCATATACTTCCCCGTGCATATACATTTACAACAATTATATTATGCCAGCAACTTCTCAGCACCATTTATGACAACCTATCGCTAACAAACTCTACTCTCTTCAATGCTGATAATCTTTTACGGTGTACAAAACAAACTCTTCCCATTTGATGATTTTCATTTCCTTTCCCGTACAAAAATCATAATCTTCTTTTCTTTCTGTGCCCCCTTTGTCCCACCTGACCTCCTGTAGACCCACTACATCTAATTTATATCTCGCTAATTCCCTCGCTGCTGCCTTAAGGGACCCTGTCCTCTAAAAGCTCCTAAAGATCCATGTCCCTAATTTCAACCTTCTTTGCCTGCTGCGCAATGCTTCCCCTAGAAACCCTCCCCAACCCGGAGATCTAGGTGGTGTTGTATTTTATCTCCGTAATATTTAGTTTCCAGAGCAAGCATCCCGCATGTGAATATTTCTTAACGTAGGTGTTTTACAGGGAGGGGTTTTTAGCACCTCGCCCAAACCCCAAGCTGGAGGACCAAACCTCTTCAGCTGTCCGCGAATGCTTATTTAATTTATTCGCTGCTACCCTCCTTATCGAGGCCCGCTCTTCTATCCGCAAACTGAGGACGTGCCTAGCTGTGGTGACAGGGAGACACTTCATAGAACATTCTTCAGCACACCACATAATTAAGAACTTAAGCTCCTTGTAAAATGACATAATGACAAGCACACCTGTTCACCACTACAAATAAAGCTCTAAATGCAAATAACACAGTCTGTTTTTAATAACGTAATACTGAGGTTTGTTCGAGTATTTAAGTTTGACGTACAAAATTATTATTTAATAGCTGTACTGAGTGTGCCTCTAGCTTTACTTATCCTGCATGTAATCCTCATGCGTCCTGTTATATTGTTGTCTCTGGCCTGTCTGGCTTTACAATTTTCTTCTAATGTATTTCATAAACAGCACGATATTCATATAAACGGTATATTGTTTTTGTTTCTACTCTTGTTGTCTTTGAACTGTACAACAAAAGGTTAATAACACGCTATCATTAACGTCTATATCAGTCGCTCTCTGTACGCACAGTATTCTGTAGCAATGGCTAAAATTTCTGTAATTAGGTCACACAAACTGTTGTTTCGATACATTTCTTAAAATATTGAAGCTATAATATATGTGGAATTTTAACGGACATTTTACATGTCAACATACATTTGACACTTATTAAGAAATCCTTCCCCCGAATATTATTTGGTACGAAAATGTGGGGAAATTATATCACCCATTTTCTTTCTGCTCTATGGAATGGTTAATTATCAGTTTTTAGGGCGATTGGAACAAAAGGGCGAAACCTTTATCACTGTTCTAATTATAGGTAAAGTCTTTGACAGACAGCGTAACGGTATCGCGTGAACAGCGTGGGAATTGGTAATGTCACATCTCATTTTGCAAAGACGTAATATATTTTTGCATAAAAAAATATATTTAGAACTGCATTGGTCAATGAAATTCAGATTAAATAATTTTTAACAAAAACCATTCAATATTTTATATATTTTTATTTTATTGTACAATTTACACAATCCGTGTAATGATAATAATTCTTTTCGACCGACCGCAGTTTCGGAGTTAGCTCTTATGACCTGAGTAGAATATATTCTTACATCTACAGCCTTCATTTGTCTCTAATACAAAGTGGAATAAATAAAGAATTTAGGCGGGAGAGAAATTCAAGCTGCGTTGAAAATTGTTTGGTCAACGCAAAAATAGTTATTTTAGGGCCAAGAAAACTAAAGAAAGGTAAATTTAAATATAAGTAACAGATAGAATATTCTGTGAAGGTGATTTTTAGGACACAACATATTAAAAATTTGGAGAATTTAATTTTATTTTTTGTATATTATTATTCATGGTTTAAGTAATGATTTTTAATACATTTTAATAATATGTCAATAAGTCTATCAAATGTATCTTTCTTCCTTCTCCTTCGATAGAATACAAAAACAAAGTTACCGTTAATTGTATCTTAATATACCTAGTAAATGCCCAATAAAGCAAGGAAAATTATATTAAAATTTATAAAAATATTGCCTCTAACTTATTTCGAATTTCGATCTGTCTTCATGCAGACCTGAATTCAATTACACATGGATGTAACGTGAAGTGAAACTGAATTACCTTAAAAATTATTATATTAAAGTCAAGTGGATTAAAAATTTACATAATTTTATGCTGAACTGTGTTGCTAATACATCAAGATACTCTAGTGCTTATAAGTATGATATCCATTAAAAAAAATATTTCTTGCTTTAAACGTATTTAAATGGTGTACGTTCTCTCTGACGATGACTCGCTAATAGTCCAAACACTTTGTGTTATATAGTAATATATATTTTAAATATAAAACTTATTTTGGATATTAAAAAATTTGTTGTTTATTGTAAAATATATTACTGAATAATGCACGATATGGAATATATTATAATTAAGAGTAAAGGGTTTTCTGTAACCCTTCCTCTGGAAGTCTCGGGTTTAAATCTCGAGAGTCACACTCATTAAAGTCAGTTCTTAGATCATTAAAAACAAGCAGCCATCTTTCACAAATAATTGCTTACCAGGCAAACCTTTCTTATTATTCTATTATTCAAAATATGTCACTTCTGAAACTGATATGGTGTGTTTATATAATATGCAATGTCTCACCGTCTATCAAAACACATTTCCACAATGTAATTTATAACGAGCTCTTCCAAACCATAACATTCACGTATATCACTCATTCAGTAATATGGCAAGGCAGATACTACGTCATAGCAAATGATTACGACAGTTATTGCATTACAGCATTTTAGTACGAAATTTATGTCTTTATGAGGTAATGGGGAAATGTATGGCAGAAGAAGACTGGCCACAGATGAAATAATTTAGCAGCGCATGCATATAGCACGCTGGAAAACGTACGTTACAATCACACGCTCATAATATTTCAAGCACTTTGCTTTTCCTTTACAACATTGATTACGTGAACGAGCCACAATTTCACGTATGCTTAAAAATGGCTGTCCGTGTTTACGTATAGTTTTGTAGATTGTGCTGCTTGATGCACATTAACAATCACATTTCAACTCGTAATGCGAAAAGCGTGTATTTTACAGAACACCGCTCCATCACCAACAATACTCCACAGCACACAAACCAGTAATGTTAACACCAAACATTCTGCTCTCTGTTGTATTCCCCTCCACTCACCTTCACCTAATCAAAGAGTTCCTAACGCCTGCATTGGTGAGGTTACAGCTGGAGCGAAATGCGAAACATGACAAACTTTCTTAATCAAAGTTAATTCAATTGCTGATTTGTGGTGTTTGAATAATACAACCGCCGATAATTTGTTTGAAGTGTTTATTTATGTGGCGTTTCGGAACAATTGCTCTGAAGGAGCGATAAGATAACCGGTGTTAAACGATTTGCAAGATTAGAACATAGATGTCAGTTTGTGGTTTTCAGGCTATATCACTCTCAACAGTTAGGGTAGTCAATAAAAGAGGAAGTTGTGAGAGAGCTAAGAGTGACAGTAAAGGCAAAGCAACACAATTACAGATTTAGACAGGCCCTGAAGTTTCCAGAGAGATGAGGCTCCTAGATTTCAAGACGATCGGAATATGAAGGTGGTAATGTTGTTAACCCTACGCACCGGCCGCCTTTACCGCCGAGGAAATAATCCTGGTACTTATTTCTGTTAGATTCTGAGTGAACACCATGGCCATAATGCTGCCGGAAGGATATTGTAATTGAAAAACTCTAAAGACAATTTCGGGAGTCGAACTCGCTCCCTTCCAGCTTGTAGCGCAGTGCTTTAATCATCTATGCATCCGCGTGACTCCCGTGAGTGACAGTGAAATGTTGTTCATATTTGTTACACTAAATGGTGAAGGTACTGCAAGATGTTATTCGGAATTGCTATTCATGCTAATGGAAATTTTAGCATAAAAATGTGTGGCATATATCACGTCATGTAGTGTTACTCCGATCCAGTTGCCTACGTGACACCACAAGGCACGCTATGATTCGCGGTCACGAGGTGTGCTGTGATTTCATATCGAGTATGTTCTAGAAACAGGATATGACGTAGTTAGTTTCAGGTCTTTGTGATGAGGGCGGGTGAAACAGCATTCTCTTGGTTATACTGGATGATCTGTGCACTTGGTTAAGTAAGCAGTATAGCATCGGTCACAAAGTTAATCATATGTACTTAAGAAGTTTGTTGTGCTCAGAAAGATTTCGTGTCGCGGGAGGATGCTTGTGATAGTTAAGTCTACACAAGAAATCAAAACTATATTTTAAAACACTACCTTAATAATTAGTGACAGTCACTACCGAAATACCGTCCTGTCTGAACTATCAGCAATCATCGCAGCGATTATCAACACAGTTTGACTTCTACGAGATGTATTGCGACAAAATCATCATCTTTGAATCTCCTTAATTTTAAAGATAATTTTCACACTAAACTGGCTGCTCTGAACCAGATGGGGATTACAGGAATAGTAAAACTCTTTCTTTAACCTCGGTGCTAATTGGGGCTCAATGGAAAAAGCCAATCACCGGAATATATCCCTCACCCCAGTGAGTCGATACCAAATCTAGAGTAGTTTTTCTGCGCCACTTGACCAGTCTCTTGTTGCTGATAGTCTGCTCTATTTTCCATTAATGATTGAAAATATTGACGTATGCGGCGCCTAACAAGTGAATTAAAGTGGGCTTTTATACTCAGAATTTTGGAAACCGTGTCTATATCTCGGTCTGCCTGTCTTCCCTCAAATTTTGAAAATCTTAATGAGTTTCCTTTGGATTGTTATCAGTCAGGTATTGAGATAAATCTACGTCACTTTCTCGACACAGCTTTGTCGCGTTCGCACATGGAACAACTATTGTCTAAACAGCTTTTTCATTACTTTTTCAAAATTTTGAAAACGTATTATATTCTGAATCGTCTGCGTATACAATAATAGTTTCACAATGAGACATGCGTAATATATGATTATTTACCTTAGTCAACCACATGCGCCTTAGCGATATTATTGGACGTTGAAATAAATGGGGTTTCCCAAATAGACCCTTTATTATTTCTCACCCTATGAGAGGTAACATGAGATCAAAAACATTTGGCTATAGATAAAGCAACGTGAACAGAATTGTTTCATGTAATAGTTTCAGTCAGGGTGTTAACATAAGCAGAGAACGCCAGGGAAAGCGAGACCCAAATTTTGAGCTCGAATTTCAGTAACGATACTCAGATATTTCATCGGTGTATAGTGGTTTACAAAAACGCCGTGAGTGACAAAACAACATAATTCATCCCAGTCGAGCCAAATTATGTCTTTAAGAAACTACAAATTTAGGGCATTAACCTCACTTCAGTGAATTCACCCAGTGCTTAAGATACAAACATTTATGTACCTGTGAATATCTACAATTACTGGGAATCCGTATTACAGCATTGGACTGGATTGTGGTACTGCGTAATATGGTTAGAGAAATAATCTTGACAGAATTTGAAGTTAACTGTCTTGAGTGACATGCCCACGTAAAGTTTGGTAGACTCAACTTCATTGCACCAGGTTGATACATTTCTGCCAAACTTACAGGACGTTACAGGCCAGAAGAAAAAAGTTCATTACGCTAGACACCGCTAAATATGTCGGAATTGGGTTTCAAAATGAACAATTCTCAATATCAGTTGTGGGAACCACAAAACGTGATTAAAATCTGAATTTCAACTGCAGAATGCTGGATATTGCAAACTTCTACTAACTTGCAGACGTATGATGAATGTGAGTGAAGTTGCTGGCAGTGGATGTGTACAGGTTCTGTCTGTTGTTTCTGTAAGCTACTCCCACACGGTGCGAAACAAATTAACAGCTTATGCTGTGTAAGTACAACGTAAAATGTAGGCTAGTGTGCGTAGCCAACGTTGCAGTGACAAAAACAATACATTCTATGTTCATTTTGAACTGGACGATATTTTAACTGTCAGAGTAAATGAATGTTTCACGAGAATACACTTAGAGAAAATTTACCTACTCCATCATTAAAATAAGTCGAATGTATTCACATGCGTTGCTAGATGGAGCACTGAAGCAAAAGAATGTTCGTTTCCTCACGGCCAATTTTAAAAGTAACAATTAGGCTAAGCAGAACCTAAACAAACATAAAGCGTTTCGCAATTTCTCATTTCTTACAAGTATTTCCGAATTAACTCAACAAGATCAGACGTAATTGAACAGTTTAGAAAACTACGAATTCAGTAAAGTTAATGTTTGTGTGTGTATACTTGCCTAAAATATTCCACCATTTACATCGCATCTTT
>Ga0123354_10018918_pt1 | contig 10811 bp, 8 predicted proteins | sample TergutLab28metaG_2_FD_97872 | JGI IMG/M metagenome (GOLD analysis project Ga0123354, IMG submission 97872) | Labiotermes labralis P4 segment gut microbial communities from Petit-Saut dam, French Guiana - Lab288 P4 | ecosystem: Host-associated > Arthropoda: Insects > Digestive system > Gut ... | reverse complement strand
GGTAGTTGAAAAAAAACAGGCATATACCTATCTGCCCTAAGTAGACAAAATGAAGGTTCAAAGCCACCGAGTTTGAGTGGGAGAACCCACCCCCCCCAAAAAAAAGGAAATTCTTTAATGATCAATCTGCAGTGGCATCACACTTGACCAGCTGCCGTCACTTTTCTTGGTTCTCTTCTTGTGAAATTAGAATTTCCTCCTCAAATTTAGTCTAAAATTGAGTTCACTAATGTAACACACCCTCCTTTTGTGCGAATTTTTCGCCTCTAATTTGTTCTTATAACATCCGGCCTTGGGTGGACCCATGCTTGTGTGTTTGTCTGTCCATTTCTAAGCTGTAATTTATTATTCACTAGATGCGTCAGAAAAATAAGCTTATCCGTTTTTGGACGAGTTTATTGGATTCATTTATTATTTAAAACTCACTGTTTTATTATGCGTGATAACGATCTAAGGATGCGTCTTTTAGATCGCGTTCGAACAACCGTAGGGTACATGGCATTGAGGGAGAATAATGGGATTGATAATAATGGGAATAATGACGACGACGACGATGATGATGATGATAAAACCGAATAAGAGAAGAATTGGAAGAATATATAAATGATAAAGGAAGAGGAAAGAGGAAGATAGCAATTAAAGGAAAATCAGCAGATGAAGATGGAGAGCAAGACAAGAAGTATTAAACACGAAGGAAAGATCAGAGGCGAATAAAAGAATTAAAATAAGTAGGCTGAGGAAGGAGGATAGAAAGAGGGAGGTAATTACACAAAAATAAAATCGTTCTAAATTTTATCAATCCTTTTACACTTCTGCAAACCACACGACTGACGTCTGACACTGTCGATCTAAAAAGAATAAACTTACAAAAAGTTATGTCCGTTATTCTTTGAGATGCTACTGATCTTAGTGTGTAACTTTCTGAAATTCCTGTCTGTTTTGTGTGGGTAGCTGGTGAATATCCCGCCAAAATCTGTTTAGATTCTAGACACATCTTTTACCGAAGACGCGTGATATGAATCTACAAAGTAAATTTTCCTGGGGAACACTTATATGATATTTGAATGCTATGATTTCTATTGAACAGACAACCTGATGTAGAATCCCTACACCCGCTGCATGTACGCATCGTCCCTTTATCCCTCGATTTTGTTGCCAATCGTGGGAAAAACAACTTTTAATCATCAATCGTGCCCTATGTAAAGAAGGTGGCCCCAGAAATTTTTACATAAACACACTTCGAGGTTTGAATGCAATATGAACATCGGGGGATCTTTTCCCGGGAGTGGTTTGGCTTGGCATGAAGCTAGCCAGTCACATCATTCTAGCACGGAGCTAACTTTCAAGTCCCTCACATGCATTCATAGAGTGCGTAGGGATGACTCTTCCCGCTCGGAAATTGCCTGAAATGGCTGAGTGAGATCAGAGTAATTTTGAGATTTTCTGTTCCGCAGGGCCTGTAGTCGTGCATGTCAGAAGCGTTGCTGCTTGATGTTTCTTCTTTGGCAGAAGTACCTGTCTGAAGTCCGTGCTGAAAACGCTGTTCAAACGAGTTTCATGATGATGTCTTTCACAGCATTTGGGCACGTGTAAAGCAGTTTTAACCTTTGTTACAAACATTGAAATTGTATGCTTATGTTGTGGTTTGACTTCTCAGACTGCTGTTCCTGCAAACTTCCTGAAGCACAGGCAAAGGCCATCGTGACATCAGAAGGCTATCGGCACGGGCTAGCAGCACAACCATAAACTGTAAGTACACATTTTATATTACGGTTTATTTCTAGCACTCCCCGTTTGTACTTTAACGAAGACGTTACTTATTAACCACGCCTCGTGGCCGACTCAAAACTTTTGAATAAACAGAAAAAGGAACACGTAATCATGGGCGAAAAAAATTGCAGGTGTTGTGAATAATACAGCCAAATATATGGGAGAGTCTGCACAAAATACAGTGCAGGAGCTCGAGTATTAAGTCAGACGAACTGAAGAAATGTAAGGCTTGAGTGGTTTTATTTACCGTTAACAGGTCGATACGAAAAGATGGTGGTTTTTACCCCGAGTTGTATGCGGTGCGCGTCGTAACTACGTCACAGCACTAGTAAGAGCTCAGAAAATCGTGACCAAAATAATTAGTTAGATTTTTATTTGTATTTATTTAAAAATGCATACATCACGCAAATATAATGAAGAATAGCAAATAGCTTGTTGCTAGACAACTACTGTTAAGAGTGCAGGGTTATATCAGCCCTATGACCTTTCGAAATAGCCTAAATTGGCTCCCGAAGAGAAAGAAGTGGCCCATCTTGCCCAGAAGATGAATATTCTGAAGTAATGTTTGGGTGATTTCCTTATTGCTTTCACCTGTTGGATCGACCATATTGCAACTATATTCACTCATAACTGAAGAATAAAAACTAACAGAGTGCCACTTATTATTTTATTGTAGTTCTTATAGGCTCGTGGGTCTGGTAGCTCAGTCGGTATAGCGACTGAGCTACGGGCTGGACGGTCCGGAATCGAATCCCGATGGAGACGAGATTTTCCGCCCTCCCAGACCGGCCCTGGGGCTCACCCAGCCTCCTGTAAAATGGGTACCGGGTCTGTCCCAGGGGTAAAGTGCGGCCGGGGCGTGCTGCTGACCACTCACCCCCTTCTAGTGCCGCGGTCATGGAAGAGTAGAGCTATACCTCTACTCACCCTCTGGGCCACACCGGGCCTGCAACGGGATCACTTTACCTTTTACTTCTTATAGGCTCAACATGTTTTGGGCACTACTATGCCCATCATCAGGAGCTTGCAAGCTATAACCTGCAGCCCGGACACTAGTCCAGCCTAACCGCACCTAACCTCCAACACACAGCAAACCAAGAACGAAACGACCAATGTGGTAATCAACATTAGAGTTGCAAGCTCCTGATGATGTACATAGTAGTGCCCGAAACATGTTGAGCCTATAAGAAGTACAATAAAATAATAAGTGGCATCCTGTTGGTTTTTATTCTTCAGTCATCACAACGATGCACAGTCCAACAAACATCGAATTATATTCACTCATGGATATACTGGGACAAGAGCCAAAATAATGTGGAAAGCTTTAAGCCGGTGTTTGAAGTAACGAAATCAGGGGGAAACAGAACCGGCACCAAGACGCTTTCAAAATTTTTTTATGAAATAGGATACCACTTGGAAGCCAACAAGACCTGCAGAGCTTCGCCTAAATGGTCAAGAATTTGCCTAGTTCCTGCATTTTGAATGTGACGTAGAGGATAATGTTGATGAAACATTGTAAGATATAACGTATCTCAGATTTAGGAATGGAATTATTCTCATCGCGTTAGCCGTGGGGTCTAAGGCGTAGGTTTGTAGGTTCTTGATTGTTGGCATCGCTGGTTCGAATCCCGCCGTGGTCATGGATGTTCGTCTCTTGTGTTTGTTGTGTGTTGTGAAGGTAGAGAACTCCGCGACGAACCCACCATTCGTTCAGAGTAGTCCTACCGGGTGTATGTATTTGTTTAATTGTATGTGATCTAGAAACTTCAAAACGAGGCGCCATAGGCTTCATTTGCTCTGTAGCGCCACAAAATAGATATATTATTACTACCAGCGGGTCAATTTAAGTTCCTGTAGTAGCAGTGAGGGTACACTCTTATGCGTTGTTTGCTTGACGTTTTATGTTTATGAGCTATTAGTTTCAAGTTCAAGTGTCTATACTTACGATGAAAAGAAACTGGGTACCAACTGAACAGGCTGCGTGGATTCCACTCTCCGAAATTTTTGTAGAGAAAATGCCAATTCACTGTGCTTTACCGAACCCAACTTCGACCGTCCAGGCAAAACCAGTTGCTTTAATGAGTGACAGAACGAATTAGTAGTGACAGAGATCAATCATGGCTATTACGTAGGAGTAACCGCCTATAGCAGAAGTTGTTTCAAGTGATCGTGTTATGAACGTGCGGTTTATATTGAGTTATGGGAATAATATGCGTGACTAGAAAGCTGTACGCAGTGCACCCGCATAAGCTGTGTCCTTCCAAGCAGCAGAGTGACAAAACTTATTATAACAAGACAGTTACGTGTAACACAACATACTCAAACGTGCTGTTAGAAAGCTGAAGACAAGATCTGAATTCCAGTAGTGTGGTTAGGACCAGAATGCTACCTCATTCTTCCAGGTGTTTGGTATTAGAGAACTTGCGAACTAAAAGCTACATCTTCCATGGCAGACCCTATAAATTCTGGCCTTTTACCTAAAGCAATACCAAAGTTTCGGGACATATTATTTACCAAATGAAAAAGTCACATCCAAGAAGACACTAATCTTAGAAATTAGGGTGGTTTAGGGGCAGTGCTCTCGCCTTGTATTTGGGAAGTGCATTCTTCCCACAGTGTCTGCTGCGATCCTTTTGAACAATGTCATATAGCAGGCAACGAGTGCGTCCTTTCCAAATCCCCAATCAACCTGCTACTACACGCTATATTCTGGCCGCAAATGAGAGCATTATGAAACAGTTCGCAAGGAAAGACAGTAGTTTTCACTATTTTTTAATGTTTTGCTGGCCCTGCATCTCAGTATTATCTTAGTAACTGACCAACTTAATGCACAAATTCTTATTTTATAAAAAGTTTATTATATTCCTCTACATGTTTCGAGCTCGAAACATGTAGAGGAATATAATAAGTTTACTATAAAATAAGAATTTGTGCATTAAGTTGGTCAGTTACTAAGTAGTTTTCGCTGTCATCTTGGAAGTGTGTCATCCCCGTTGTGTGTGTGTGGCAATTGGAAAGGGTATGTAGTCAAACACAGCTATGTCCATTAAGATGTATTTAATGGCTATACTAGACAACTACATGTTTCGGCCTTTACTGGCCATCTTCAGTTTGTCTTCAAGAGAACTTACGGTCCTACTGCATACATTGTGCGCGCATGTGGTGCAGAGATCTCTACATACGGGCCTTATTGCGTAATGTAATTTCTATATGTGGTGGTATGCTCTGACTAGAGGCACGGTAGGGTCTGGTGGCTAGTGTCAAGTATGTATACTGACCTTGTATAAAAATCCTCTTGAATGTTAAACAGGTGGTCAAAACTCGCAGACTACGTGAAATTGTGCAAGTCAATGAAGTCTGTATTTGAAATGCAAGAGAGACATCTCAGCGCAACTGCATATTTCATAACAAAAAATGCAATCAACTACAAATCAATACAATTTTGCCGCGCTGTGTTTGTTTTGACAGGCCCTGAACTTTGGCCTCCACCGAGCAACCGATATCTAAACTGGACGATTCTGGCTTATCGTACGTGCTCGAATAAACCCGTGTATTGAGCGCGTCCCAATTTTGAAGGTTTAAATTGCATGTAAGGACCCATTTTATACATCAGTTCTACGAACTGAGTTTAATAAATACGGCGCATGCGCTGAACACTTGAAAGCGATTCCTTTCGGGTCAGTCTGAAAGTTTCTGAATGTACTTGGTTGAACAATTAAATAAATAAATACATTTTACTTTAATCTGGTTAAGTTGACTCTTGTTAGAGGTGTTTTACAAATTATTCATTTTATGCTGTTGTTACAGAAGCTTCTGTATAAGTTACAATATTGTGACTTCAAAAGGCTCCGCCCAGTAATTTAGGCGCAGATACTCCTTTCAAGACATGCAGACGAGAAGGTACCTTTTTCTCCAAGTTAATTGCCCTCAGTTATTAACCGATCGCTTCCATACTTACAACTTTTGTAGTGCATGTACGGGAAGTACGGGCTGTCACGTGTCAAAAAAAAACTCCTAAGTAAGCTGAGATACGGCCAAAAAGGGGCTTTGTTCTTCAAGTAAAGTGCCCTTAATTTTTGCCAATCGTAACCAGAAATAAATGTTGTAGCGCATGCATGGGAAGTGCGAATTATGACGTTTCAAGAAAATTCCTACAGTGCAAGCGGAGGTACAGCAGAGAAGGCACTTTGGTCTCCACGTAAAGTGCCCCTAATTATCGACTGATCGCAATTAAACTTACAGATTTTTAGCGCATTTACTGAGAGTGCGAATTTTGAGCTTTTACGAAGATCTCTCCAATGCAAGTCGAGATACAACCGAAAGGTACTGCCGTCTTCATGTAAAAGGTAAAGGTAAATCAGACCCATTACAGAACCGAGGTGCCCAGAGGGTTCCAGGAATTTAAGGTTCCCAGATTACGTGACTATGGCCCTGGATGGTGGTAAGGTTGTCAGCCTAACGCACCGGCGTTTCTTACCCCCAGGAAATATTCCTGGTACTCATTTCTGTTAGAAGCTGAGTCGAACCCCAGGGTCATAGCGCGATCGGAAGGATTACGTCAATAAAAAAATTCCAGTCACACCAACTGGAATCGACCAGCGGCCTTCCGATTTGCAGCACAGCACCTTAACCACTGTGCTACCGCGGTCCCGTCTTCAAGTAAAGTGTCCTTAGTTATTTATCGATCGCAACTGAAATTATCCCGGATATCAGTTTAATTCCAACGACACATTCCATAGGAATACTCGAAGTGGCAAAAAAGCAGATATTTGTAAAATACTGTGCTTAATTTCACTGATGTAACTTAGTAGGAAGGGCAGTGAAGCGCCAGCGTTTCACCGATTAAGCCTGGGCTCGCTTCTATGGCAGCCCACGTGGGATTTGTGGTAGACAAAGTGGCACATGGGCAGATTTTTCTCCGATTACTTTGTTTTACAGCTATCCATTTTGATCCCACCAATAACGCGATGTTTATTCGTTCTGTCAGTGGGGGTTGGACAATAGACCAGGTCACGTAATCGATCTTCCAGGGACAGGTCGCTCGTAAAACACTGAATGAAAGCAATTACCCGTCGAAGAGCAGCTCTTTTCGAGTAAGGTGTTTTGATAAAGAAAGCAAGACAACGTGCTTCACAAAACGAATTTAAGAATTATTACTGAAAATCTGAATTAATTAGTCTGACGCAAGTTTATCTCCAATGCACAAGTCGATTCATTTTTAGTTCCTTTGCGGGCAACAAGGGAGCGTGGATAACTCAGCCGCCATGTTAACTAGCTTATTGATTGGAGGTCAGAGGGATCGTTGTTCAATTCCCAGCAGGAGCAAAAAATGTATTTCTTCTCTGAAGCCTTCTGACCGACTCTGGAACCCACCCTGTCTCCTATTCAATGCACATCCAGGACTCTATCTCCAGGGGCAAAGCGGCCGGGTCCTGAAGCTAACCACTCACCCCTACCTAGTGCCGCAGTTAAGAATCACTGTACTATATTTCCACTCCGCTTTAGCCTTCGCGGTGTTGCGCAGGGACAAATTTATATACGCAATAACTCAGACGGTAAAGTGATGGGATGTGCTACGGATTGCGCACTGGATATCTGGGAGGGACAGGGTTGTTTCTCTTCACTGCTGTATCAGTACCGGTTCTGTGGTTTGTAGAGCTTCGTAACTACTGAGCGAAGGGGCTGTCTGGGCAGGGTAAATAGAACACAGCGTGAAGCTGGTTGTTCACCTCCATAGCAACCTCTGTTAACAATGGCTGGAGCTATAAATCCTTTAGCCTATACGTCTTCATGCCGTCGTGCCTAATTTCAGGGATAAGCGCTATTTCTTATTGTTAAGTTCTAATTATATCCCTTGTACAGTAACATAATATCTTTAACCATATGTCCTCCACCTCGCCAAGGAATTCTATTTCTTTCCGCTGAGAAGGTCTACACGGTGCATCTAAATTGTTGTGGCCATTACACTTGCCGGGATTTTATCTGGGTACATTGCAAATGGGGGACCGTGTTAGCACAGTGGTTAAGGTGCTGTGCTGCAAATCGGAAGGTCGCTGGTTCGATCCCAGCTGGTGTCAGTGGATTTTTCATTGACATAAAATCCTTCCGATCGCACTATGGCTCTGGGGTCGACTCACCCTCTAACAGAAATGAGTATCAGGCGTATTTCCTGGGGGTAAAGGTGGCCGGTGCGTAAGGCTGACAACCTACCACCATCCTGTGCCGTTGTCATGAAATCTGGGAACCTTAACTTCCTGGAACCCTCTGGGACACTCAAGGCCTGTAATGGGACTGATTTACCTTTACCTTTTACATTGCAAATGAATGTCGCACATGTTACCACGATGTTAATCTTGCACCCACAGTGACGAGTCAGATGCAGCACTGTACTGCTGCAGGATGACTAATTTAGTAACCTGAACACCTTGCTACATAAACACACATCCTGCTGTAATTGGCCAAACCATATAAAATGAATGAAAACGGGTAACGAAAAAAGGAACGTTTGTAAACCATTTGGTAATAATAGGATAGGGCTGATATCACTGGGTAATGAATGTAGAAGTCACTTCCATTTCCGTTGTAACATGCATCAAGAGAATGTCATTTATAACACACCAAACCATCTATCTTGTAGCCGAAAACCAACGACCAGGAAATTTTAAAATGTCGTTCATATATCAAATGCAACCCCAAACGCTTGCATTTACATACACTGATGATTCTCGCCGCATGAGGAGGCAAACGAATTTTGAAGCTTTTATGGGAGGAATAGCCGTATGAAGCGTGTCTTGCCACGACTGGTTATCCGGCTAAGAATACAAGAGGCGATTGCCAGATATGCCTCGTAGCCGTTGTCGCGTTCAGGCAAGAAGGCTGTAAGTGGCGTTTTGCTGAGTCTGTAACTAGTTTTGTGTTTTTAATATAAAGACTGGGTAGTGCGTATAGAATGAATTTGTTCTTTGTATTTTAACATCACGTAGTTAATTTCAATTTGCTCGATAGAATATCTTCATATAGCCTGCGAAGTCCAGGTGCGTTTTTCAACAGTCCGATATTTCCATTGTAGTCTCATCCCTGTTAGTCTCATCCCTGTTTCAAAGTTAAAACACCATCAGTATATTACCTTTCTGTATAAAACAACTTTCGTGGGTCGGATATCTCAGTCGGTATAGCGACTGACTGTGAGCTGGACGGTCCGGGATCGAATCCCGGTGGGGACGAGATTTTACACCCATCCAGACCGGCCCTGGGGCCCACCCAGCCTCCTTTAAAATGGGTACTGGGTCTTTCCTGGGGGTAAAGGGCGGCTGACCACTCACCCCGTTCTAGTGCCGCTGTCATGGAAGAGTAGAGCTATAACTCTACCCACCCCCTGAGCCACACCGGGCCTGCAACGGGATCACTTTGCTTTTATAAAACAACTTTCTTCGTCCAAATTACGTAGCAACTTTATGCTACTTTTCTCAGTGTCTTCTTAAATTGAGTGCTACAATGCAAAGGGACCGGCTTATAACACTATCATACTATCTGCACCCCCCCCCCCAAATCTTGCTGATTTTTTCAAACCTTGGTACGAAATTTGTGCCACTGAAAACACACACTAAAGCCGTAATTTGTGATTTCCCACAATCATCAATAATAAACATGGCGGACACCGCGTCAATGATTATGCGGGAACAACAGCACTGCCACAGTCTTGAGGGTCCAGCAACTATACTGCGCACGAGAACTCGGAAAAATATGAAAACGTGGTTAAAGTGACATTTTATAGAATGTAAAATAATAAAATCTTGGCAATTTGAATGTTTTCTTAGCCTCTGATTTTGTTTTGGTAATGAATTCAAATGTGGAGCTAGAACAGAAAAACTGGTAAAGAGATAGACCATACATATATCTACATATTTTAAGAGAATTGTATTTTAAATCGATAGTTAAAAATACGTCGACGAAGATATTTGATTTGCTATCTGACAAATGTAGAGCACAAAAAATCGTCACCACTACTTAGGTGGTAAGTTGTTCAGTAAAATGATAAAATGACGGTGTTAATGTGACACATGTGTCCGACTAGCAATATATGTAGCAGCAAAGTTAGCCTTACGAATTCTCGTTCAAACATTGTACTTGCTGTCACTGTGTCTGTGTCTCTTGAAGCGTGTCATAACTTCGTGCATTATGTATTTTTTGCCGTGTAGTCTGCATTACGTTATATAATTTGCCATATATGAAACTTCTTATATTTCGACGTTGGAAGACACTTCGTGGTTTATAAACTTTCTGAATGTGAGGTCGTCCCGACATATAAATTAGTCCATTAACTGACGACATACCATGTGACATATCATTTAAAGTTGTAGGTGTATTTAGGTTATGTGCACGTATACATAAGTGGACCGGGTAGCTCAGACAGTATAGCGGCTGACTACGGGCTGGACGGTCCGAGATTGAATCCCGGTGGGGACGAGATTTTCTGCCCGTCCAGACCGGCCATGGGGCCCACCCAGCCTCCTGTAAAATGGGTACCCGGTCTTTCCTCGGGGGGTAAAGTGCGGCCGGGGCGTGCTGCTGACCACTCACCCCCTTCTAGTGCCACAGTCATGGAAGAGTAGAGCTACACCCCTACCCACCCTCTGGGCCACACCGGGCCTGTAACGGGATCACTTTACGTTTTTACCTTTTACACGTACACATGAAATTTATTTTTATCCTCCATATTTCATTCTGTTTTTTTTATTTCACTTGATATAAAATATCCCATTGTGTTTAAATAATTAGTTATTAAATCGCAATCAAAGACAACTGTGTATTTATTGTATAATAGTAAGCCACATCTCTTAGTCCTACCGGACCATCACCAGGCTATACAGGGTGTTTCACGACTTTAGGGCATAACTGCAGGAGGTGATTTCCGAGGCCTTTGTGATCAAAAAAGTTCATATAAACATGTGTCCGATTTTGGACGGTTACGGAGTTATGACCGTTTTTTAATTCCCGTACACGCCCTCATGTGAATCGCGTCTATCAGGTGGCGGGTCGCT
>Ga0123354_10018914_pt1 | contig 10813 bp, 11 predicted proteins | sample TergutLab28metaG_2_FD_97872 | JGI IMG/M metagenome (GOLD analysis project Ga0123354, IMG submission 97872) | Labiotermes labralis P4 segment gut microbial communities from Petit-Saut dam, French Guiana - Lab288 P4 | ecosystem: Host-associated > Arthropoda: Insects > Digestive system > Gut ... | reverse complement strand
TAGCATGTACATAATAGCATGTACATAATAGCATGTACATAATAGCATGTACATAATAGCATGTACATAATAGCATGTACATAATAGCATGTACATAATAGCATGTACATAATAGCATGTACAAAATTGTTTATTACTTTGTAATATGTATTTGGTACAACAAAATAATTTATTTTTGAAATTAGATGAAATTAGTTCCTCGCCACATTTCAGCAGTCCACATATCTGTAGGAAATTAAATAGAATGACAGTGGGGTGGCCTTAGGTACCACAATGACCACATCAAGATTTATTGAAATTTTTAAAAATTTTTAAGTTTGCTACGGTGCACAATCATACATAGGGACATGAGGATACCACAACCATAATTGTACTTGCATAGGAAAATATTTAGGTTAATATGGAATTATATCCCTTTTACACCCGACCAAACAACTCAGCTGTTTTTGCACAACAGTAAATTTCCCAGCAAGTGTACTTCAGTATATACTGCATTATTAGCTTTATTTATTCTAGCCCGACTACAGCTAGGTACTAATTCTGTCCCACATATCAGTCACTCACTGTACGCTACTTCAAACAGCAGTTTACAGTCGCTGAGAGAAAATTTATCAACTAGAATATAAAACAATAAATAGAACTGCACTCCATGGAAAAATGTTCCAGTAAACGTTAAAGTAGAAGAATGACGTATAAAGACTTCTCTTAATTGCGTCTTATGTCTGCTGTAACAGGATAACAAAGGACAGAGTTTGCGAGGGTGTTTCAACTTAACAGCTCTTGATGTAATTACCTAATATTGTGACCCATGGATTGAAGTTTAGTCATGAAATTTGTGTTTAACCGTACATCGAAACAGTGCTAACATGGCGGCAGAGCAAGTTTGTTGTTGATATCAACACAATAAACACACGTGAAGCTCCTTTCTCACGTCCCTTGTGTCTGTCGACCTACGTTTGAATCTCGCTTAGAAATATTATTTTTCCAATTCATCATCCAGTAAAATTCCGTATCTTTTATTCTCATCCGTAATTTACCAATTCTAAATTCTGGGAGTATACTTTCTGTTGCTAATGCACAAAAGAGTTCAACTTCTCCGATCCGTCCACATTAACAATTCTAAAGGTCCTTTCTTCCGCGTTTCTGGGGGTTTATCTTTCCATCCCAGTTTTTCTCCCAGACGGGGCGCTGTATAAATTATTCATTTCTGCTGGCAGAAACTACTCTAAAAAATTGCAGATTTTCAATCCATAAAAATTAGGCGTGTCATGAAAGCACAAGAAAAGGAACACTTGTTGTTTCAAAACGACCTCCCTTGCGAGTAGCCAAAGAAGCTCAGACTGTGTTAACGAGGAATTGAAGGAAATGGCGGCCAAGGTTAACATTTTGGCGCCGGAATTATTTTTTTAATTTTAGCACATCCTGTATATAAAATGTGAATAATACAGAAACCAAATATGTTAGAATTATGAAACAAACTGCATTTTGAAGAGAAAAAAACGGAGAGTATATACCATGTTTAAAATATTCAGTACTTATATTTGTTGAATAAATATATAGAGGTTAGCGATGCGGTACAACCACTATAGTTGACATTAGGCGTCAAAAGGTTAACACTCATTAAAGCCAACGACACTCATTACAAACACGTTGTAACATGATCACGAATAACAAGTGAAAGTAATAATTTAAAAGCTGTCATGAAATGACGCACCAATATAACGAATTGTATGTTACAAAATTTTTCAGCCACTAATAGCTCTGTCTGAAGCAAATGTGGATTTCTTGGTAAGGAAGCCAACGATATCTCCGTGTTTACCCCTACACCAACTAAAAACAGAGGATACTTAAAACTAAATACCACAGTTGGAAAAACAGGACAAGGAAAGTAAATTAAGAATATTCAACAAAGAACGCACTTGGCGGGGTGGGGGTGGGGGCTGCAATATATATGTAACTTATAAACCCTGCGAATTTGTGAGTATCTTCAATAAGTTTATTGTGACATGAGAACAAGAAATTGAATTTACATACAGCTTTAAGATAGAGGGGATTAAATTTGTGGACTGCTTCACATTATCGGAAATCTGAAAATTTCGTCTTCTGTAGAAAGTAATGTTTAGAGGGCAAATTTCATATTAAATTAAATTTTGGTCCCGCATCGTAGGGGAAGAACGATAGTCGTTGGATGGTTGAGGTTTCACAGTGTTCTTGAAGAAAATTAATGTCTTCCAACATGACGATATGTCGACTGGTAATTACTTACAGATATTTCTAAGGACTTAACTGACTGCGTCTTCAGGACAGTTCAAGATAACTGTCACGATGCGAGCGAGTAAGCTGCTCTGAAAGTCCGTTAGTGATTACCAGTCGGTACGGCGACACATCTCATTGTATTTTATCCTTGACGTAAATTGTTACCTGATAAAAAGTACTGGAATTAATATTTGGACTTGAGGGAGAGGACGTAACTGGGACAAAGGAAAAATTACATAATGAGGAGCTTCATAATATGAACTCTTCGCCATTGACACGTAATATTAGGATGGTACCATTAAGGAGAGAGAGAGAGAGAGGTGGACGAGAAATAATAACTACTTACAGCACTTTAGTATGACAATTTGAAGGGAAGAGAGAGCTGGATGTATGGGAAGGCAATATTGTAACTGATATGACTGTTAAACAAATGCCGTGTTCATTTAGATGAAGCTAAGTTCAGGTGATGGATTCTTATAGACACGATAATGAACATGGAAGGAAGGATTTTTTTTGACCAGCTGAGTTGTGAGCAACTACCAGCTGCTGAGAAGAGACTCTGCATTCTAGACGTAGGTAGTTCGTTAGTGTACGCTGACAGATGTTAAAAGAATTTCTTTTCCTTGCTGAACATGAACCTCATATCGGACTGTATTACACATTCAAAAGCAGCTAACAGGACAATATTCCCGGACATGGGTCTGTAATATGCTTGTGGGATGATGCACAAATCCAGGCCCACAGATCGTCAGCGCAAATAAATTTTGTACATTGGCGCCTAACATTTTTGGGTCCTGAGTACTAAACTTGCTTCTTGTCACCCTCAGAGCGCCAAGAATTTTGAGTAACACCTATGTACTGGAATATTTGTGGACTCCTGCGCTTGTAGGTGGATATTTAGAGTCAAATTATCATTGGAAATAATTTTAATGTGTGTATATATATATGTATGTGTGTGTGTGTGTGTGTGTGTGTATGTGTGTGTGTGTGTATATATATATAGGTGTGTGTGTATATGTATATATATATATATATATGTGTGTGTGTGTGTGTGTATATATATATATGTGTGTGTGTATATGTATATATATATATATATGTGTGTGTGTGTGTGTGTGTGTGTGTGTGTGACTAAATACCGATTTTAACTTGTTATGCAAAGTCTGGGTGTTGAACTGAAGCTTGGTGACATAGGTGATTTGCCAAGTGACGTACGCTACGCAGGACATGTGCCATCTTCTCGTTTTGATCAGGAAGCACAATGTTTCTGAAGGCGGCGCTCCTTTTGTCATTAGGTAAGCTAACTTCTGTCACAAGATATTTAGTTCTAGTTTCAATTATCATTTAGGGGGGAAAAAAAACAAGTTTAGCCTAAGTGGAGTAATCGAGAAACAGTAATGATTATAGATGGGCTTCGTAACTTCCCGGTGTAGTTCGTTCAGTGACATGGACAGGTTTTTGGAGTAGCGGGTTGAATTCTAATTTGCGGCGTTTTTTTCATCTTTAGAGAATGTAATGAACAGTTCGGAGCAAAATTCAAAGCCTGCTTTAGTAGACCATATATTGCTAATTCTATGTATTTACTCCATGGATCACAGTCCTTCTTAAGGAGCTATCCGGTTCTCGGCCAGTCAAGAAATTCCTCTCACTTTGTGGAAACCGATGGTTCATAACCGCATTAAAAGTGCCCACTACTTCTGTATAAATATTGGAAATGTTAATTTCTATTTAATTTTCGTAAAGCACTTATAACTGTAAATAAAGTCTCTGTGTACATTCAGTTGAAGGGATACAACATCAGCGGCCCGCACTGATGTCTTGTTGATAATTTTTGCCGTACAAATAACTCTTTCAGAATTCACTTTAAATTTGTTATGTATGTCCTTATCAACTTCCACTTTTCTGTCGTCATCAAATCGAAAACTAAAGGAAGGTATTACACGGCCACATTTTTGTAACCGGTCATTACTTAAAATAGGCCTCAAAAAAAATTTACGTTTTTCCTAGGTTTTTTATCGTGCATAATTTCAGGCCCCCAAAGTATTTGCTTCTCTCATTTCCGTATTTCAATTTTATGTTACGATATGACCGATGGTAACTAATGACTACGCTAGCGGTACATCATTATAAATGAAATGTGTGTTTCGATTTTCTCTGCAACTTTGACTGAAACGTTTCTCATTCTAAGAATAACTGAACGGACAGTGGAGTGGCAGTGATTCGAGTGATCATTGAGTGGAGTGGTAAGTCGAGTGAGCTGTGGAGTGAGTGACAGAGCTACAGGAACGTCATACCTGCCTGCCTGGGCTGACTGGTGAAACAGGTTATTGACTGAGCTGGTTTCTGCCTTTAGTCACCAGCAGAGCTACAGCGGAGGAGTAAGAGGAAGATCTTTCGAGTGCTCCTGCCGAAGCATCATGCTGAGGCAGGACGAGTTAGCCTTTATGAAGGCTATTTGTACTTTACAGGTTTCGCCGGCCCTTCTCAAAGAGTTGAGGCTGGCAATGGCGCGGAGGAAGAAGAAGCAAGCGGTGCCTTCTGGAAGATGCAGCACCACATCCGGAAGCGGGACCAGAGCTTCTCAACAACTCGCGGGCAAGCGAAAAGCCAGTGAGCTAGCAAGCTCCGGCGAATCGATGGAGCCCGCCAATAGGCTCGCAGCTCCTGGCGCTGTGTCCGTGCCTCTGCCCGCGACCTCAACAGTCACGGTAGAACAAGCTGCTGCCAGCAGCCGGCAACGCGGATCATCCGGGGGGGGGGGCAACGTACGCGCCTGTATTGGCCGGGCACGTCGCCCCGTCTCAGCCAAGTCGGCCGCTCAAGCCCACAGCCATGGATTCGGACCCATCCGAACCCGGTGTCTCAATGGAGACAACCAATAGGCGCATGTCTAGCGACATGTCCGGGCCTCTGAGCGGCATGTCAGATGGCAACACTTCAAACGCCCAAGTGGCCAACGCCTGCCTACCAGCAGGAAAGTGTCCTAACAAGACGCCAATTTTTATTTCAGATGTTAGTGACACCCGTTCCTTCCTGGCCTGGTTGCGGGCATCCTGCCCTGGCGGTCTGATGGACCAACTAAAGGGCGAGAAGTTGATGGTCGTCCCATCAACCGCCGACGGGTTCAAAGTCGCGGTCAGTGCGCCGCGGCCCCTTGATGGGAAAGACGGTGTGAGTTTCCACACCTTCACGGCCCCAGATGACCACTGTGCGCGACTTCTGGTGAAGAACCTGGGTAGGGGTATGCCTGAGAGTATCGTCAGAGATGAGCTGAAATCCCTGAACATCCGTGTTCAGGGAGTCACGCAGCTGCGATCACGCCGTCGCTATCCGGACCCCACCAAGGACCGCCATCCCACCCCCACTTCACTGTATCAGTGGCGCGAGAGCCTGAGGTGTCAAAAGTGTGATCGTTTACCGAACTCTGCGGCTTGCGAGTATCGGTAGAGTCGTATGCGAATCAAAAGGCCCGCTGCAATGCAAAAGTTGCCAGCACTTTGGTCACACGCAGCGTAACTGCGGATACGCACCTCGGTGTGCCGCTTGTGGGGGCTCCTATCTCTCCGGTGGTTGCTCTAACCCGCGGGAACAGCCTCAGTGCTGTGACCGGGGGGGAAACCACACAGCGAACTACCGTGGCTATGTGAAGTGGAAGGAAGCGAAGGCGGCTTTGCAAAGCAAGCGCCCGAACGCAGCCGGAAGAGCTTCACCAAAGGTCAACCTGCCGCTCATAAAGCTCAGCGGGCCGGTCCGTCTGCCGAGCAGATGGACCTGGGCGATGTGTGGAATCATGTCGTCCTAGGGGGCCGTTTCATCAAGGCTACTACGACTCCACCCTCAAACCCACATCCTAATCCCCCTCCTCAGCCGGGCACGGAGGCTCACGTGAAGCCTATAGTGACCGCCACCAGGGAGACGGCCAGGCCCCAAAAAGCTGAGACCAAATACACAGCGGCCCCTAAACGGGCTTCGGGGGAAGTGTCATAGGAAAGCATCGGCGATTGTCAAAAACCGCGGCCGCCACGCCCACAACACCCAGCATGGTTGTCCCCACCCACAGTCCTACCTCCACACTCGAGGAAATATTACATCTTCGGATCACCTTCCTCTTCATGCATGTGGGGATCTGACTCGTCGGCTCCTCACGTCTATCTATTCCCTCCCCACCGGGCAGCTTGCCCGTTCGCTGTCCTGAAGACCACCATTCTTTTTGTAGCACAATATGGCAGCACGCCCTAAGAGGACAGAGCGGCTTTAAGCCCTGCGCCTCGCCTGCTGGAATGCGGACGGAGTGCGCGGCAGGAAGCTTGAATTGAAGCATTTTCTCAGCCAGCACGGTGCCGATATTAGTATCTTAGGTGGGACATTCCTTAACCCTGGGCAAGCCTTCCGGCTTGCCAATTATGTCTGCCACCGCACAGACTGACTGACAGATGGGGGCGGCACAGCCAAATTGGTCCGCCGTGTCCGGCAAACCGGTGTTAATCCTTGGGCTTAAATTTCGCCTTCGCGCCCAATGATCGGAGCGGACCTAACCGCCTATTTCGGCGGGGGATTGCCGGTCTTAATGGCTGGAAACCTCAACGCCAAAAACGTGGATTGGAACTCGCGGTTGAAAACAAGAAGGGGGAAACTCCTACGTGATTATGCCGACGAGAACCCCTGTCTGATCATTGGACCGAACTCCCAAACCACCAAACCATACAACCCCTCGGTTACTCCTTGATAACCAAGAAACTCTCATTCCCGGTGTATCTGATTTCATATTCCGCACTAGGCTCGGACCACCTGCCGGTTCTCATTGACGCTTCGTGTCGCTCATCCTTTCACCACCCCCGGATCGCCCTGTATTCAGGCGCACTGAATGTGACAACTTCCAAACTCAGTTGGAAGAAATATTTCCGTTCGATCCGGAAATACACAACGAGATGGCAACAGACACATGCGTTGAGAACTTCTCCGACGCCGTTCTGAAGACTCCGGCAGCGTCAAATCCCAAGCGTCGCCCAAGTGACGACCAAAGGCCTCCGACACCAGCCGGCATTCAGGATGAGATAGGCATGAAAAACCGGATGCGGAGGCAGGGGCAGATCCCCAGGAACCCCGCTCTAAAAGCCAAGGTCAACCGCCTGCAGATGTCAGTGACCCGCCGGCTCAACGAGTGGAGAAACGACCAGTGGTGCCTACACTCGAATTTCTCGAACCTGAAGACAAATCGCTGTGGATGATGATCAAGCGGGTCATGAGAATTCCTACTCTATTTCCTCCACCCCCTGGTCACCCCAGGGGGAATCGCTCCCTCAAACTCTGAGAAAGCCGAAGCCCTTGCAGAATATCTGGAGACTCAGTGTTAGCCGGCGACCGATCATTCGGACCCGGAATTTATTGATACGGTTGAAGTGGCGCTGAGGTCTTACTTCTTAAGGCCTGCCAACGAACCCCGGTTAATCAACTCTGACGAATGGTATGTTACATGTAGTAAACGAACGCAGACTGATGCGAGACGAGAATTTTGGGTTCAGACCCTGACAGAGCAGGTCGTTCCTGCCCGTCCGCCTCGTTGAAATAATAACCAAGAACTTAGGCGAAAATAGTCTCACCGGTGAAATTTTCCTCGACGTGGCCACACCCTTCGATACCGTCTGGATCGATGGCCTCCTTTACTAGCTAACGCTCATCAACCTCCTGGCTTACGTAGACCATAAGTCTCATTATACCTCAGGGATCGGACGTTCGAAGCGTCCTTCCAGACGGCCACGTCATCTCGTCGAGACATGCGGGGTGGGGTAGTTCAGGGTGGATTCATCTCCCCTGTCCTCTTCTGTCTGTATGTCAACGACACGCCCTCACCATCGCACCTCTTCGAGTTGGCCATCTACGCGGACGACACAGCCATCATTGTCACGTTCCGCAAGCCGACTCTGCTTGTCAGGTACCTGGAGTAACACATCAACAAACTTCAACGGTGGTTGAGTGAAAGGAGAATCGCCATTAATGTCTTTAAAAGCACCGTGATAATCTTCTCGCGTGCCGGATGGCGCTTCATCCAGCCAAGACCACTAACGGTCTTCGGGGAACCAATCGATTGAATCGACACTAATCGTTATCTGAGGGTGACCCTAGATACACGACTCACATGGTCGCCTCACATCGACCAGGTCAGGAGGAGGACTGCTCAAAGGATGTGTATGCTGGGCCCCTTCCTGAATAGGAAGAGTGATCAATCGATCAGGAACGGAGTCCTGTTATATAAGCAGCTCATCCTACCCCTGATAGACTATGCGTGTCCCACGTGGAGGTCCGCTGCCCGCTCCCATGTCCGGAGGTTACAAGTTTTGCAATCCAAGTATCTTCGCCTTGCTACTGGTGCACCTTGTTACGTATGTAACATGCAGATACACGAGGATCTGAGCGTTCTGCTGTTTGCCGACAACATAAGAGCCCCTTCCCGAGAGTTTTGACTCAAAGTTAGTTGATTTACGGCAAATCGGCAGATACTTAAGCTGAGTAAGTTTTGACCCCGTCGCCTGACGCGAAAGCCAATAGTGGCAGGGGACAGCAGGCCAGTCGAGGCCATCGCCCGCGATTTCCAAGTCGACAAAAAGAATCGCCTTCGGCGCTGAACAGCCAAACGTCATTCATTTACCCTGACTGAAGTTTTTCGTGATTTTCCTCAGTTGTAAGGCAAATGCCAGGATATTCGATGCAAAGTCGGGGCACGGCCCGCAATACTCTCCCCCAGGCTCGCTGCTTCACCTGAGCGCCTGACAAACGTCGCTTACCTGCCGTTTGCGGCTGAGCCAGTCTGGGCTGGGAAACCAGACAGCCAAACAACCAAAGTTTATTCTTCCCTTATTTAGTTCAGAGCAATCTAGGCCCTAGTCTTTCGCATGATCAGTCAAGGCCCTCATCCTGACTTCGAAATCGTTAGCGTTAGCACATTCCCCTGTTAGAGTTTAGGTGTCTGTAACTGAGCCTAGCAAAGCGGTCAAACCCAGCAATGGCCGACAGATAGGGGTCGTCGGCTTGCTCTTGGCGCCAAGTCTCCAACCCCCAGCTAACACCTTGGCTTGGCTTGGCTTGGCTTGGCTTGAATACCTTAACGAAATACAATAAACTATGTATATCGGTCTTCATGCAAAGTACCCGTTAATCTTGTCTGATTTTTATGAAAATTAAATATGCTCATCGGATTTTCGAAAAATACCAAAATTCAAATTTTATGAAAATCCTTCGGTAGGGGCCGAGTTGTTCCGTGCAGACAGAAAGACGGGCGTACGGGCGAACGCACAGACGGGCAGACCTACATGACCAACTTAATGGTCCCTTTTCGCAATTTGGCCAACGCGCCTAAAACTGACAAAATGAGGGCCCTACATTCTCTGCATTACGTTTTAGTCATGATTCTTATAACAAACAACTTTTTTTCCCTACATCACAATACCTGATAAATCTCATAATTTAAAAATGCTGTGTTCTCTTTCGGTAGGAACCGCAGCTTCATACATGTTTTATATTAAATTCATTCTTCGGGAATGGTTTAAAAAAATTGTTACTGCAGGAAATAGTAATGACAGATTTAGCATTATATAGCGAAATTCGCTGGACGAATTTTACTGTAAGAAAATTTATGTATTGGAAGATGAATATACATTTGTATGAAAAATATATTCATCTTCTTTGTCTAACGCGTTGCTTTAAACATACCAAAACGTGTAAGTTGAAACGGTTTATCAGGAGGAAGGAATTCGTGATCGATAATCCAGTTTATACATTGAAACAAGTCAGTACGGCTTTTTATTTCGATTTTGCCTTTTTGGTCTCCGAGACTATGGTGTCTTCGATTAGAGACAGTGATTTTTTTTTTTGCTAGGCTTTATTGGAACATCCAATTGTGTCATCCAACTGGTATGTTGCTGTATCGTAATGGAGCTTTTGAACTGACTTCCATTTATTATTTCGTTATACTTCTTTCACGTGCTTCGGCCATTAACGGTCAACTTCAGGGAGAGCTTAGTTGCACAATAATACATTTTAATATTTTTTTTTTTAAATACGCGCGTAAATAAATCAACATACAGTTCCAAGTAATGAAAATATTGCGAAAATTTGTTAAATATAAACTTATTAGAGATGTTCAGCATTTGAATAAAGGTAGATCAACTTGATGACACTTGCTTTATTATGTCAATTTACTGCTCAAAACGTTTCGGATGTTAATACATCCATCTTCAGGAGCTTGCGACTACTTGTGCGTTGTTATGTAGGCTGACTTGAGGCGTGTTGGTGTTATGTAGCGGGATTGTCTGTTGGTGATGTGGTATAGTGCAGGCTGAACCACTAGTATAGTGTAGTGGTTCAGCCTACACTCGGATACCACATCACCAACAGCCAATCCCGCTACATAACACTGACATGCCTCAAGTCAGCACAATACAGCCTACACAATAACGCACCAAGTAGTCGCAAGCTCCTGAAGATGGATGTATTAACATCCGAAACATGTTGAGCAGTAAATTGACATAATAAAGTAAGTGTCATCACGTTGGTCTACCTT
>Ga0123354_10018913_pt1 | contig 10813 bp, 8 predicted proteins | sample TergutLab28metaG_2_FD_97872 | JGI IMG/M metagenome (GOLD analysis project Ga0123354, IMG submission 97872) | Labiotermes labralis P4 segment gut microbial communities from Petit-Saut dam, French Guiana - Lab288 P4 | ecosystem: Host-associated > Arthropoda: Insects > Digestive system > Gut ... | reverse complement strand
CTGGGCCAGCCCAATCCAGTCCATATACCCACACCCCACCTCCTGGAGATCCATCCCAATATTATCCACCCATCTACGCCTAGGTCTCCCCAGTGGTCTCTTTCCCTGCAGTTTCCCCAGCAAGACCCTATACATAACCCTCCCCTCACCCATACGTGCATCATAGATACAATAATATAAAGAGCCAACTAGATGCAAAATTAACAAATTTTATTGATAATTACAATCAGTTCAATACGTTCGGGCGATAATTTCGCCCATCCTCAGGAGCACTAGACTGTGTTTACAGCTTGTGGTACAAAGCACCGAAGATGCTGCCTGCTGGTGATCCGGATGCGGTGGAACTGAGTTACACAAGCTGTAAACACAGTCTAGTGCTCCTGAGGATGGGCGAAATTATCGCCCGAACGTATTGAACTGATTGTAATTTTCAATAAAAATTTGTTAATGTTGCATCTGGATGGCTGTTTACATTATTATTACTTCATTTTAAATATTTTAATAATGTGCCATTGTAAACAAACGTTCTGGCGTAATCATATACGATAGAACAAATGGGCCTAACACAGTCCACCGAGTGGTAATTTTTAATATTGCGATTCTATTCGGATTCCTAGCCAGATACTTCAAATGCACAACGGCTGAATCCTCCTAGTCCTTCCAGACTCGTCACATACGAGTAGCATTTTGACCTTATATAAAACCAGCGGTAGATATTGTTATTAAATAACTCAAGAACACGAAATACAAGCATGCAAATGTGTCTTTAAACACAGTATAACATGTTAATGTCATCAGAATGGTTTGATATTTTGGCAAATCCAAGCACACTCATAAATTTGTTGACTAAATATTTAGGTTACGAAATGGTACTCATATCCTTCGTAAAGGATAACATTTTGTACAAAAAGTTTCACCCTAGGTTGTCATCATATTACAAAAATACGTTGCTGAGTAAAAATTTGCTTCGGCCAACTTTTGAGTATTTCACAAGAACGCTGAGGAACTGCAGGTTGTTTTGGGAAGTGACGCTGACTCATTAGGCCAGTATTTCAAGAGGTTTAGAAGGATTTTAGTGCCTCTATTTTCAGGGTCAAATCTCTGGACTACACTGTAATGACACAGGACGCGTAGTCATCTAAACTAAACTGGAACGGATGAAGTGGTGAACTTTAATGCCAAATGTGACAGCACTATCTAATTATTAGTTACAGAGTTACAGTAAAAGGCGCGGCGTTAAAACTTAACCGTTACACGCAGCTAAATTATTAAGATGCCAAAAGAATAGTATTCATGGCTTCGCCACGACCGTTCAGAATTTAGAATACACCGAATATGGAAAACAGAACAAACAATTGTGGAAATTCAACACTTTATTCTCCTCGAAGTCGCACAGGATTGTATCATTATTGATCACGTGATTTACGCTGAATCTGATAGCCGGTTTACTGTTACTTTCATTATCAAATCTCTCGGGCTCTTTTTTGTAACGAGAACAAACGAGCAAATGTGAAAAGGAGGTGTGTTACACATTTAGGTGTATATGTTTTCAGTAACATTATATACCATTGCCTTCTCTGTACGGTTTTCACAGACGGCAAATAGCGGATTCAAAACAAAAAAAAAAGGGGGGCACACCGGACTCCTCTCGAAAGGAACACTGTCAGTTCGTAGATTTACTGCATAATTTCGACATTAAACTCTCGCAACACAAGAAGTAAGCTTATTTGCATACTTCAGTGTCGCTGTACTGTGACATTTATACTATAAGATATGGTTTGCACAAAAAATTGCGGTCAGCGTACTTAAATACTTAGACTTTTTTGAGTGAGGCCATCGCGTTGTGTATTATCAAATCTGTATAAAATATTATGCATCGTCAATAAAAAACATACATCAAACAAGATGCAATAATTACAATTAAGTTTTATTTGGCTCCATGTTTCGGCCGTGACCTGCCATCTTCAGGCCAACTAAGAACAACAGTAAAAATATTATTCAATGGGATCCCATTTCTTTTTCATTAAATCTTGATAAAATATGAAAATTCTTACTTAAGATTTAAGAAGTGGAATAGTATAGTAAAATGGTAACACTAAACCTTCATGCACTGTATTCCAGTACCACATTGTTGTTGCCATATACACAATACTGTTAGTGTATGAACCATTGTGAGGCCTGAATACATTGCATGGAAGTTTAATGTTACCATTTTACTATACTATTCCACTTTTTTAATCTTAAGTAAGAATTTTCATACTTTATCAAGGTTTAATGTGAAGGAAATGGGATCCCATTGAGTAATATTTTTACTGTAACTTAACTGATGTTCTTAGTTTGTCTGAAGATGGCCGGTCACGGCCGAAACATGTAACCAAATATCACCTAATTGTAATTATTGCATCTTGTTTGATGTACGTTGTGTATTGACGGTGCATAATACTTACTGCACGGTGCAGAGTCCTTCTTGAGAAGCTAACTGGTTTGCAGCCAGTCAAGATATTCCCCGCATTTCACGGAACCAGAAGGTTCATTACCGCACTCACAAGCGCCCGCCAACTGTCTCTATCCTGGGCCAACCCAATCCAGTCCATATACCCACATCCCACCTCCTGGAGATCCAGCCTAATATTATCCACCCATCTACGCCTAGGTCTCAGCAGTGGTCTCATTCCCTCCGGTTTCCCCACCAAGACCCTACACACACCCCCCTCCTCACCCATGTGCGCCACATGCCCAGCCCATCTCATTCTTCTCGATTTTATCACCGCACAATATTGGGTGAGCAGTACAGATCATTTAGCTCTTCGTTATGCAATCGCCTCCAATCCCCCGTCATCTCGTTCCTCCTAGTTCCAAATATTCTCCTAACACCATGTTCGCAAACACTTTCAGCTTCCTTTCCTGCCGCAATGCATAATATATTATACAAATACTTCGATTTCTCGCGCTTAGGCTTCTTGGAATGAGGACTTATATTTACTCGACCGATTTTGGTTTGGTACTTCAACATTGAAAAGCAGATACATGAAAAACAACTTCCTACCATGCAAGAAAATTTTACACACAGTTTACGGTCCTCTAATAATAAACCGCGGTGAAAATAATTGTAGAAAACACAGGAAGGAATTATATTTCTTTATTTCAAAACGCAGAGCAATCAAATTCCTCCCAGAAAACTGTGTGACACCAATGTTTCCACGAACTGCTTCTCCGTTCATTGCGCTTTGTGAAGCTCAGCACAAGCGTACCGCTGCAAGACAATATTTGGCTGACTTCAAAATGTTGCCATTTGGTGAAATCTATTGCAGTTGTACGGGTAATTCTTCAGGTCTTCGAATAAGCTGCAATAAAATGTTATCTGCAAGACCACAACGAACATTTTATTGAACTTCGTCACCGCGAAAGCTTCAAGAATTTGAATAAGCTTCATTTTATATCTGGAATGAATTTTGAACACTCATGGCACACTGCTGAATTATACTGCAGCTCTGATCTTCCTGTAACTCGGTAAATAAAGAGACAAGGATTGTCCCTGGGGCGATCAGGGTAACGAAATGTCATACGGCGCATGCCCAGAACTATAAGCTGACACGGTACCTACGCTGTAATTGTTTGTCCCTCTACATTTTGGGTTCTTGGAAATGATTGATGCGTATAACTTCGTCGCGTTAATTTTCTCAGATTGATAAGATAAATGGGCCGATATACAGAACAATGAGGTGAGAAACGTGAAGCCAAATACACATAAGTGTAGGCAACTGGAAGAGAGAGTATCAGGTCCCTCCGTTAGCCACATTAGACTCATAAGACTATAAGCTGATAGGCAAACGACTTCTTAATGCCGCCTTCTGTGACATTATATTAAACTTTGTAAACACCCTGTTGCACAGTCCACTGCAAAGAATACGCGCAGCAAAACTTCCAAAATTCGTTAAACTTCAGATAATATTTTTCCACCGAGGGCAAAGAACTGCACCGTCCTTTAGTTCCTTAGACGGACACTAAGTCTGCCAAGCCTGTCTAACCTAACCTAACCTAACCTAACCTAACCTAACCTAACCTAACCTAACCTAACCTAACCTAACCTCAACTTTACAGGATCGTGTTAATTGTCCCCAGAATATGCACTCCGTGTTTTAAAATACTTTAAGACTGATATTAACAAAAAATGGCTCTTATGCGAGCAAAATAGCCACAACAGCTGTAATGTGCTTAACAGTGCTGCAAACGGCCGGGTCGACACTTGAAACAGAAAAAACTACAAACCTAAATCAACGCCTCCGACGCCGCCGTCACTACCAACACCAGCGCCGTCGTCACCACCACCACCACAAACTGAGTCGTCGAAAGAACATTTAATCCTTTCTTTCAAACAAGTAAATAAACACTGTTTTCACAGCCATCCTGTAGAAGAAACGTATCCAAATTACAGTCCAGCGTGTTTCGTTCGGGCAGCGCCTCCCGAAAGCAATTCGTGGGATATGAAGCGGTTTTGAAAAGTGGTGTAGGCAGAAGTAACGTCAGACATAGTTCACTGAAACCGTCACCCCTGATAGTGTCAAAATCACGTAACCACACAGTTTTCAGTCCAACCAAAATTTAGTTTTCTATTCTAAAATAATAGATATAACATTGCGAGCGCAATTTTAACCCCGTGAACGTGTATGTATGTAAAGTGAGGTACATCTGTCACAAGACACGCAACTACACGCGACATGAGAATCAAAACACAGCACTATTGTGTACAGCTGCAAGATCTACTGCTCTATATTCTGCGAGTGTCAAACTTGCTTTGTAAACCTAAATGAAGAAAGGAATGAGGAGTGAGAAAACAAACATCTGAAGACAATACAGGGTGCGACTACTGTTATATGAACTACGTTCCAACCAAAGTTTACTGTCACCTAAACTCAACAACAAACTTCCTTCTATAAATTGCAAATAAGCTTATATCACACAGCAAATGTCTGTCTCCCAGTTCAGTTAAATATTCCTTAAATATTATTTTCTGTCATGCCTTTAGGAACTTAATATTCATTTTACTAGTAAATGTTTATGTTAAGCCATGTTTTCTGTGTCCAGAATGTAGCTATGTACAAATCCCTTCTGACGTCCTTTACAGGTCTGATATGTACACGTATTCAGTGCCGGCGTGACGACGTTGGGTTTGTTGAAACCTACAGCTTTCGGTGTCTTAATTGAATTGCGTCGTGGGGAAACACATGGCAGTATGTTGCAAAGCCCAATCAGTCCGTTCGCTGGCAGATAAATTCGATTACAAGACGGAGTTTGAAACATAGGAAGAGTGTTAATGTCACAAATGGAAGAAGTGATAACCCGTTTAAAACTGCGATGTTGTAAGACAGACACTATAGAAAACGTAATTCCGGAAAGTCTCCATCGACCGTTCAAGATCACGCATTTAAACGCACGGTTTAACTTATGAAGACAAAAAGTCTGAAGTTTGTAATACAAACGAAACAAGCAAGCTACATAAAGCAGGCGTTCTTGTCACAGTCGCCCAATTGGATCAAGAAGTGTCCATGTTTACTGCATAATGTGGTTAACTGTTGTGCTTACTAAAACAATACGCAGTAAAATTATTCTTCAACAATACACGCAATGTATGCATAGCGTAATGCCAAGGAGTGTTATTGCAACCATTGTTGAAGTGGAAAGCAGTAAGTTTTACATACTGAGCATTTGTAATTGTAGCCTTGGGTATCCAGCATGCAATGCGCATGCGCCATATCGTAATCTGTTACCTGTCCGTCTCTACTGTATTTTTCAACATTATCTCATAAACGACACGATTTTCGGGGAAAAAAGCTCATTGAAAGTGAAATACGTGTTTTGGTTTTCTTTACAACGTTTGTATGCAACATTTCTCATTCTAAGAACAAATGAGCAACGTACTGAGGTGCTGATAAGTCCTTAGCCTGACCAGGAAGCAAACAAGTTCGGAAACATGTCAGGGACGCAGGCGATTTCAACAACATCGAGACACGAGCTGTCATCAAGTTTTTTTTTCCTGCAAGGCAAGACGCCGAAGGAAATTCACGCCATCCTGACAGAAACATTAGCTTCTTTCCCTTCCTGGTCGGGCAAATGACTTATCAGCACCCCTGTATGATAAAAAAATGTATATTGCTCTTCAAGTAAAGTACCTTTTATTTTTGTCCGATTTTAATGAAACTTGAATTTTTCTCTCCAGTTTTCCGAAAAGTACTCAAATATCAAATTTCATGAAAATTTGTCCAGTGGGAGAAAAATTCCATGCGGACGGAAGGCCACACACGACGAAGCTAAAATTCGCCTTACGCGGTTTTGCGAAAGCGCCTTAAAACAGAACACGCAGGGGCAGACCGGACTAGCAACAGCAATGCACAGAGGCAAGATAATTTGATGATCAGTCCAACAAATGTTAGCACATGAACGATGACATACTGCATGTAGTTGACTGTACTTCTTGTTATTAATCATCTAGAAGTGCAGTGAAGTGAAGTGAGGTGAAGGGTAGTGACGTGAGGTGAAACGGAACGGCAGGAAATTAAATGGGGTTAAGACAAAGAGAGGGTAGTGAAGTGTAGTTGGGTGAAGTATAAATGAGAGGAAGTGAAGTGGAGTGAAAGTATTAGTAAAAAGGTGTCTAATATTGTTAGAAGTTATATAGGTATTATGAGGTTTGCTGCTTACTTGTATATGGCTTTTTCGTTTATCACATTGTCATATTCTTTTTGTTTCATTTTTTATTATTGTACATATGCTTGTATGTTTTGTATGCTTCTGCTTCATTTTGTAAATTATGTACATTTGTTGTTATGTTTACACACACTTCATGTTACGTATGTTCTGTGTATTTTGCTTCATTGTGTCGTTATGTGTATTGTGTGTGTGTGTGTAAATGTGTACTGTACTACTGGCACCGGATATCAACCCAATTGCAGTTAACAAATATATCATATCATATAATATGATGCATCACTAAATATAGGCAAAAACAAATTTCCTTAATCCTGCTCTTTCGAAACCCATGCTTGTAAAAAAAACGGTTATTACTTATCCCCAAGCTAGAAAGACGACTTATCCAACAAGACAGGCAATAAACGTATAAAGTAACATTGAGCCGTGTTCGCGTAACCACTGTTGCAGTGGAGAGCAACAATTACTAAATATTATGAGTATGTGTTTGTCTGCAGGCTTGCCTCGGTTATCCGGCATGCAAAGTGCATGTGTCCTATATTAATAATTGTCCAAAGAGATGCAACACAAAGCAGTCTATTTATTATTCTGCAAGTTCACTCTATCTCTTAATCCAGACAAGAAACAAACAGAATGGGAAATAATACAATCAATTGTTAAGAACAATAACTTTCCGCAACACCTGCTACTGAAACTTAACCGACAGATACTACACAAAGTCTACAACAAAAAATCTAGCAAGAATGACAAAAAAAAATCTGAAAAACATTTACCTTCCATAGCCCAAGGATCAAAAAAATTACCAATTCGTTCAAAAATACGAATATAGGCATAGCTTTCAAGACTACAAAAACATTGCACCATCTCATAAAACCCAAAACACCAACCTGGTTACAAGAACATGAAAAAGGTGGAACGTACAAAATTACGTGTAAGACCTGCCACAAAGCGTATGTCGGGCAGACAAGTCGAAACTTAAAATCAAAATTTCGGGAACACATACGGTACATTAAAAACAATTACCCTCGCTCGGCATATGCACTACATATACCTAACTGCAGACATGAATATAGTAACATTGAAGACACTATGACTCTTCTCAAGCAGATCAACACATCGACCATTTTGCTTCCATATGAACAAATGTACATCCAGTCGTTCCACCATAATAATGAACTCATCCCCGAACAACATCTGAACGAGTATAATCCTATGTCTGACCTCCTTCATTCAAATACTAAACGTCATAACCCACCTGACGCCTAACCCACAATCCCATGCATTCCAACCAGTCCTCTCTCAACCTGTGCACCAGACGGCCACCTATAGGGTATGCAAGTTTTAACAACAATCAAGTTGTATTTTCTGTAGATTCAACAATTAATGCAAAGTAAATAGACAACGCACAATCTTAATAACTGGATTAACACAACTTTTTTTAGATAAGTAATGTAAATAGACATCGTATTTTTAACAATTCTAACAATCGGACAAACATAACCATATAGATGCAACAACTAATCAGCAATTTCTACGATTTTATGACTAGATAGACTCAGTAAACATGAATGTAAATAGACATAGTACCTTTCTAATAAGTTTAACATCTGGTTAAACATAACCTCTACATGAAATAACATCCATGATTTTAAGCTTTCGCCGTGTTCTGTATGTAATATGTTTTCTTTTGGGTAAATCCTCGGCGTCTGAGTTCTAATAGCCGACGTTTCGGAACGCTCTATCACTTCAATCTTCATAGGCAGGTGGATGAAGTATGACAGGGAATGGGATTTGTGGTGTATTTATACCTGTCAGGTATAAATACACCACACATCCCATCCCCTGTCATACTTCACCCACCTGCCTATGAAGATGGAACTGATAGAGGGTTCCGAAACGTCGGCTATTAGAAATCAGACACCGGAGAATTACCCAAAAGAAAACATATTACATGACATAACATGTTTATAGTAAGTAGTACACAGTAATCAAACCCGAAAAATTCACACATAAATTTTACTACTATTTGCTCATATTTATAGAATTGTATTTTAGTAATTTTTGACCACTCACTTTTTCAGTATGATGATTCCAGAGGTTGTGTAATGCAATTTTGACCTCCTGATAATGAGAACATGTGCTCAAAATATGTAGAGGCATGAAATAAACTTATTGTAAAACTAAAATTTTGTGCATGAAGTTGGTTAATTACCGAGATAAATTCACTCTACATGTTTCGGGTGTCAAACACACCCGTAATAAGGAATACACAAAACTGTAACTACAGCCTCCAACGTGGCTAAGTTAACTTGGCCACGTTGCAGGGAGGTAGCTGCACAAAAATATGACCAGTACCGGAGGCTGTAATTAGAGCTTTGTGTACTCCTTATGATGGGTGTGGTTGACACCCGAAACATGCAGAGTGAACCTGAGAATAATAAACAGACTGCTTTTTGTTGCATCTCGTTACAGTTATTAATATAGATCAGCGATGTACGGAACCATAAAAAAATACATCTGTCCTATTATATTGTCATCTGTGGCCACATTATCTAATAAACGGCACGATTTTGGGAAAGAATTCGTGGAGCGTAAAACGTGTTTTGATTTTCTCTACAACTTTCGTCTTCAAAACTTCTCATTCTAAAAAGAATTCAGCAATACATCATAAATGTATGCAGGTCTTCGTGTAAAGTACACATTACTCTTGTTATAGTTTAATAAGAATTTCTGTCGACAGATATTTTAAAAATCTTCGAAAATTAAATTATATGAAAATCCGTCCAGTGGGAGCCGAGTCGTTCCATGCGGACAGAAAGACTAATAGCCATACATGACAAAGTTGATAATCGCTTCATAAAATTTTGCGAACGCACCTGACAATTACCCTCGCACACAGTCGTGCTGTTCTGTACGTGCACACAAGCACTTAAAACATGTTATATCATACACACAACGTAATGGTGTGCACATTAAAAGGAGTCTAATGATAAATGTTATTAAATAATATTTAATTACCTACGTAAGGAGAACAAACAAAAGGAATACTTTCATAGTAATGTTTTAACGTAATTAGAGTGTCTTCATAAAAGGAAAAGAGTACGAAACTAGTACAGTGATATGATATAATAAAACACGCAGGCAAACAACTAACGGCAAACTGTATTTTAATCAAGTGAAGACACTAAAATTAAATTTAAAAATTAATGTTAAACATGTGCATTTTGTTTGTTCTTATTACATATGTACATCACAATGCATGGTTCAAAAAAATAAGTAAAAAATATTTTAATATTACATTTTTCAATGCGAAATGTGTTAAGAGTGACCTAGTTAGGACACACAATTATTTTGTAATGAAGCACCGGTAATGACATGTGTACGTTCCAGTGACACTACTGAAATAGTCATCATTCATGATCCATTATGAGTGTCGTTCGATACAGCTCGGTCCTCGTAATCAAGTTACGGATGACGTCCTTCAGCTTCCACGGAAAACGTCGGTGCAAGCGGTGAGTCCCGCCTGTCCGTGAATGCTGCGACCTGGTTAGATCGTCAAGTAAAATGTAAGGTAAAGTGCACCATTGTACAGGTACTGAGGTTCTGTACAGGCCGCACGGCCCATAGGGGGAGTAGAGGTATAGCTCTACTCTTTCTTGACCACGACACTAGAAAGATGTGAGGGGTCAGCGTCACGCCCCGGCCGCTCTTTACTCCCGGGAAAGGCCCAGTACCCTTTGTACAGGAGGCTGGGTGGGCCCCAGAGCCAGTCTGGACAGGTGCGGAAAATCTCGTCCCCCACTGAAATTCGATCCCAGGACCGTCCAGCCCGTAGCCAGTCGCTATTCCGACTACGTTACCCGGCCCACGCTTCGTACAAGGGCAGGTGGCAATATTCGCGCCTACAAATCTGGACAATCACGTACTAACATAGTATAACTGTAACGCTGGTCATTCTGCAATAGATGTACTGAAGGCTGGGTGTGCAAGTAACAAAATATCAACTACAGGGAGTAGAACAACTTTATAAAATCCATTACAAGTAATGAACTAATAACTCTACGAAGTATGTCTGTTGAAGGGCGACACGTTAGATTTCTAAGCTCCT
>Ga0123354_10018912_pt1 | contig 10814 bp, 10 predicted proteins | sample TergutLab28metaG_2_FD_97872 | JGI IMG/M metagenome (GOLD analysis project Ga0123354, IMG submission 97872) | Labiotermes labralis P4 segment gut microbial communities from Petit-Saut dam, French Guiana - Lab288 P4 | ecosystem: Host-associated > Arthropoda: Insects > Digestive system > Gut ... | reverse complement strand
TATATTTTTATACAAAATTTTTTTTTTCTCTCCCTCCCCCCCTCCTTATTTTAACCTCATAATATACATATATATATATATATATATATATATATATATATATATATGGGTAGATAGATATCTTGTCGGGTCAAGTTGAGCCTGAACCAGTAGGTCCTAGCCCTCACTTTTAGTCTGAAGAGGGGAACTGATCGAGTCAACGAAGCGCACTGTTCTATTAATTGACATTAATTTGTCTTACGTCTTAAGACGAAGGCGTGGGAGGAAAAAACGCCCAGAGTTTACAGCTGTGCTAATATACCGGCTGACCGCGTCCTGCTGCTGAAATAAAAAGCGAGATCTTGGACGGGTCTCGGTGCCTCGACACTACTAACTGGTAATAATCTCATAATTATGGACACTATAAACAATGTCTATGGAAATAAATCAAAAAATATTTTTATTTCACTTTAAAGAACCCGATATTAACTCTTTAAAGACGATGCACAGACCGCTTTATTTAAAGACCCAGTCCGTACCGCGCTGTAAACACTTTTCATCTCGGTTATAAAAGCCAATCAGTTTATGCTGTAAATGGCACAAGTCGCTGTTTGTTCTGAAAGACGAAGCGCAGACTGCTTTATTTAAAGACCCAGTTCGTACCGCGCTGTAAACACTTTTCATCTCGGCTATAAAAACCAGGCAGCTTATGATGTAAGTAGCACAAATTGCTGTTTGTTCTCAGATAAATACAAAACACATAAATACAGTGTGGGCAGAAGGTACAGTTATTGAATGTTAAACTGGTGGTGCATCTCGTAACCATTAGGCTTTAAAAGGTTAAAAAAACCGCAACCTAAACAGTATTATAGAAGAGAAAAAAACCCGTGGGTTTGCTGCACTTCGCATACTCAAACATCGCTGGCGCTTTTGTAAAGAACAGAAACAATTCGAGCAATTTCTAATACATTTTTACGATGCACTCTGATTTTATAAAATAATGCAAACAATGAGGTATAAAAGTTAGTGGACTACAAATATATTTATTATGTAACTGCTCCTACATGTTTCTACCCTCTCGGCCGTCTTCAGTGACAGCATTCCAGGTCTTTGGAGCAAATCCTTGAGGATGGTCAAGAGGGCCGAAACATGTAACAGAAGTTACATAATAAGCGTATTTGTGTACCATGAGTATGTTACTTTCTTCATGGCATTATTCGATACTCTTACTGGCTCCTCAGCATCTCTTTGTCTGCCTGTTCGGTGTATCAACCCAAGAACTTCAGAAATGATTATAACAAAATTCGATATTGGACAATTCCTCTAAAGTTCATCAATAAATACACATTTGGGTTAAATTTATTCAAGAATAAAGCAGACTATACTTTAAAAAATTTAACTAATTCTTTCACATAATCTCTATTCCGTGCATTAGACTATATTTATTATAATTAGATCCAAATAATTTAGATTGTTGTGACTAACAACATACATGTTACAGTATGTTATGCTTCACCTTCCCCTAAATCTTTCGGCATAAGTAAGCCATCTTCAGGGAGAATTCATCACAAGGGAAAACAGGAAAAAGTATTCTTATTATAAAACCAACCAGATTCACTAATTCCTCAAATTTATTTTGGGAATAAAACTCTACATGTTTCGGACAGTTAATCCGTCCATCATCAGGAGTTTTTCACTGTACACACAGCAATGGTATATGTCATACAGGTTAGCTGACAGCTTGCGAGCAGGATCAAGACGGAGTTCCGTCAGCAAACTTGCATGACATATACCACTGCTGTGTGTACAGTGAAAAACTCCTGATGATGGACAGATGAACTGCCCGAAACATGTAGAATTTTATTCCAAAAATAAATTTGAGAAATTAATGAATCTAGTTGGTTTTATTATAAGAATTTAACACGATGCACCGTCACCTGAACGTCAAAAAGGAAAAAAAGTATTTTCACATTACATCTAAATCACACGGATTAGAGCCGCATTAAGATCGAAGAAGACCACATGACATCTGAATACAAGAAGAGCACGCACGTGTAAATTCGAATGAAAATACACGCACACACGCACACACACACACAAACAAACACATAGCTTTAATAACTTAAAAACTTTAACCTAATTTTAGCATCACAGAGAAATATTAAGCACCAGTTTTAATTGCGTTTTTAATTAAATTAATACAAGCTTATGGCTGCTACATTATATACAAATTATTTGAGCCCAAAATTGGACAACGAAATGTATTTATGTTAACAAATGTCCCATTTCCTTTTGTGATTGTCTCCATGAAGTTGGCCTATTTAAAGCCGCAAATATAATGTAATGCAAAAAATAAAACATTATACATTATTATATATTTCGTTTGTCAGAACAAGTGCAATTAGTTTGGATTATATGTAATAAATACACGCGTTTCGACTCAAATCATTCGTTAATTATTAGACATTTAGCAGAACTGTACATATTTATAACAAAGCTGTAGAGGAATATTAAAACTCATTTTATCTCTCTACAGTCCTTTCCGTAAGGCTTAGAGTTTTATAGATAATTAAAGTCAAGTTAACAACCCCCCCCCTCCCATCATTAAGGCTCCTGCTGTCTTTCCCAATTGTCAAGCTGTAAGGTGAACGTAGCTGCACGTCAGGAAACGGCCGTGCTTCTGAACCGCTCAAGAAGGATTCATTTACAGCACTGTTTAAATACACACGTCTAATCCTAGATTAACAACACAACATCCTAGGAACACAGTACATCATTAAACAGCATTATTCAGGTTCTATATGGAACACAGTCGGTGAAGGACAAACTGCCTACTCTAGAGTATATTATTCAAATTGGTTCTAATAGTCTGCAAGTGGGGCCGGATAACACTGCGGTAACAGAACAGCCTCTTCGTTATCAAACTAAATAAGATGAAAGGGAACTTGATGTTTGCGCAAGACGAATTTCATTACGTCACAATAATACCTCTCACAAAGTGGAATTGCTACAGAACAACACATTCTGCCTACCACGCCTGACATTATGGGCTGTGCAGAGACAGTTGCGTCAATTTGACATCCAGAGGGAAACACAAAAGCTATAATGAACTTGAACGCGCGCACACAGCACATCAAAAGACGTGTTAGATAAAGTTCTGTTTGGGGTGTGACAGCATGTACATGGATATAAAATTTTCGGAATAACCAAACGTCTTTGTCTTCAGGCGAAGAAGATTCACTGAAGACAGAAGACTACAGATTTCTCCGCGACATCAGTAACTACTACGTATCTCCCAAATTACATTATATCCATCCTTAGATGCATATCCCCGTTGTGTTTTATGCAAATTAGGAGGGGTAGGTACGTCAAAACACAACTGTCTTTGTATCCTATTAGGCTGACGACATGTTTCGGCCACTGTGGGCCATCCTCAGGTAGCAAAAATGTATAATGAGGAGAAACTATACAGTATAAGAACATTAGTTGCTGTGCATTTGAGCTTTCAACGAGATCTCGTTGTCTTGCCGTTATCTATACTGAAACTAATAATATATTCGACAGGTAAAGTGGGTAGAGAATATAAAGTATATATACAGGTTGTAAGTGATGTCTAATGAATAAAGTGCCTTGAGTTTATTAGTTTCAATATAGATAACCGCAAGACAACGAGATCTCGTTGAAGGCTCAAAATATGCACAGCAACTAATGTTCTTACACTGTATATTTTCTCCTCATTATTTATTTTTGTGACCTGAGGATGGCCCACAGTGACCGAAACATGTCGTCAACCTAATAAATAGGATACAAAGACAGTTGTGTTTTGACGTACCCACCCCCTCCTAATTTACATGATATCAAATTTTAGAAGACCTAATCTTATTAATCTTCATTAGATAATAACAATTCACAGATGTTACGATATGTAAGGTGTTCTACAAACACTTCGATGTATCTTTCATACATTTGTTGTTGATCCGACCGGCAGTCTGTCGTACTATTCTTACCGATGTCTACAAACGACACTGTTTCAACTACAGATGTTACACAGCAGCGAATAAGAAAAGTATGAGTCGTGCACTGGTTTAAGTTTCTCCCACTGGAGAAGATGTTTCGATCTAAGGCAGTCTATGTGAGAGACTGGTGGTGGAAAAAGTGGCACTGGGACAGATTTGTATTCTCGGCGCGTTGGATTTTCCCTGTCGGTATCACTCCACAATTGTGCCATACCCATTCAATCATATCACACTGACGCCATATAGCCTAAACTCAAAACCTGACAGCTTAATTAAATAACAAGCTAAAAAATAGAAGTTTGGACTGTCAGAAGTAACAAGAAGGTGAAATGAAGAAGGTGAAGTGACAAATGGTGAATTGACGAAGAGGTGAATTGACGAGAAGGTTAAGTAAGAAAGAGATGAAGTGACAAGTGATGAAGTGAAAATGAGGTGAAGTGACGGGAAGGTGAAGTGGGAAGGGGGTGAAGTGACGAGGTGAAATGACAAGGAGGTGAAGCCGCAAGGGGGTGAAGTGAAAAGGGGTGAAGGGTAGGTGAATTGGCAAGGAGTTGAAGTGACAAGGAGGTGAAGTGGCAAGGAAGTTAAGTGAAAAGGGGGAAGTGACAAGGGGTGAAGGGAAGGTGAAGTGGCAAGGAGGTGAAGTGACAAGGAGGTGAAGTGACAAGGAGGTGAAGTGGCAAGAAAGTGAAGTGAAAAGGGTTGAAGTGACAAAGAGGTGAAATGGCAAGTGGGTGAAATGACGGGAAGGTGAAGTGGAAAGGAGGTGAAGTGACAAGATGGTGAACTGACAAGGAGGTTAAGTGAAATGGGGTGAAGTGACAAGAAGGTGAAGTGACAAGGTGGTGAAGTGACAAGGGATGAAGTGACAAAGAGATGAAGTGGCAAGTGGGTGAAGTGAAAATGAGGTGAAGTGAGGGGAAGGTGAAGAGGCAAGGAGGTGAAAGGCATGCCAGTGAAGTGAAACGGGGTGAAATGACAAAGAGGTGAAGTGAAGAGAAGGTGAAGTGGCATGGAGGTGAAGTGATAATGAAGTTAAGTGAAAAGGGGTGAGGTGACAAAGAGGTTAAGTGACAAGGAGGTGAGGTGGCAAAGAGGTGAAGTGGCAAGGAGGTGAAGTGACAAAGAGATGAAGTGACAAGGAGGTGAAGTAACAAGGAGGTGAATTGACAAGGGGTGAAGTGACAAAGAGGTGAAGCGACAAGAAGGTGAACTGACAAGGAAGTGAAGTGACAAGGAGGTGAACTGACAAGAGGTGAAGTGACAAAGAGGCGAAGTGACAAAGAAGTGAAGTGACAAGGAGGTGAAATGACAAGGAAGTGAAGTGAAAAGGGGTAAAGTGACAAAGAAGTGAAGTGAAGAGAATGGTAAGTGGCAAGTAGGTGAAGTCACAAGGATATAAAGATGTGAGAGAGGATCCCTCTCCATCAGGCCATTATCGCAGAATATGCATGAAGGCTACTGATGAAAACGACAATAAATTCAGTAAAGTACTCAGTAACAAGGAGCAGATGCGAACCGACGTCTCCTGAATATTCCATTGGAGAACTTTGACACCGTTCAGGTCAGACCGTTTTGTCTTTCTTCTCAAATGAAGATTCCAACATTTGAAATATACAAAACTATATCTGTATGTGTCGTTGTATTCTAGAGTGAGGCTTGTCACTCAACTTGAGGGCTGAAGATTACAGAATAAGAGTGTCTAAAGACAAAATAGTTGCAAGTATTTAAAATGTCTGTTGTTATAATGAAATAATAATAAACATCTTTCAGTCTGTTAGCCTGCAGTTGGTGTTGCGTTAATTCAGTAATTAGTCCATAAAAAGAGAAAGTAAATCCTCGAAGATTTAGGCAAAAATGAGGAATAACAATGAAGAACCTTAAAGGAATAAGACGGATCGGCACAATTCTGCGGAAGACTTACAATGGTACATCACATTTGGGACTTGTCCATGGTCCGCGTTGTCTGCTCTGGCCTTAGTAACGTACAGCACGTCTCAGCGTTTTGATGAAAAAAGCCTTAACTCCTGTTTGCTTCACCAGATGTCAGGCGTTACGTATCGGGTTAAAGTGACAGCCGTTGTCAAGCCTATTGCGCCCGAATGAGCGAGTGTTTCTTTGTTGGAAGACGGAGGGCTATTCTATTTTTACACCCATTTTTTAAAGTGATTACAATACCCAAAGCGAGGGTGATTCCAAAGGTTTGATGAATTGTAAATATATGTTCCATGTTCCGTGCATTAAACAGATGTACAAAAAATTTTAAAAGGCCAGTAATGCACTCGGGTTTGTGAATGTAATAATCATTACACAGTAATCATCGACATGTTTCGGCCACTAATGTGGCCATCTTCAACAATGTGAGAACAAAAATGGCAATACAATTACAACGTGTCTAAATCACCCCATTTCTTTGGAGTTAGGTGCTTGGTTGGTTGGTTAGTTTTTATTTGTTTGTTGGTTGGTTTCTTGGTTTGTTTGTTGGTTGATTGGTTAGTTAGTCTTGTGTTTGTTTGTTTGTTCGTTCCTTAATTGACAGAAATCCTGTGGTCCAGCACAAGGATTAGAGGCTGACTTCTTTGAAGGCGGAAACGGACTTCATGACAGCCATAAGGCAAGAAATTTCTATACCTCTACCACGGAAACAAGTCCCTCAACTTGTCTGTCAGGATGTAAGGCTTCACCTTGCAGCACAAAAACCTACATCTCCGCCAGTCGCACGTGCATTTTGTAGTACGTATGAATGCTGGTAGCGAAAACCATGCGATAAACTTCATTAATGACAAGCACTTTGGGGTGGTTGAAATACATCATATGGTGCTTCAAGAGGATACAACAGCAGAAACAGGTATGTAAAGAGCATTTTTATCCCCACTATCCATGGTACTTGTTTTCGCGGGCCTCATTATACTCGATGAAATTTCAGCTTCTTCAGAACTCTGCTGCTTGGGTTGTTGATAATCAAAGCAAATCTCTACTTTCTTATTGGGTCGAGAACCACAATATACACACCTCACATTTAGTACATTGTGAGATAAGGAAATGTTAGCTGACATTCATGTCTGTGCGAAGAGTGGTGTATAGACAACTTTATTGGTTACAATTTTGGAACGAGTGGGAGTGGGAGAGAAAAAAATGACTGCTGATAAAAGTGCTCGTCATGGGCATATATATTTATATATCATTGTGACGTGGAGGGATGGTGGTCAAAATTATGAAACAACAAGCAATGAAAGCGAATCTGTACCACTTCGCATGAGCAGACGATATCTTGTATGTGGCGAAAAACATTAATTGCAATGAATATCTCTTTGAAGGGAAATTGTGGGCAGAGGTAGGATAATAGAACTTTAATTAAAGATACACGTAATTGTCCCTGTGAAGCCCACGACGGCGCATGGGGGAGTGCAGGTATAGCTCCAACATACTTAACCTTGGTATTTTATGGGAGTGAAAGTGATCAGCTTCACGTCCCGGCCGCTTTGCTCCCCGAAGACAAACTCCCATAATCCTAAAATGAGCCATCCCCGTTGTGTGTATATAAACAATAGGTGTATGTATCAGTTAATAACACAACAATATCTAAAAAGATGTTTAATAAAGGATGTTTCGGCCTATTGCGGCCATCATCAGGTTTTCATCCGAAACTATGGTGGTAGTGCTTTATAGGATTGGTATGGTTATGTCACGATGGTGAGATCTCATCATCTGTGATGCTTGTTATATGCTATTGTTAAGGGATACGGGGGTGGGGTGTATCTGTGATGTGCGCTATCCTGGGGTGTACAGCTCAAGTATGTCTGCTCGCTGCTGTCCTATGTGGGTCTCCAGCTATTGTTTGTCCATTTCCGATGTCTACTGCTGGTGGGCTTTTGCTATGGGTTCTGTGGAGAGGAGAAAAACCAAAGAATAAGAGCTGATGCGGGTTAGTGTGTGTAGGTAGGTTACACTAAAATATATTGAATGTTGTATGTATTAGAAAAGAAAAATACAGAAGAGGTAGCTTGGTTGAAGGGAGGAGTTTGGAAATTAAGGGGAAGTGAAGTAAGAATGGGGAAAAAAGGAAACCGCTGTCTCCCGTGTTTATGTGTGGAAGATGCTAAATATATATTTTTTATTTTTTCGGAAATGGGAAAGTGGAAAATGGAAATTTGTGTGACTAGATATAAATGAGGGTGATAAAATCGAGAAGAATGAGATGGGCTGGGCATGTGGCGCGTATGGGTGAGGAGAGGGGGGTGTATAGGGTCTTGGTGGGGAAACCGGAGGGAAAGGGACCACTGGGGAGACCTAGGCGTAGATGGGTAGATAATATTAGGACGGATCTCCAGGAGGTGGGATGTGGGTATATGGACTGGATTGGGCTGGCCCAGGATGGGGACGGGTGGCGGACGCTTGTGAGTGCGGTAATGAACCTTCGGGTTCCGTGAAATGCGGGGAATTTCTTGACTAGCTGCAAACCAGTTCGCTTCTCAAGAAGGACTCTGCACCATGGAGTAAGTAAGATATAAATGCGGTACTGACATGTGAGTGTAATAATTATGGAAATACAATACGGGTAAGAAACTCACGAAAGTATTTCGATACAGAAATGTGTAAATGGGAACAGAAAATATTGGAGAAGTAGACATTTATAGGCCAGGGGACTGCGCACTTCATCAGTACTGCCAACATAAAGGCAAATTTGTCCCTTAGCAAGCCAATGAGGGATATAGGGGGAAAAGGGGAAGAAGAAATACAGTTACGCCCATTACTAACCTCGGCACTAGAAGGATTACCAATACTGTGTATAACAACATTACTTCCACAAAGTCCCCTTCATTTTACACGGAAACCTTCAGCGCGAGTCTCTCACACCTTACATCTCTCGTACCTCAGTCATGTGACTGCAACTGCTACGTAAGCAGACCAATATCGGCGCATCCACCGCTCTGAAAGCAGAAACACACTGATCTACGCGCACACGACTTCGCGCACTGTCCTGACTTGTGACATGGGCCTAGGCTAGCAACGTTACATGTGCCCTTTTCTAGTGACTGTGTGGAATTAATTCTGCTCTACATTCTAAACTGGACGCTGCAAATTATGCTGAATGTACTGAACCCCATATTAATATCTGATTATCCGAGAAGATAAAGGCATAAGTATTGTTTCTGGTAAAGGTCCAGCTGTTGTTATACACGACATGACGGCATTTAGGGGAGTCGAGATATGCTTTCACTCATCCTTAGCTTTGGCACAACAGAGAGCAAGCTCCACTCCCCGGCCGTTTTACCCCTGGGGAAAAAGCCCCCGAGTATCCATTGAACAGGAGACATGGTGGGCCCCACAAGCGGCCTGGACGTTTTGGAGTACAGGCAGAGGTTTTGCCCCTCTACGTTACGTTTTGTCTTCGCATTATTGAATAGATTCTTTCTGTTTTCTCAGAAGGTTGCCAAGATAAATGTCAAACAGACCGGCAGATAGACAAGCCCTTATCTTACAGCCTAATTGACTGCAATTTATTTTAGTTTTTCGTCCTTTCAAATACGATTTGTATTCTGGGGTCACGGCTTTTTTATGGCCTTCCTAAACTGTCCTACGATCCTTCATCATTTCTATTTATGTTATTCCCAGTTGAAAATTAGCATTATCCCAAAACTTTTAACCCTTAGCCTACTAACGTAGAGAATATGGTGAGCTCCTAGTAATACCAACAATTTTAACGTGTACTATTTGGTGACCTACGTTTGACAACATTAACAGCCCTCTCTTTTTATTGTCTGCACAATGTCTCAACACTGAATCAATCATGAAAGGCGTCCTGTGTCACATTTGTGTTTAAACACAAATATTTTCGAAAGGCATGCGCAAAATGTAAATACCCCGCAGAATTATTCGGCGAGCTGGGATTTACAGATCGGATTTAACTCGGCGTAACCCTTAGCCGCCGAACAACATATACAGAGTGTTTCACGACTTGTGGACATTACTGCAAGAGGTGATTTTTTAGGTCTTTTTGATCAAAAAAGTTCATATACACATGTGTCCGATTTTGGACGGTTACGGAGTTATGACCGCTTGAAACTCAGAATATAAGGTAACGATTATTGACAATAAACGGAACAAAATAACAAACCAGCATAATACATGATACATTTAAAGTATAAATGTAAAGTTAACTTCGTGAAATTACCTTTAAATTGACCTGATCTGTGCTTAAAGCTGGTTTTCGAAAATGCCACCGCCGGCCGCAACACAGGCCGCCGCTCAGTTGTGAACTGCGCGGGTTGCTCGTAGTTTCCGCTGGCTGTTTCTGATGCGGTCTGCGGCATCCAAATTACGACCAAGCAATTCATCTCGCATTACCACTTTCACACTGTAAACCAGTTCTTTCATCCATCCCCATACACAATAATCTAGTGGGCTTAAGTCTGGAGACCTGGCTGGCCAATTGTTGGGACCGCCACGTCCGATCCTTCGCCCAGGGAAACGAGAGTTCAGGAAATTTCTAACTTCACGTGAAGAATGAGGAGGAGCTCCGTCATGTTGGAAATACATACGACCTCGTTTATTTTGAGGCACATCCTCCAAAATTTGGGGCAATTCCTCCTGCAGAAATCTGAGGTACGCCTCTCCTGTAAGACGACCTTCCAAGATGAAAGGACCAATCAGCTGATCGTCCAGAACTGCACACCACACATTCACACAAAAACATAGTTGAAAGTTGCTTTCCACAGTGGCGTGGGGATTCTCATCTGCCCACACATGAGAGTTGTGTGTATTATTGACACCGTCGCGATTGAATTGCGATTCGTCAGTAAACAGGATGTAACGATG
>Ga0123354_10018911_pt1 | contig 10814 bp, 5 predicted proteins | sample TergutLab28metaG_2_FD_97872 | JGI IMG/M metagenome (GOLD analysis project Ga0123354, IMG submission 97872) | Labiotermes labralis P4 segment gut microbial communities from Petit-Saut dam, French Guiana - Lab288 P4 | ecosystem: Host-associated > Arthropoda: Insects > Digestive system > Gut ... | reverse complement strand
AGGAAGAGGAGGAGTAGTAGGAGGAGGAGGAGAAGAAGAAGGAGGAGGAGGAGGAGGAGGAGGAGGAGGAGGAGGAGGAGGAGAAGAAGGAGGAGGAGGAGGAGAAGAAGAAGAAGAAGGAGGAGGAGGAGGAGGAGGAGGAGAAGAAGAAGGATAAGGATAAGGAGAAGAAGAAGAAGAAGAAGAAGAAGAAGAAGAGGAAGAAAAAGTGACGGCAGGAACAAGAGCAACCGTTATCACGCTACGCTCGAGACATCTTGTTTAGAAACATTCTCCGTTCTGGTCTATTTAGTGTTTGAGAAGGTCAGTGAAAGAAATATCTCCCGTCATCTCTAAACAGTTAAGGTAACTGGGTTGTCAGCAACAGAATATAATGTACCGGGATAGCTTAGTTAATGTAATTGGTTACAGGATGAAGGACCGGAGTTCCCCTCGCTTTAGCAAAAGGATTTTTCTTTTCCTGAAGACGTTTGTCTTCTGCGTTATGACGCCGTGTAATTTATTAACAAATTACTAATTTGTCGGAAGAATTTGCTTTGTATGTTTTGGTAGACTGAGGATGGTCACAGCAGCTTTCTCCAAAACGGTGGAACACCTACACCAATTTACAATGGCTCACATTCGACCCGTGAAAACCTCATATTTCACAAAGACTTTTCTCTTTTAAGTTGGTATCGAGACCAGTTTTGTGACGTATTCACCCTGTTTAACAGGCATCAGTGTTTCTGTCTCCGTAAGTATTCGTTCTGACAACGAAACAGATCGTCCACATTCGTGCAGTCTGGAATTCGAAAGTGAACACACAAGTCGCAGCTAAATTCTTCCTATCCCACAACCTTCAAGAAGACAAGGTGCCGTCGTACGCAAATGTTTACATTACAATGCGCGATTTTGTATTCCAGAACTTGTCAATGAATTGTTATTCCGTTTGTGATGTAACACAGGTCATTGTCACATGACCTTCTGCTGCTCTTATAATCCACCTGAAAAGAGCAACGTTTACATTGCGCAGGCGCCATGATTGCATCTCAACCCCGGAAATGAGCTGTAAAGAATAATGGTGCTTGACACTGCTGCAGCTTTCACTCAACCTGTTCATTGCCGCTACAGTCGACTGGCTTACCAACCAATCTAGTAAACAATTAACTAACCTCACAATACAAACTAACCAAGTAACCCACCGTCTTAGCAGAGATTTAAGCTTCTAACAGCGGTATTCGCAAAGAGAAATCTTCTGGCCTATGACACCATGTTGACTGGCAGGATGCCTGACGTAGTAAAGTGGTCGCCATCATTGCCTTAGGACAAACGATGGCGCCTCCCACTCTGTCGTTTTCAGTCCCGCGTTCGGAAAAAAAACACCCTGTAGTTACTGACTTTACTGACGATGGAGGCAGAGAGTTTCTTCATAATAATGGGAATTATTTCCTAGTCGATACGGCTTCATATACCAGAATACCACAATGTGAATTATTATCTATGTAAGTAACGAAGTCCATTCTACTCGTCTTCATTCAGAAGCTGTTGTTATCACCGAAGACACAAAGTCTCAACCTATAGTGAATATTGGGAGCAGTTCAACGACGCTCATATCTCAACAACATTTTCCTGCTGATATACATTTTAACGTTACTAATAGAGCTATGGTGCCGTACAGGAAATGTTCCAAGTAATTCAACGTTACGGCATACGAAGAAATCTGTCAGATGGCATTGGGAGGCAACACAATGTGATAGACCAATAACATGCAAAGCTCCTTAGGCCATCGTCAAAGGACATACTCGTACGAAAACCGGAGGATATCTGACTATAAATTCTGTCATTCTGGATAATAAGTATAAGCTATTAAAATAAGTAAGATCGTACTTTTTTAATATAATGTATTCGAACAACGCAAAACTTTTAAGAACTCTGGCAATTAAATAAGTTTGACAATGGCAAAATTCTGTAGCAACACAAGTTGCCAGTGCGTGTATTATTAGAAGGACTGAAGCTTCTATACACTTGCATAAGGCTTGTATTATGCTCCACACTGTTAGTCGGAAGTTGTGTTTCCAGTTCAGAGACTATGTTGGACATTTCATTATCTTGGAAGAGGGAGGCCAAAGTTACCAACCGTCACAGACTAAGAAGAAACACAGGCGATGACAAGCTGCTTTGACCGCTCAACTACACAGACTGTACTGATTATATTCTTGCTTGATGTGACAATCACATGTACAAGGAACATGAACCTTTACGTCATGTGATTCAGTTTTTCGCAATTACTGTAATAAAATTCTTATTGTGACCTACTCCATTTAGAAGTTCTTAGGGCTAGAAAGTTCTGATTTATTTCGATTTGCTGATCAACACCACAGCTACCTACGCCTTTGGAAACTAAAATGCTTCTCATATTTAAAAATGCAGTTCCTACCTCACACAAACCACGTCGCATCTTCATTACAGAGGTTAACAATTATGTTCTTTAGGGAAATAAAGTAAGCTGTTTACTGTTAACTTCGTAAAAAACACATAAATACACTATATGGGAAAAATACAGAGTTGTGAACGTTAAAGCAGGTGGTATATACCGCAGTCACTTTGCTATAAAAGTTCCTTACCAAGTGACACTTTAGGAGATCAGAGGAGCTGGGAGTTTGCCTTCTGTTGTACTTCATAGCTGGGCTGACTACGTTCTCAGACAAGGAAAATGTGCCTGGTAGACAGTCGGAAGCAATTCGCTTCAGACAAGTAGACCAAACTAATCCTAAAATGTTAACTTTAAACAGGAAACTTTCATCGCGGGTTTCACTCTTGCTCGGAATGTGGATTCCTGTGCTTATCTAGGGATGAGAGTCAATATGTAATTCTATATCGTTATCGGACATGTTTGTGTCGATACAAAATAGTTTTATAGTTTTACGGTATTTAATTGTGTAATTCAGTTTCAAAGTAGTTATCTGAATATCTAATTAAGCCCAGACTTCAACAATGTAAAGTTAAAGTTAACCTCCTCCAGCCTATAAAGGCATTTAATAAAGCACAATGGATAGCTTCATGGCCCTGTTGCCGTACGTCTGGAGAAAGCCATCGGTGTCCATTGGATAGGAGGCCGTGTGAGCCACGGAAACGGACTGGACGTTGTGGAAAGCACCAAAATCTCTTGCGCCTTCTGCACTCGAACCCAAGAAATCCCAGTCCGTACCCCAGTAATTGTACAAAATGCTCTATCACAATATTTTCAGTTACATTCCAAAACAGGTGTGGTTATCAATAAATTTCTCTCTTGTTTATTACCATTTGAAAGGTCTCCACAGTTGTCTGTAAGGAAGTAGTTTATTGGTAATTTGATGCTGTAAACAAATAACTCCCCATATCGATAGTCTCAGTCCATAACGACATTAATTTTTTCAGGTAAACATACGGATTTACCGTCATTAAATACTAGTAGAAAGTTTTTCCCCGGAATGCCATTTCCAGGCATGCGCTTTTGGACAGCCTGATTACTCATCCAAGTTGCAGTATGCAAGAATTTGTAAAAATCTGTGAAAATGCCACTGAATTGGGAAGTATGCCGTTTAGAGCATCCACGATATAAGCGAGCGGTCCCAACAGTAATGAGTCGAGAACCACTATCGAGGAACGTTCAAATCAACGCAAGTCTTGGCTGGTATGCAGCCAACTCGCAATACAAGGCAAGACAAGGCAAGCAAGCAATCATATTCACTCTTGCTAGGTCACATCCCAGTTTTCTCTTGTGTCTCGAGATATAGAGAGTGCCTGCTGAAATATGGTACACATTACGGTGTACGAACACACGACCGCATATGCCTTAACATTTTAGGCAAGAGGTTGACATATAAACACAAAACGTCTGAATCACAGGCACAACAAAATAATGGTATTACGGGAAATAATTCCTGTTACCGCGAGAAATTCATCTAGATCTATCTAGAAATTAAGTTCCTACATGATTTTGACGTACAGGTGACCGTGCATCGTGATAAATTGTTACAGTAAAACCAACTAGATGTACTAATTTCTCAAATTTATTTTAGGAATAAATTTGAGAAATTAGTGCATCTAGTTGGCTTTATTAGAAGAATTCTTAAATGATAGGAAACACAATGATTCTACATACTAATGACTACCCGATTAAAACACTTCAGGCCAATAATCGATGCTTCTTGTATGGGTCACAAACGAATATCACGTGGACAAAATGAAGAAAAGGCTGCCATACACATAGCCATCACTTGCTTTAAAAGGGCGGCCACTAGTTTCAGCTTTATTTTGATTACAGGCCCACCTGCTGTGCATCGTGAAGGCCCAGGACACCACATAGTCGAGATGAGGTTTCACTTAGGGTCTCTAGGCCTGCAGGTTTCAATTTGTAGGTCGCGAGAATGGTTTGACACAACACAAGGGTACAGTAGGCAGCTACAGTGACCTGCGTGGTGAAACTGTGCCTGAAAACATCACTTCTGTTTACAACGACAATATGTACAGCATAGCGCAAACAATCAGTCGTATTATTGCCCCTGCCACTGAGCGGCGCGCATAGACTAACGCTGGCTCTGTGTGTATCAGCATACTGCTTCACAATGGACCACGACTGTATCCTCCAAATATATACTAGTACATGCCAGTTCTGAGGTTTTCATTCCCGACCCGTATGGACGAAGACACTTCGGTGCGCCGAGAACTGATTACCAGATGGATGGCATCCTAATGATACACAATTATAACAAATACATCGAAACTTGCGATGCTTATTTTAACAATAATGACGATCGTGGTGGTGGTGATGACAATAATACAATAAAGCATGCGAGTCACACCACTGGTGTGAGTTACACCTTGTTGTGTATTGTACATCGTTGCTATTATTAGCGGATTGTGACACCAAACGGCGTTTGCTACGGTCATTGGTCGCCATGGGTACGGGGTTGTGACTTCACACTCCGGTTGGCATATTTGACGGTTTCCATGGTTAACGGGTTGTGACTTCATTATACGGAGAATTCTTAGAGTGTCTTCATATTTAAGTGATAATTAGTGTAGAATTTAATCCGATTTTTGTTGTTATTATTGTTGCAATTGTTGTTGTTGGTATTAGAATATCATTCACAGAAAATGGCTAAAATATTTCGTAGCTTGTAATGAATAATGACAATGATGAAGAAAGGATCACTCATACTTTGCATGTTGAGATTAGTGGAGTTCAAATGTTTGAAGTTAAATAACTGTTGAATAACCGTAGTTGTAATGAGTTAATTAATAAAGTAATAAGTCATAATGAACGAAGAAAAGTGATGAGGTAGATTACAGTCCGTCCTATGACGGCACATGGGTGGTGGTGGTGGTGGTAGTAGTATTAGTAGTGGTAGTAGCAGTAGCAGTAGTAGTAGTAGTAGTAGTGACAGTAGCAGTAGTAGCACAACCAACTCAGTTCAATCTAGCTTAAAGGCCAATTAAAAATTCAGCAAAAATAAACAAAATATAAATACAGACAACAAAAGCCAAAACACAGCATGAAATTACAATCAATACAATTAAATGAACTAATAAATAAGAAACTTAATAATAATAATAATGACAATGACAAATACATTAAAAAATTCCAATTTCAATAATAACAAACCCATTTCACATAAAATGTCTTCACAATGGATTTAAATTTACTCCTTCTAGGACAAGGTCTCCGCAGATTTTGTGACGAATTTGACACCCATGTTTTGTCTCTCAGTCTTACTTCATCATCAGTCCATATCATGCTTAATCTGGTCAAATTAATAATGTTTGGTGAAGCATAAGAATTACGTAGCTTCTTACTGTGCAGATCTCACTTTTTTCCTCTTGGAGTTCCAAATATTCTCCTATTTATCAACAGCGTTCAGTCCCCGTCCGTGCCTTACGGCGAGAAATGGAGATCCAACGCCAAAACAAAAAGCAGGTAATATTGCAGTTATGAATACTTCAATCTGTACGATTTTAAAGAGAACCAGAAAAATTCTGAACGGAATATTAGCAAGCACTCCTCGGGTGCAACTTGCCCATGCATATACATGTAATGGAGCCCAACCACTTAAGCCTCTACGCCAACAACGAATACCATAATAAATTTAAAATATTTATGTTTAATAACACGTGGATTTGTGTCTTGTGTACGATTATCAGAATAAACGTATTTTTTTCCTCCTAAAAACTTTTAACGGAATTTTCCTCGTGATGCAGACGCAGTGTTCTGAGAGACAGGAACAATTTCTAAATATTATTTAGATTAACTTCAGCCTTAAAAGGACAACAATCTTAATAAATCTTTCTGCAGTAAGCTAAGGGGCGTTTTATCCAGACACACATTTCGCAATGTAATTAATCTTTCGGCTCATGGCATATAATTTGCAGATATACTATAGAAAACATAGAAAGAAATTAAACTAGAATCTCTGAGAAGGTATGTGGGTCGCTCCAGCCCCTCAGACACAGAGCATACGTAAGACACACACACACACACACACACACACACACACAAACACAAACACAGTCTTGCCATCTCGCCGCTAGTGTGTTGCGCACTTTTCCTTTTTATGAGTTATACGCAGCTCTGATGAAATACTTAATTGGCGAGAATGTGGGGAAGTAGCAGCTGAGAGATTGGACATTTATCGGTCATTGCTCTTCTCGACATAACGCACTCTCCTACTGTCGATTAAATGGTTTTCTGTGCCAGAGGTGACAACTGCCCCTCTTACCGCAGGTTGTGTAAGGATGAAAATAGACAAGACGTGCAGCACACACGAGGGAATCCATCAGGGCTTCAGACAACCTGGAAAACCTACATGTTAATACCAGAGTAACGTCCAGATAAAATCCTGTGACCTAAGGTGTAGAGTGGATCAACAGAGCAAGAAGAATTAAGTCGTGTAACTTACGTTGCACACGTGGGCCAAAGAAATAAAACTTAATCCTCTGTGACTTAAGTTGTTTTGGGTCTTAACACTGTGTCTTTGTGCGTTTGGTTCCCAACGTTTCTAGAGTCCCTTGTCGTCTCATCTTCAAAGGTCTTGGTTTGAGGACTTTCTTCGGAATAATTTAACAAAAACCAGTCCCGGTGGCCGTGCGGTATAAAGCGTTGGTCTGAAGTAGCCTGGTTGCTGGTATCGTGGGTTTGAATCCCGCTAAGGTCACATAGTTCGTCTCTTAGGTTTGTTGCGCGTTGTGTAGATAGCGGCCTCAGCGACGAGCAGATAACTCGTTCAGAGGGGTACTGCCTGATATGTGTACGTGATCTAGAAACAATAACAATGAGGCGACCTAGGCCAGAGTTGGGATGCTGCGCCGTAGAAAACAAAACAAATTCAGAGAAGAAATATTTTAGGGGCCACAGATGCATACGTGAGGTTAATATTACCTCGTTGGCATACTTCGATAACTGTGGGACGTCTGCTCCTTCAAATGTCTTCAATTATGACAACAGTCTTGAGAATTATTTCTATAGTAAAACCAACAAGATGCACCAATGTATCAAATTGATTTTATTTTGGAATGACACTCTACATGTTTCGGACGGTCCCTCCGTCCATCATCAGGAGTTCAAGACTGTACATACAGCAACAGGCATTTGTCAGACAGATACTGCTGTCTGACATACACCTGTTGCTGTATGTACAGTCTTGAACTCCTGATGATGGACGGAGGGACCATCCGAAACATTTAGAGTGTCATTCCAAAATAAAATAAATTTGATACATTGGCGCACCTTGTTGGTTTTACTATAGAAATAATATTACGATGCACAGCTCTATGAACGTCAGAAGTTGTGAGAAGTCACTGACTTAAGATACGGATCGCTGAAACATACAAAAAAGTTGTGTTTTGGAAATTCTCATGCATTCAAAATGAAACAGTTCAAACATCTGATGACAGGAACTAATATTTGCAGCAGAGCACCTTAACTACTGTGCTACCGCGGTCCCAACTAATATGAGTACTAATTATAAATAAGTTACTACCCTACAGAAAACACTCAGCTTGTCCATTACGAAGACCACCCGTTTATGGTGGTGTAGGGGAAAAAAGTCATTGCTTCTTTTAAGAACGCAAAAGCACAAACAACTTCCGTGGGCAAAGTACTGCGTTGTTTAATGGTGTAGTTTGTGGTACACGCGTGTGCCGCTGAATTGTGAAGGGCTAACGAAATAGCTGATAAAGTATTTAACAACGTAAATTTGCGACTTCTCAATTTTTTTCAGCTGCAAACAATTTCTTTCTCTTCTATACGCAAATGAGCGAAATTAAAGGAAACGTTGTTTGTTGAAGAAAGTCATACTTCCGTTCTTTGTACTGCGCTGCACAAAAACATCAGTAATTACATGGGAAAACTAAAACAAAAGAAAGGTGAAGTTAGGCTGTCGGACAACCAACAACGGTAGCAATTATAATAAATCACGCAGTATTGGGGTCATTCGAGTTTTGTATTGTATTTGTGAAAGCCTGTGTCAGTCAGTCAATTTTTTTTATTGCGTTATCCTTAATATTACAGTCTTCTGGGATATGAGGCCCTTTTGTTTGGTAAATACTCATACGTACCGACGTTTCGTAAAACCCTGCCTCTTCTATCCGAAACACGAAGATGTAGGAAAGCCTTCCCCCCCCCCCCAAAAAAAACCACACGGCGTCACGTCCCAGAAAAAGCGGTTTTAATACTGACCACCATTCGTGAGATGTCTGCTCAGATCTGCTCTCTTCTGGGACTTTATGCAGCGCAGATTGGTAGTTTGTTTTGACTTTTTGGGATAACCTGTCATTCCTATCTTCCTGGGTCAAGCAGTCCCACAAGACTGCTGTTAATATCGCAACATATATATATATGTATGTGTGTGTGTGTGTGTGTCCGTACGTATTGTTATACATATTGTACGTACATAATGTAAATCAGTCCCATTACAGGCCCGAGGTGCCCAGAGGGTTCCAGGAAGTTAAGGTTCACAGATTACGTGACAATGGCCCAGAATGGTGGTAAGATTATGAGCCTTAGGCACCGGCCGCTTTTACCCCCAGGAAATACTCCTGGTACTCATTTCTGTTAGAGGCTGAGTCGATCGGAAGGTTTATGTAAATGAAAAATTCCAATGACACCATCCGGAATCGAACCAGCGACCTTCCTATTTGTAGCACAGCGCCTTAACCACTGTGCTACCGCGGTCCCCTCTAAACAGTATAAATTGGGTGATTTTGATGTTTGAGTGACCGTGCATCATTGATACAATAACATAAACAACCAACTAGATGCAACAATAATAATTTCAATCAGCTCAACATGTTTCGGGCGATAATTTCGCCCATTCTCAGCACCGACGATGCTGTCTATTCGTGACCAGCAGGCAGCATCGTCGGTGCATTATACCACAAGCTGTAAACACAGTCTAGTGCTCCTGAGAATGTGCGAAATTATCGCCCGAAACATGTTGAGCTGATTGAAATTATTAATAAAATGATTATTGTTGCATCTAGTTGAATGTTTATATTATTAAAATAGGATGATATTTGCAGTGGACACAGTTTGTTTTCTGCGACGTAGCAACCAAACTTTTAAAAGTTACTTCGTTAGATATTCAAACTTCAAAAGGACATTCCCCACACAATGTCCATTTATACGTGCCGACCGGGTGAACGGCCAGGAATGGCGGTTACAACAGAACCTCTAAGTGTGCCAGAAAACAACAAGACTGCAGTAACGTTGTATTTATAAAAGTGGGTGACTTATTTCTCTCCTCTCTTCCTGCTGAGTCGTTTTCTCCCTTCTTCTTCCCTGTTTGTCAAGTTATTCGAACAATAAGAAAAATATCTTTGCGACCTCCCGACCCGCCCAACTTTCACCGCCTTGCATTGCTGTGCTCCAGCGAGTTGTCCTCGGAACAATGGCCAATACAATCCCAGTTTCATTTATTTATGTGTCCATGCTTATCACCACGCAATTCCATAAAGAATGGCCATAACACCGTATTCCTTGCAATGACTTCTGCCAAAGCAAATAAAACGTTTAAAATTTAGACTCGGACAAATTCTCAACGATTCGTCTAGCCCGAATAATCACGATAAGCCGATCCGCTATTTGTGAGAGCAGACACTGAGAGCTTGGGCTCGAAGCCGGGTTTTTGAATGGATGTATGTTACGGCGAACTGAACCGTCAACCAAGAAATTCTCTTACCTTCGGAATGCGAATCTGGATAAGGCTACAATACGATTCCAGACGAAGAAATCAGCAATCTTCTGTGCTAAAAATGAAGGCAAAATCTCAATGCCATGTCCTACAGCTGTTTAGAAAACGTCATCTCGTCCACATCTTTGTAGCGCTGTAATCATGTTTTGGTGTTTCATATCATAAGCGAGACGTGTTTGGAAGCTCCTGAAGTCTGTTTCTATCTCTCTTGTTCATGCTACGTCACCCAAGAAAGTTAATTACTAGCGCGAGAAAACAGTAGCTCCTTCTGGCAGCAGCGACAGGCAGATCTCTTCAATCCTGAAGGTACACACGTGCCGAACTTTGCGAAGTGCCATCGCTTTCAGGTCGTACTAAATCACTTCAAATGCAGCTCAAGATAAAAAATCTTCTAAGTGAAGATGAAGCCAAGTTTGTTTCTCCAAACGTCGGTTCGTATCCACCAAACTACACGACGTTTTACAAGAAAGCAATATTAAGCCTCATGCGTAGCAATCTTGTTTTCCATTCCTACTGTTTGTCTAAGGACTACAGTACTATTTGAACCCTGACCTCTGCTGCCACCACAGACTATTCATAACTTGTTCGGATGCACTGTAGATCTTT
>Ga0123354_10018906_pt1 | contig 10816 bp, 4 predicted proteins | sample TergutLab28metaG_2_FD_97872 | JGI IMG/M metagenome (GOLD analysis project Ga0123354, IMG submission 97872) | Labiotermes labralis P4 segment gut microbial communities from Petit-Saut dam, French Guiana - Lab288 P4 | ecosystem: Host-associated > Arthropoda: Insects > Digestive system > Gut ... | reverse complement strand
GTCGGAAATGTATCCGACGTCGGTGCGGGGTATTGCCATGTCCATAGCCGGTTTTTCGTTGTGGATAGGGACATTCCTGATTGGTCAGCTGACCCCGTGGATGCTGGAACATTTAACTCCGGCCGGAACTTTCTTCCTGTTCGCAGCGATGTGCGTTCCATATATGTTGATAGTTTGGAAATTAGTCCCTGAAACGGCAGGTAAGTCGCTGGAGGAGATAGAACGGATATGGAAAGCTGAAAAGCAAAATCAATGACGAAAAAATTTCAAACAGGTATTAATAAAATTAATAAATAAGATTAGATAATAATTTAATAACTAAAATAAATAATAAGTGTATGAGACAAATCTGTAAGCTAATTGGATTCTTTTTTACTTTTTGCGTTTTTACGGCAACAACGCTGTCGGCGCAAACGGTAAAGGGGAAAATTTTGGATGAAAACGGCGAACCGATCATTGGCGCCAGCGTTTTGGAAAAAGGAACCCAAAACGGAGCCATATCAGACGTAAAGGGAGACTTTACGCTGGAACTTAAATCGGGAAAATCGTCTTTAACCATATCCTTTGTCGGTTATCAGGCAAAGGAAGTAAAACCTGATCTACAAAACGAGAATGTTATAAAAATGCAGGAAACCACATCTGAATTATCCGAGTACGTGGTCGTTGGTTATGCAAAGCAGAAAAAAGCGACGCTAACCGGAGCGGTATCGGTAGTACAGGGAGAAACGCTTACGCAACGCGCTGTTGCGTCGTTATCTACCTCGCTTGAAGGAACAATGCCCGGCGTTAGCGTTCAACAACCTTCGGGACAGCCCGGAGATGATGGAGCGAAGATTAGGGTGCGCGGACTTGCTTCGTTTAATTCCGACCTCAATCCATTGATACTGGTTGATGGAATAGAAGGCGATATCGACCAGTTGAATATGAACGACGTCGAGTCGGTGTCGGTATTGAAAGATGCGGCTTCGTCATCTATTTACGGTTCGCGCGCATCCGGCGGGGTAATATTAATTACCACCAAACGGGGAAAAGAAGGAAAAACAAGAGTTACCTATAACGGCTATCTTTCGTCGCAGCTGGCAGTGAATATGCCGCAAGTAGTTTCGGCATGGCAATATTTGCAAGGCGTTCTGGACTCAAAGGATAATGCCGGCATATCAGTGTCGGACCTTGAAAGATCCCAAACTATGGAGCAAATAGATTATCTGAAGAAGTATAAGCCTGATAATTGGAACTATTACGATACCGACTGGAAGAGCGCAACCATGAATAAGTCTGCCTTGATGCAGAATCATAACGTATCGGTAAGCGGTGGAAGCGAGAATGTAAAATATTATGCAGCCGGTTCCTATCTTAATCAGGACGGATTGCTCAAGGCTTTCGACAACTACAACAGAGCTACCCTCCGCGCTAATGCCGATATTAAAATGAACAAATGGGCAAAATTCGCTTTGGAAACCAACTTGCGTCAATCCAACGGCACAACTCCGGGCGTATCAACTCCAAAAGCAATTATCAACGAAGCGCTATACGCCGTTCCTACGCTTTCTGCAGTAAAGGAATTGGATGGACTTTGGGGATATGGTAAAAACGGATCAAATCCTGTGGCAAAAATGATGGATAGCGGAGAAAACTTAAACAAATCGTCCGAAGTTATGGTAACAGGGACGCTTACGATAACTCCCGTTAAAAATCTGGACTTGATAGGACAATACGCTCTGAGTCAATCTACGGCGCGCAGTCATTCCTATACAAAACCCTATAATGTCGGATTAAGGGGAATGGCAATGGGTTCCTATCCTCCCGAAGATAATTTAACGGAAAGCGAATCGGAAACTGTAAAAAACTATTACCGTTTTCAGGCGAATTATCAATTTGGCGTTGACAAAAATAAATTCAATTTATTGGGCGGTATGGAAATTGAAGATAATACGAACAACTCTTTTTATGGATCAAAAAAAGGCTTCAATATGGGATTGAGTTACTTAGACAACGGCGATCCGAGTACTGCAAGTAGCGGCGGCGGCGCAAGCGATTGGGCAATGGTAGGTTATTTTGGACGCTTAAATTACAACTACGATAATAAATACCTGTTAGAGGGAAATGTCCGGTATGATGGTTCTTCACGTTTTTTACCCAAGAGCCGCTGGGGTATCTTTCCTTCTGTTTCCGCAGGATGGGTTTTATCCGGCGAATCGTTTATGGAAGCCGCCCGCGACTATTTGTCGCAACTGAAATTGCGCCTCTCTTACGGTTCTTTGGGAAATCAAAATATATATCAAAATTACCCCGGAATAGTTCAATTTTCTTCCGGATACGGATATTGGTTTGGAAAACAGGTAAGTCCGGGCATTGTGCAAACTGCGCTGTCGAATCCGGATGTAACATGGGAAACTTCTACTCAATTCAATGGCGGGTTAGATCTGATTTTATGGAACGGACTGTTGAGTCTTACAGCCGATTATTACGTCAAAAGAGTTTCTAATTTACTCATGGAATTCCCTATGCCTTATTATGTAGGAATGGGTTCCGCCGTTTCAAATGCCGGTAGAATGGAAAACAGAGGATGGGAGCTGCAATTATCTCACAGAAATAAAATCGGCAGTTTTTCATACGGAGCTACCTTTACTCTTAACGACAACAATAACAAGGTGCTGTCGCTGAGCGGAGGCAGAATTTATCCGAATAACGAAGTTTTAGTCGGCTATCCATACGGCGGATATTGGGGATTTTTAACAGACGGATACTATAAAGACTGGGATGATGTGAATAATTCAATTAAATTGACTAATGCAGCCCGTCCGGGATATGTCAAGTACAAGAGCTTGCACATGGATTGGGATGAAGCCTCCCAGTCGTGGATAGCTCCCTTGTCTATCAATGATAAGGATAAAGTTTATTTAGGCGATCCCTATCCGCATTTTGAATATGGATTAAGACTGGACGGCGCGTGGCGCAGGTTCGACTTGTCCGCTTTTCTTCAGGGCGTGGGAAAACGCAAGACATTCATGACCGGCATCGGATTAAAACCTTTCGCCAATGGCTCAAACCTGTTTACGCATCAATTGGATTCATGGACTCCCGACAATCCAAATGCCGCCTACCCCATTTTGACGCCTGAAAATAATGCAAGCGATAATTTTGTGATGTCCGACAAATGGGTGCGCGACGGATCGTATATGCGCTTGAAAAATGTAGTACTTGGATATAATATTCCAAATACGGTATGTTCTAAATTGCAGATTGCTTCGATTCGCGTCTATGCAAGCGGACAAAACTTGCTAACGTTAAGCAATTTTTACAAGGGATATGATCCTGAGGTAACTTATGGAGGAGACCTTGGCGGTGAATTTTATCCTATTATGCAGACATATACCTTTGGTCTTGATATTACTTTCTAAACTTATAATTGCATAAACTAATAAAATATAAATTGTTATATGAAAAAATATAATTCAATAAAAAAGATCCTGAACCTGTTAGCGATGGTTTTGGTAGTGGTTATGGCAGTCAGTTGCTCTGATTATCTTAACCGGAAACCCTTAAGCGATTATGACGGCAGCGGCATATACGCTAACGAGGAGGCTCTAAAACAGGGAGTTACAGGATGTTATCAATATTTGTATCAAAATTTGGAAGAACAAACAATGATTCCGTTAATGATTCTTTGGGATGTTTATACTCCCTTTGGAATTGAAAGAGCTGAAAATAACAGCGTTGGAGTCAATAATATTGATATGACGACAAACTTTTCGGCTGAATTTTTATGGGCGACATTATACAGCTCGGTGACGCGGTGTAATTTGGTAATTTCCGGAGCCGCGCCTCATATCGAAGGCTTTAGCATGAAATCGAAACAGTATTATGCGGAAGCAAAGATATTGCGCGCTTATTATTATTGGGAACTGATCTCCCTTTTTGGCGGAGATATTCCATTTTTCACTGCGCCCGTAACCGATGAAGAATCGAAGGGCGTGACGCCAACATCATGGCAAGACATTGTTGATTTCCTGCTTTCGGATATCGACGGGACTTTGGACTATTTGCCATGGCGCTACACAAGCGACGACGATTGGGGACGAATAGACAAAACGGTAGCTTTGGGACTGAAAGCCCGTTTGGCGCTGTATGCCGGCAGTTGGGATAAATTCGGATACGGATATAAAGGCGTGACAGACGAAGCCAAGGCGGCAGACTATTTTGATATTGCAGCCCAAGCTTCAAAAGCGATTATGGATCAAGGCGTTCGTTCACTCTGCCCAAAATTCGACGATCTGTTTACCCGCGCGGGACAAATGACTTCCGCCGCACAAAATGAAAATATGTTTCAGATGATGTTTTCCGATCAGGGCGCGAAGAAAACGCAATTTTTATCAGCCGGCGAATGCGTTCGGATGTTCGGACAAAGCGGACGCTTCCCTACGCAAATGCTGGTAGATCAGTATGAATGTTCCAATGGAAAACGAATAGACGATCCGACTTCCGGTTATAATCCGGCAAATCCGTTTACTAACCGCGATCCGCGATTAAAATATACCATCTATACTCATCACGACACCATCATTGGAAATACCGGCGGGCAGACGATGAAATTTTTAATGGAAGTATATAATCCGCAAACCAAAATGTTTAACGACGACGGAACATGGGTAATGGTTGACAATAAGGATTATACGGGAGCTGTGGCTCAATATGGATACGTTCAGAACGGCGTTGGTTTTGCATGGCGCAAATATAACTATTTCGACGATGAAGACGTATTCACGCCTTCCTATAACATTATATTGATGCGTTATGCAGAAATCCTCCTGACGTATGCGGAAGCAAAAATAGAATTGAATCAGTTGGACGCTTCGGTGTATGACGCCATCGATCAGGTGCGTGCGCGTCAAAGCGTACACATGCCGTCGATATTAAGCGTCGATCCGTCGCGAGCAGGCAATCAGGTGAAAATGCGCCAGATAGTTCGCAGGGAACGCAAGGTAGAGCTTGTAAAGGAATCGCTCTATTTCTTCGATATGCGTCGTTGGCGTCTTGGCGCATTGCAAAACTCAGAGCCAACGTATGGTTATCCATTAGCCACAGGAGTAGATGCTAAAAACGGAATATATCCGGATGGATATACGCAAGCTACGCCGGATATGGTGCCTTATTTTGGAACGCCGGGCAGCGATCGCGATTTGAACGACGTACCTTCCTATGCTGCATTTGCAAGTAAATTGCGTATGCGCGATTCGAGCCGTCCCAATAATTGGAACGACAAATATTATATATGGCCCATACCCGCTACCGAACTGAAAAAGGCTCCATGGTTGGTAAGAGACGATAATTACAGGTAAAAATTATGAAACGATATTATTTTCAGATACTGTTTTTATTAGCAGTCATATTACCGGCTTTTGCCCAAAACAAAGTAATAACCATTGAAGCTGCGAGTCCCGACCCCACGCTGATCGTGAGGGGCGTGGAAAAGTCTATCGACGTCGTTAACGACGCGCAATGGCCGAAGCTCGATAATGCGCTCATGCTTTTCACATCCGCTTTTGGAAAAGAAGTAAATGATTCGAGAACCAATCTGGTAGCCGTACAGGCGGATGCGAAAATGAAAGTGATTAAGGTTATTAATCGTTCTATCGACAAGCAAAAGCCGAATTTCTCGGAATCCGTTTCTTTAAGCGTACCCGCCGGCGGTTTTGTTTTGATAGCGTCGGATGATGATTACGCCGCTCGAGGTTTCAAGAAATTTTTAGCGGAAAATTTTAAGGAAGGCGATATTGTCAAACTGCGGATTGGCGGAGAAATAGCTTCCTTATCAAAAGTCGAGCAAGCGTCAACGGCGTCGCGGAAGTCGTCATTGCTTTTGAGCAACGAATCCATTTTCACCTCTCTGGCAGGACAACAGTTGATTTCAGGACAAATTCTTTCTTTTTCGGCTAAAGCGGCAAATCAAGTGATTGTGTCCGGAGGCGAAAAAGATATAACGCTGAAAATCAACAACAAAGGATTTTTTAGCGGAATGGTTCCTCTTTCGCGCGGAGCAAACTACTTCGACGTAAAATTGATGAACGGTTCTCAGGAGGTTGATAAGCAACCGGTAATTATATATAAGAAAGAAGCGGATACAAACTCGCCCGATATTAATCTCTGGGTGTCGATGTTTCCCAATGCAAAAACATTGAACAACGAGGCCGCAATTGCCGATATGATGAAAAAAGCAAAAGAAGCGGGCTTTACCAGCATTACGCTTGACGTTAAAAGTTCCGAAGGATTTGTCGCCTATCGAAAAAATGATCTTTCACATACGCCTTACCTGACCGGAATGAATAATAAGGACCGCCATGTACCCGATACGGGAATTGATATGCTGCAAACATTTATTGAAGAAGCTCATAAAACCGGATTAAAATTGTATGCAAGTTTCAATTTCTTTGTAGAAGGAGTAATTACGACCAATGATTATGCCGTTCTGAAAGAGCATAAAGATTGGGAAGAAATCGTACAGCGCCCTGAAGATAAAGGCCAGCTGCTCCGTTTATCTGAAAGTTCCGTTGGACGGGAAGCGTTGAAAGGAAAACGGTTAGCGCTTGCATTCGTAAATCCGGCTAACAGGGAAGTACAGGATTTTCAATTATTGAGAGTCGAAGAAGTATTGAAAAATTATAACGTGGACGGAATCATTTTAGACCGTTGCCGTTATGATAATTTATATGCCGATTTCAGTCATACTTCCCGCAACGCATTCGCCGAATTTTTACGCGGGGAAGGCAAGCAGTTGGAAAACTTCCCAAATGATGCGTTCCGTATTGATGAACAGGGAAATATGATAAAAGGCAAGTACTTTATCGAATGGATTACCTTTCGCTCGCAAGTTATCAAATCGTTTACAGATAGATTACGGGAATTGGTAAATAATTATAAATCAACAAAAAATAACGATTTGAAAATGGGCGCATACGTTGGTTCATGGTATGAAATCTATTATCAGAACGGAGTAAACTGGGCAAGTTCCGATTTCAAGTATAACAGCAAATTAGATTTTCCCGAAAGCGAACTGTATTCGGAAAGATATAACAAAACCGGTTACTTGGGAAATTTGGATTTTTTAATGATTGGAACTTATTATAAAACAGAAAAAGAAATAAAAAAATACATTACCTTGGGAAACATCCTCGCCGGCGGGCAGACTCCGCTCATTGGTTCAATGAGCCTGCCCGACCTTAACGGCGACGAGCGTACCAATGCGTTTCGCGCTTCTCTCAATGAATCTGCGGGACTGATGATTTTTGACCTGTGTTACATAAATGACTGGAATGAATTTACTACTCTGATGAGAAATTCATTGAAAACAAATAAAATAACAAAAAAACAATAGATATGAAAGCAACAAAAAGTTTTCTTTTTTTATTGAGTATGATCTTTATGACTCTACTCTACGGATGTTCCGACGAGAAAGACGGACGTTTATCTCAAGACCCTCAAATAGTAGCGGTAAAAATAAACGACGTTCTGTATTCCATCGACAACGTCACTCAATGCGTCGATATGGTTAATCATGTGGCTACATTTGTACTTCAGGCGGGAATGGACTTAAGCGCCGTGAAAGTAGAAGCGCTTGCAACTAACAGCGTTGTTGAACAATTTGATAATAATACGATAATGGATGCAAGGAAACCCTTGCCATTGGTACTTAAAAGCAATGATGGCGACAACGTTAACTGGACGCTGCGTATCCAGTCTCCTCCAAAACTTGCAAGTTTTTCAATAGACGGAATGGATTTGGATATGAAATATGTATTTGCCGGAGAATCTTCACTGGTAGTCCAAGTGCCGGAAGGTACGGATCTCACGGCGCTTAAAGCAAGTATTGCATTTGTGAACGGAACCGTTCAGAATTTCACTAACGGAACTCCGCTCGATTATACAAATCCGCTTACATTGGAAGTGTTAGGAGTTGACGGGACGACCGTATATAAATATTTGTATCTCATTACGACCGACATTGTCGGACCGGCAACCATTAAGGATATGACTATCAATGGCGTTCCTGTAGATTCGGTTGTTATCGACGATCAAAATGTGGCAACGCCTTACATACATGAGTTTATGCCAGATCTTTCCAATGTTGACGTCGCTATCTCCACCGGATACGGACAAACTGTTGACGACTCGTTTACCGGAAAAGGGCTGAATTTAATATCGGATAACCCAACGGTTAATGTAACGGGTACGGATGCTGTTACGGTAACATTTACCATAGGAACTCCAAAACTTGTTATTCCAGCTCTGTGTTCCGTAAATCAAACAGACATTGCGGGAACAATCAATACGAGCGTTCGTGGCGCGGCTTTGTCCGGCATGAATGTCGTCCTTTCCGCTCAAGCTGCCGGCGCAGGTTATGTATATGACTTCACAGGCGCTCCCAAAACGCCGATTAATATGGCGACAACTCCCGCGCCTCTCTGGGGCTTGCATAAAGTCGCGTCTGACGATGAAGGAGCGATGCTGTTCTCAGATCTTGGTTTGTCGGCAGGAACTTACACCGTATTTAAATGCGATAATGTCACAAGCGAATTAACTCCTTATATTCAATTCACCGGCGCGTCTTTGGGTTCTTCGACGCCAAGCTACCGGAATGCAAGCGTTAAAATACAGGGCAAACTTTCGGGAAACGCTATTATCACACTGTCAACGGCAAGCGCCAATGAAGTATTTATCTGGACTGTAACCGGAGGCGTATTAAATACAACGCCTAAAAGATATACCGTTCCATATACCTTCAGTTATTATTGGACGGTTACTCCGATTAGCGCCGACGCTGCCACAAACTTTATAATAACCGGAGTCGCTAACGATTACAACGGGTTTATTTACTCGCAGTATCCCAGCTCAGGTAACGGTTTATCCACTATATTTGAGATGGATACGCCTAATATTTCCGAATGTGCGGCAACTACGTTTAACGGACGTATTTACATGGCATATACCTATCTTATCGGAGATGGCGAAGGCGCTCAATTACGCGTATGCGACATAACCGATGGAACGCAAGCCGCTTTCAGCTCTCCGATTATGGATATAACATGGGACAGCGCTTTGGGAAATATCGGTAACTCAACTATGGCTTCGGATATTAAGGTAATCGACGGAAAGCTGTATGCGTTATTTATGCAAACAAGTTTAGGATTTAGAGTATATTGCTTGAATCCGTAATAAATTCATTGGAGGCTGTCTCAAAAGAACGCAGATAACGCGGACAACGCGGATTTTTATATTGTTGATAATTAAATATATATGATTTTTTATTGTATATTATCCGTGAAAATCCGCATTATCCGCGTCATCTGCGTTCAAAAATACTTTTAAGACAACTTCTCTTAAAAATATATAAAAAATATGAATACTCCTGCGTCTCAAAAACGGGCGTCAGCGCTTGATGCACTGCGAGGATACGCCATTCTGACTATGGTATTATCGGGAACTATTGCCGAGACCTTGCCGCGATGGATGTACCATGCTCAGGTACCGCCTCCCGACCACATTTTCAATCCCGCTATTTTCGGAATAACATGGGTGGATTTAGTATTTCCATTCTTCCTTTTTGCCATGGGAGCCGCATTTCCTTTTTCTATTGGAAGAAAATTGGAAAAAGGCGTAACAAAAGGAAAAGTTTCGGTAGATTGTATTGTAAGAGGACTTCAATTAGCGTTTTTTGCGATTTTTCTACAACATATCTATCCTTTCTCATTGTCCGATCCGCAAGACTACAGGGCTTGGCTTATAACGCTGAGCGGATTCGTTCTCCTTTTTCCGATGTTTATGAGACTGCCATGGAATATGGCTCAATGGATTAGGGTTGCAATCAAGATCGGCGCTTATGCCGTCGCCCTTATTATGCTGTTAACTATTCGATATGCTCATGGCAAAACATTTAGCCTTGACTACAGTAATATTATTATTTTAGTTTTAGCAAATATGGCTATTTTCGGATCGTTGGCATACATATTCACCTTCAAAAACAAGATAGCGCGATTGGCTATTCTACCTTTTGTCATGGCGATTCTTCTTTCCATGTCCGGCGATTTTGCAGGCAGCTGGCAAAAAACTCTTTTTGATTTTACGCCTTTTTCATGGCTGTATCAATTCTATTATCTGAAATACTTGTTCATTGTTATTCCCGGAACTATTGCAGGCGAGTCTTTATTGGAATGGACAAATAAAAAAAGAACGGAAACCAACCCGATGGTCAAAAAAGAAAAAAAATTGGCTGTTGCGTTAACGTTCCTTACGCTGGCGCTAATAACGGGAAATCTTTACGGATTATTTACGCGCCAGCTTGTATTAAATCTTTTTGTCACTATTGTATTATCGGGTATTGGAATAGCTCTGTTATACAAAACGTCGTCAGGTTTCCCCGAATTGTGGAAAAAGTTTTTTACCGTCGGCTGCTACCTGTTGATGCTCGGTCTTTTCTTTGAAGCTTTCGAAGGAGGCATAAGAAAGGACAGATCTACTTTCAGTTACTATTTTGTAACATCAGGATTAGCTTTCATGGCGCTTATCTTTTTCTCAATCGTATGCGATTATTTTCAATGGAAAAAGGCGACGTCATTCTTAACCATGTCGGGACAAAACCCGATGATTGCTTACGTGGGATCTTCGGTAGCTGTGCAACCGCTATTGCATATAACAGGCATTTGGCAGTATGTGAGCAAGTTGTCGCAGGGAAACGCATGGGAAGGATTGTTACAAGGCGTTATTATTACGGGATTAGTTACGTTGATGACCATGTTTTTCACTAAAATAAAATGGTTCTGGC
>Ga0123354_10018905_pt1 | contig 10816 bp, 10 predicted proteins | sample TergutLab28metaG_2_FD_97872 | JGI IMG/M metagenome (GOLD analysis project Ga0123354, IMG submission 97872) | Labiotermes labralis P4 segment gut microbial communities from Petit-Saut dam, French Guiana - Lab288 P4 | ecosystem: Host-associated > Arthropoda: Insects > Digestive system > Gut ... | reverse complement strand
TGCTAGCCATTCATGTCTGCAGAAATGACATCATAATTTGTGGCAGTTCACCGTGTAAACTGGCAGTCTTATGAATGAAAAGGCTCAATTTAAGGCAGCATTAAGGAAGAACTGTACTTAAATACATGTACTGTACAGACAGGTTATACTGTGTTGGCAGATTGGAAGTGTCTAAAGTGAATCTTATCAGCTGCATGTAATGGATTTACTGTGACATTTATCTGCTTGGTGTGAAATCATTTTAATATTTCTGCGTTTCGGTAATTGACCCTATTGTCTATTTTAATGGCTTATTCCACGCACTGATGTTACCGACTGCACTATGGAGCCATGCTGTGTCTAAGTATTGTGTTGTGTGTGTGTGTGTGTGTGTGGGGGGGGGGGGGGGGGTGTGTTAGCGCAAAAAAATGTCCAACTTTTTTGTGTTCCCCGGGGAATTTTTCTTTTCCGCCCTAACAACGACACTTGTTGGAAGTTTCAGCCTTCGATGCCCAAGATCTTTTGGACACTCGGAATTTAGACATAGTAACTCAGTCAGCGGTTGGCTGTTCGAGACCGACATGTTGTATATTTATACATTTTGTGCTGTCGGTATCGCTGTCTGGATATGCAGCGTCACTGCCGGATGGACACCTTGACACGGAATTCCCCTTTCGGTAGCATTTCCCCGAATCCTAGCAATGGCGCTAGTTTTATTTTCACCTCCTACGCTCGACTTTCTTTTCCCTGGAACTCATTCGTAAAATAATTCAGCAGTTGTCCCCTGGCTTGCCTTGCTAAGAGGAACGTTGTGGACAGCAAAATAGTTCTCGTGTTTTGTAACACGAACTGCAATAGCTGAACCCGATAGCATTTTGTGCGCTGAATTCAAATGTGTTGTTATTTTTTTCTATCGGGTAAGGTTTTTAGGTGACTCTCGGTTGAAGTTTGAAGGAAACCTATATGTACATTACATTACAGGGAGCATATACAGTACCTAAAACGTAACGCTGGATCGTTTTCTCGTATATCTTGCCTGTGGAACTTACCATCTAAGTACCCAGCGTTAATCAGCCAGCATACTGGGACTCCACTTGCCTTGGCGCCGCTTTTCCACGGTGGAAACGTCCTGATGAAATCGCTGTCCGTGCTTATCGCTCACTGCCCCAAGATTTCCTGGGAAGAAGTCAAAGTGAGAGTCTAAGATACGCACCTTGAATGACTTATGACACCCCGTAGATCTGTAGGGTTGTACAGGATCGGCCACCATATCACGTATGACACTCCACATAGATCTATAGGATTGCACAGGATCGGCTACCATATCACTTGACACCCCATAGATCTATAGGATTGTACAGGATCGGCTACTATATCACTTGACACCCATAGATCTATAGGATTGTACAGGATCGGCTACCATATCACTTGACACCCCAGAGATCTATAGGATAGTACAGGATCGGCTACCATGTCACTTTACACCCCATAGGTCTATAGGATTGTACAGGATCGGCTACCATATCACTTGACAACCCATAGATCTATAGGATTGTACAGGATCGGCTACCATATCACTTGACAGCCCATAGATCTATAGGATTGTACAGGATCGGCTACCATATCACTTGACACCCAACAGATCTATAGGATTGTACAAGATCGGCCACCATCTGGACAAAATTTGAAGAGTTTGTATGCAGTACAAACAACAGTTTGCAGTTGATCAAAGGAGGCGGTGGATATTGGTCACATCCTGTCTGCACTACACAGTGAGCCAACTGTGCTGTTCAGAAGTCTCCAACAGATTTTGCTGTATTTGTTCTAGTGCTTGTGCTAAATCCTGCAAAACTGTATACAGCTATTGTCGTTACAACAGCACAGCGCAGCATGTCAAATGGCGACAGACACTGTAATTTCGACTTGCATTACTTGGTGATAAAAAGCCAGTCACAGGATGTTCGGATTGTGAGGCAGAAATGGCGACCGCTCGGTGACTGCCAACAGTACTTGCTGCAGAGAGTCTGACAAGTTTGCCCATTTTAAAATTAAGGTAGCTCATAATCAACCCCCTCCAAACGTCTCGTTGTTAAACACTACACATTTTTGTTTGAATATTTCGTTGATTTGGTATGGAGGGCCGTAAGTTTCGGCAGTTCAAGGGTTCCGGGGTGTGACCCTCTGTTTGGGCGAGTGGCCACCGGCATCTCGAGGCATCGTAGTGCTGTCACGTCACATCCTCAACCTCAGATGCTGCGTCACAATGGCAGTGAGGACCGACAGCATGTGTCTCCCTGTCACACTCGCTAGCCCCACGTGTACCGTCACTGGACTGCTGGAAGTCTCACTTAAGTCAACTCCGATACAGCGCACCACCGTTTATAACGCAAGTTTAAACAGCCGTTGACAAACACGTCAATTTATGGTGCAGCGCACTCCTGCACTTTTGATCCTTAATGTCCCTCATTCGCTAGGATTTTTCTTCCTTGTTTTGAGTCGTAATGTTATTACTGTAGCGCTGGCTGACTGTAGCCATTCTACCAACCGTCATCACATAATTGCCTTGGTTCTGCTCAGCCCTGCAGATGAATACCCAGATGTAGCCTGACAGTGAATTATAACAATATTTTGCGAGCCCTTGCAATTCCTTATTGTTCATGTATATGTGTGAGTGTGAGTGTGTGTTTTGTAACACTGCCAATCCCGGTTACTAAGCAAGTGCGTATTATTACGAATTTCACTTGTCGTCTCACGCACAGAACTTCACAATTGAAGTTTTAAATTTTTTGTAACAAAGTTAAACCGAAGTAACACACAGAATGTTGCACAAAGAATGAAGATCGCTTTTATTAATCATCGCTGTATTTTGATGACTGCGGGTGCAGCTTACACCAGACAAACCTCGTGTCACCACGAGTAACTGAAACTATATATATATATATATATATATATATATATATATATAAAGACCCAGTCCGTACCGCACAGTAAACACACTCCGTCTCGGTTATACAAACCAGTCAGTTAATGCTGTATGGGGAAATAATCGCTGTTTGTTCTGAGATTCACACAAAACACATAAATACAGCTGTGTGGGCTGAACGTAGCATTGTGAATGTTAAACTGGCGGTACGTAACTGGGTTGTGGGGAAATAATTCAGTACATTCAGTGTCTCCGCTGCAAGACACGGTGTCTCTACACACCGTACTTAGCGCATGCGTCAAATACACGTCCCTTAAAAGGTGTCAAAGTAAGTTTGATTGTGGTGAGGTGACTTTTAGGTTTGTTTTTGTTGAGCTGAGCAAATTGTTTGACCACAACTAATTCTGTCGGCTACTTCCGGTTGCGCTCGGGTTTATCCGCACGGCAGTAGGCCAGTCGTCTGCCCCGTTGTGACGTAACTAGCACTGTGTCACACGTATCAGCACACGCTGCCTAACAAGAAGCGTAACTATTTTTGCTTTTCACCTAACATAGACCTACATGGCAGCACAGAGACTTTACCGTTACTGTGTGCTTAAAACTGACTGGTGCTTAAATCAAGAGTGAGTGGGCATGTAGAATGTGTGGAGAACATGGGCAGTGCACGCAGAATTGCGGTCTGAAACTCTCAGGGGAGTAAAAAGAGAAAGCTAAGTGGGAGGATAATTTTAAAATTGATGTTACATAAATATGGCTTGAAGTTGCAACACGGAACATCTTTTTCATTATTGTGCCTGTTTTATTAGGCAGAATAGCTCAGTCAGTATAGTGACTACGCTAGGGGTTGGACGACCGCCAAATTGTGGTTCCATTTCCGGCAGAGACTTTTCTCTTCTCCGAAATGTCCAGACCAGGTCTGGGGCCCACCTGCCCTCCTATTCATTGGGTGGCAAGATGGCGGCATGCCTTTCATCAGAGCAAACAATTCGAGAGTGATGGAATTGGCGGAGCGTATGGCACACAAGTAGGCATTCAGAAATTAACACAAGGTTTTGATTAGACAACGCGAAGGAAAGAGAGAGAGCCTGGGAACGCTAATCGTAGATGCAGTGATAATATTAAAATTAGTGTGCGGGAGGTAGCTTTAAAATGGTAAGAACTGTAGCAGTGTAGCGCCCAGTTCAGGAACTAAAGCAAGCAGTTTTAAATTACTGTGTGGCTGTACCATCAGTCTGTGCTCGTGTGGCGACACTGACCATGTGGGTGTACTATCAGTCTGTGCTCGTGTGACGACACTGACCATGTGGCTGTACCATCAGTCTGTGCTCGTGTGACGACACTGACCATGTGGCTGTAACATCAGTCTGTGCTCGTGTGGCGACACTGACCATGTGGCTGTACCATCAGTCTGTGCTCGTGTGACGACACTGACGATGTGGCTGTACCATCAGTCTGTGCTCGTGTGGCGACACTGTATCGCTGTACCATCAGTCTGTGCACGTGTGGCGACACTGTGTGTGTGCAGTCAGGACTGTTTATCCGCAGAGGAAGTTCATATCATAACCCTGGAAATAACCCAGAACGAGTTTGAGTGTTTATGAGATTTGGAATGTCCGGCGCGGAGTGTGGGAAGGCAGAGCTGGAAACAGAAATACGTTCTATCAAATTAGCATTCAACAGCACAGGCTACACTTATCATAATCAAGTTGCTGCCAGTTATTACATGCTGTGAGTGGCAAACACTTGCGGCCTGTGAAGTGTGGAGTGCGTAGCCGACCAACTGCGTGTGAAACATTGTGGCTTTACTTCTCTCTCCTTGTTCCGGAATAATAGACACAAAATGTATGTGTCGTATTCTAATCGTGTGAATCGCGCTTTGGTGGATTGGCGCCTTTACAGCTGTCAGGTTGGCACTCACGGAACTACTATCCTGCCCTCCGCGACGAGCTGCAAACGAGCGCAGACTTCCAGCGTTTTCAGTGAGGTCAGTTGGCCGGAGAGTGCCGCACGGTGAAGTGGTTGGGTCCGTGATTGTGAAAATCGTGAGACATGCACTGGTGCAGCGCTTCTACCGTGCAGCAGTGAAGTGTGAGTGAGTTTGTGTGAGCAGGAGCGAGCAGTTTGTTAAATCGTAATCACGAAGTGGAAACAAAATCGAGTGTACAAATGAAAAGAAAACGACGGCTGTGTCTCAGTGTGAGTTGGCGACATTTGGTGATGGATAGATTTTTGCTGGGGGAGACGGCAGTGTGATTGTAGGTTAGAATATGTTGTGGTCGATGTAGACGGTTTGCTGTTTGAGTTTTGCGGTCGTGTACTCTGGCACACGTCCCTCTTGTTCACTTGTAGGTTTAAAAATATTTCAGAATTTTGTAATTTTACGACCGAGACGGCGGTATACGTTAAAGTTTAAGCAACCTTAACCGATATTTGTGCCCATTAATCGTGAAAAAGACACTGACTGACGTTATAATTTGGTAGCGGTCCAAACAGAAAAAAAAAGTTGTAGGACCTACCATTTTGGCATAAGTTCAACTGTTTTAAACTACCAATAAGTGTTATTTGTTGGCACGTGACCAATCTCAAAAAAACTGCCCAAAGTAAACTTATGGCCATGATCCAATTTCATAAAAAAATGTTCATCGCGGTCTTCGAAATTCGTCTCGTTAAATGCGAGCCTAATTTGTCCAGTGACGTCTGAAGCAGCAGAGTGATATCCCTCCCGCGGGTGTGAAGCTGCACTGTGCCCTCTGTAGTACGGTTGTAACACTCATAGGTGACAATGAGGTGAAAGGAAAAGTCGCCCGCCCCTCCCCATTGACTTCCAAAATGCATTTCTGCAATGCTGCGGATGTTAGCCTTGCAGTTTTACAGCAGGCGGTCAGCGACCAGGAAGAACATCGAAACGGTGGTAGAGGAGGTTAGACGGACTGTGCAGTGCGTGGCAAGTGTCTGGCGTTGCAGAATGTCACAAGGTGCTTAATCGCTGCAACAAATGCAATTATTTTATCGGCCTGTTGCCATCCTTCGCGATCTGTTCACAAGGCCAACTCGAAAAAGATACCGGACACTGTTACCAACAGCACAGCTACAGTATTCGAAAGTACAGCGTCAGAAATAGCGGATGTTCGAACGCACTTGGGCAGAGTGAAAATATAGGGAATAACGGAGCTTGGTGTATGGTTTATCAAGAAAGAAGATGGCGACAGTTTTGTGACAGGAATACATACATACATACGTACGTTCAGAGGAAGTCCAGGAATGGCATCGCCTGTACTTCAGTCTGACAAGCAAACGTAAGACATCGCGTACTGTTTATACTCCTGTACTTAGAAAAGACGGCTGTTAGTAAGTAAGAAGCTGTCTTAACGCTAAGTGTGACTCATTTAGCCCACTGATTATTTTTTTCAAATAATCCCATGGCACGATTGTTCGATCTTGGAGTATTTCATAGTAATACGGAATTGCAAATGGCTGTTCGTGAATTGTGGCAGATGGTGGAGCCCGATTTGTATCGCGACGGTTATTTGAAACTAATGCCAACACAAAACAAATGCATCAGTGTGCTCAGAGACTTCGTTAAAAACAATGATAATTGAATGAATTACATACATTTCATGGTTCGGGGGGTACGCGTTGGTCGCAGGTTCCGTTTCCGGTGGGGTCATTGCGATTTTTCATTTTAATCCGAACTGTGGTCCGGAGTCGACTCAACTTCTAACAGAAATGAGTACCAGGAACGTAACCTGGTGGGTAAAGGCGGCCGGTGCATGAGATTTGATAACCTTGTCACCTTGATGTGCCAGTTGTCTAGAAAGTCCGCGGACCTCAAAAGGCCTGTTCAGGCCTGTATAGGGTTAGATTTACCTCTACGTGTTTTAGTCCTTTAATTTTGGTGCCCAGGGAACCGCAGCTGTCGTACATTCCTTATGTCAGTTTCTGGGCTTGCGCAACGTTTCACTCAACGTTTACCCTCTAAGCTTTTCAGTAAACGATAACCAGCGAACGCCTTCAGTGTTGCCAATATTGCGTCAGTTAGGACAGATATGCCGGTCATTAGTCATTTTTTTTGACAGTGGTTGAACAGATGGAAAGAAATGTAACGTGTGCTGTACCGTGTGTGTAAATCAGTGATTAATTAAAGTTTGCAATGTTATTGCTGTTTTCGTGAACGAGCAGTGCCAGACATTTCAGTACCGTGTCAGAATGTAAGGGAACACCGTATAACCTGTACAGCTTCTCTAAATGAGACAGATAAGACCTCCCCATTATGCGTGAGTTTCCGAAGTTTCTGCAGAGGATGCATGCAAATACGTATTTAGATACTGGCAAACTTTCTTATTCCACACACACACACACACACACACACACACACAGAGTGGCCCTTTTATCCTGTCCCACAGCATGACAGCTTCATCGCATAGAAAGTCTGCATCTGCCGCAACAACCCGTGACAGCTGCCTTGCTCAGAGACCCGATAAAAGAGATATCCTGTATTTCAAGACATGACAATTCTAATCTGTTAGCTAACGCCACAGTAGAGCTGTTAGCTAACGTCGCAGTACAGCTGTTCTTTACTGCACATCGGTTCATATCTCGGGTCATAGGTCGCTCTCTTTGGTGTTCCTCACATTTGTGACGGCAAGCACTTGGAATCTCTTCACAGGCACAGTCTTCCACACTGTTATGTCGACATTTTGAGGTCTACGTGATAAAATGTCATTGAATAAACCAACACCTAACTTCCCTTCTCGTGTTTGGGCAGCACTACATTCTCGACAACAGATGCCCAGCACATTAACTCTCCATGCTCTGGTCCTTTAGTTTTCAGAAGCATTTCGTCCAAACAAAAGCCTGCAGAACCTCCTCCCCCCGCCCCATTAAATCATAATCGTCCTATAAAAACCTGGTACCTGTAGGGGCACAATTACTGGATTTCAGTGCCATTGAGTCCGTCAGGGAGGATGAACTGTCACCCAGAGTGACCAGCACCTGACTACTGCACCTTGCCTGCAGCAGGCATTCGCCAACTTTCCTTAATCGAAAAGTCAGTATTTTCTTTGCAAATGTACGGGCTGTGGCGCTTATCCACAGACGGCCGCTGTGCTCCTTTTATGCACAGAAAGACGGTGCACAAATTGTATCCACAGACGGACGCTGTTATAATTGTATCCGCAGACAGGCTGTACTGGTTGTATCCACAGGCAGGCGGTGTTGTACATTTTTCGCGCTCCCGCAAGCACCCGCGACTACGTCACGTTCACCATTTTTGCCCAAGTCCTCATGCAGCAGTGCAGCCAACGGTGAAGGGATAAACAAAAGGAAACCCTGGGCCTGGAGTTTTGTAAGACAATAGTAGACATCTAATGAGTATTGGACCGTGCATCATCTTGATATTTGAATAAAGGTTGACCAACTTGATGACACTTGCTTTATTATCTACTGCTCAACATGTTTCGGATGTTAATATATCCATCTTCAGGAGCTTGCGACTACTTGGTGCGTTATTGTGTAGGCTGTATTGTGCTGACTTGAGGCGTGTTGGTGTTGTGTAGCGGGATTGTCTGTTGGTGATGTGGTATCCGAGTGCAGGCTGCACTCGGATACCACATCACCAACAGACAATCCCGCTACATAACACCAACACGCCTCAAGTCAGCCTACACAACAACCAACAAGTAGTCGCAAGCTCCTGAAGATGGATGTATTAACATCCGAAACATGTTGAGCAGTAGATAATAAAGCAAGTGTCATCAAGTTGGTCAACCTTTATTTAAATAGTAGACATGTTTTGGTTAAAATCCGACAACTTTTGCATTGTGTTTACAGTTTTGTGAGACTAACTCATCAAATACGTATTTATGGGAACGAAAAGTGTTTATAGCAGAAGTAGAGAAAAATGAAGCATTTAATATTTTCAGTGAATTTTTTAAATATATGGCGGAATATTTTTTGCCCTACTGAACCCTGTAAAGCCCAGTGGTCACTATATGTACCGCACAGTGGTCACTATATGTACCACCAGTTTAACATTCGGCAATTCTACGTTCTGCTCACACAGTGTATTTATGTGTTTTGTGTGGATCTGAGAACAAACAGCGAGTATTTCGTTATGCAACATTAACTGACTGGTTTGTATAACCGAGACGGTTTGTGTTTACTGCGCGGTACGAACTGTATATGTACGATTCTGACAAGCAGTGTGTATTGCTCGGTCTGCTGCAACGTTGTTAGCAGTCACGATGCGAGGGTGTAGAAGGAACGGTCCGAATTATCACACGATGCCTACATTTCCCAACTCACAAGGCGTTCTGTACAAAGTAAAAAGGAGCGCCTTAAATGGAGATCACGTCCATCCGTCCGCCTGTGGCCTAGTGTCAGCCACGAAACCGTTGGTCGGATTTTTGTGAAATTCGCTCGAGTTTCCTGAAAGTAGACTGTGTGGCAGCTATACTTTCCTCACTTTCGTAATTAATTTGTGTCCTTTTTTTTTTTTTCATATATCGCGACCGATTTGGGCGAAATTTGGTGTAAGAGATCCGCACATAATGCTGCCAACCGTTCTTACTCTTGTGACCAGCGGTCTAGGGAAGGCCGTACGTTTGTTAGGGCGTAAACGGACTTACTTTAATTGTGCACTCTGAAACCATGTGACATGATGAATGTAGAGAACTCCATGGCGAAATCTGCATGCCACGTTATGGAGAACGCACACCGCGTTGTGCAGGTGGTTGATGAGCCCTTTTATTGCAGTTGCGGCTCAAGTAAATGTGTTGGCACTGTGTGGTGTGCGACGGGCCTCACCAGGGGGTGGAAACAAAGTTCATGTTTTCCGAAAATTGGGTTCTTGTGAGTCCCAGTAATGTTTGTGGTGGCGTGTGCGTTCCTGTTAATGTTATGCCCCTCAAGAAACCTTCAAATGTTTTCATTGTGGTAATCACACGTTCTGCAGGTAATGATAAGAGACAAGAATCACTCAACTTTTGCATTTGAAAGCCGACTGTTTATGGTAGCCATTTTGCGTCATGGTTGCGACAGGTCTCATGGGCAAGTCCTGCGCAGGGGCCCAACACTTTAGCTACGCCACAAGTATGCAGATGTTACAGACTTGTTTCTAACGTCAGGATCTGATATGGTATTGCCTTGAAGGTGTTTCTTGTATGTGTGCGTCGATTTTGTTTCTGTTCTGTTTGTCGGCCATATGTAGCTTCAAATACTCAACTTACTTGATTACTTGAAACGAACAACGTTTCGCACGCAGTTTGTATGTTCATAATGTCTTGCATATTCATGTATGTATATATATCACGCAGTCTGTTTTACGACAGGTCCATAGCCTCTGCCAAAGCGAGTTCTTCACGGAGTGCGGTATAGTGCTGCTTCTCTCAATATCCATGATGCTCTCTTTTCCTGAAGGTCATCCAATAGCTGCTTACATCTTCTTCCTCATCTTTCCATCCCTGCTATCCTTTCCTTCCATGACTTGTTTTAGAAGGCAGTTCCCACACAAGATGTGACCAATCCAGTGAGCCTTCCTTATTTTTATTGTATGCAGAATGTACCGCTGCTCCTTGACTGACTGTAACACTTCCTCATTTCTCACACGATTGGTCCAACTGATCTTCTCCATCATTCTCCAGCACCACATTTCAGAACTTTCCAGGCATATCTGATGCCCTTTCTGCAGTGTCCAGTTCCAGCACCACACAAAGCTATGCTCCAAATGTAGTACTTTACATGTTTCTTCCTTAAATTGCAGTTCAGTTTGCTGGTGAAAAGAGCCTTCTTGTTGAATGCTGCTTTTTCCATGGCAACCCTGGACTTAATTTCACGTGTGTATCTTGCATTGTCTGTTAAAATGCTACCCGAACAGCTGAAATATTCCACATTCTCCGGCAGTTTTTCATCCGTCAC
>Ga0123354_10018904_pt1 | contig 10817 bp, 2 predicted proteins | sample TergutLab28metaG_2_FD_97872 | JGI IMG/M metagenome (GOLD analysis project Ga0123354, IMG submission 97872) | Labiotermes labralis P4 segment gut microbial communities from Petit-Saut dam, French Guiana - Lab288 P4 | ecosystem: Host-associated > Arthropoda: Insects > Digestive system > Gut ... | reverse complement strand
CCTGTGGGGCGCGTTCAAGTGTGGGCCCAGATACCTTGACTAATATGTTCGTGATTTTCCTCATGCTCTCTAGGCAAGCCCGAAATACCACCTCAGATTAAGCTACAAACGATTCTTTTCAAACATTACCAATTCTTCTTTCACAGTTCATCTTACACGCCATTTTACAGTGTAAGCTTATGAAAAAAAAAAACGAATAAAAAAATTTACGTATTAATTTCTTGTATTCCAGTATTCTGTTTTTGTTTCTGTGCACTAACGATACACGTACAGATATTCACTTAATGATTGTTAGGTAGTGAATGAAATTTCTTCCACTGTGGTGATCATACCACATGGCATATATTTGATATTATTACATATTCTGCGAATTCAGTTCTTTCGTATGTTTCTTTTATAAAATTAACCAAACATGTCTCCGTATACACATTTTAGATCATATTAATTTATATCACACGATATTTCGCACTCATTTCATGCCTATATGCTATTAATTTTCTAATTATGACTGCAGCACTGCTTTTGAATATCTTACAGGTTTTTAAATTTAACTTCAGCTTTTGTAATGTTTCCTCTCCTTCCTAAAAGGTGGAAATACCGTGATTCTGTTTCCGCCGTCTTGAAGCAAAACGTTACAATTAAGGCCGCATCTCTGGAGGCATACTCTGATAGAGCTCTTCCTCATCTCGGAATTGAATGAAATGCCGCGAAAATATTTCGTTTGGAGTTCCCAAAACCGGACATTTAAATCCGCTGACGTAATCTAGCCTCGTTGTCCTTAGGATGCTTCTCGTGTTACTGGAACGGGCCATACTCTCGCGAAAATATTTCCACTGATGTCGAAAGACTCGTCACATAACGCTCCTCACATAAACACTATTACGGATGCGTCCTCGGGCAACATGTCATTTCCTCGTTCCCGATTAAACTGCGGCAAACTTGTTTTTGTTATGTTGAAAAATGCCAAACGATAACTTTGCTGACATGCTGTAATATATTAACATTCTGAATGACGTCATGCACGACCGGATTTATATCAGGTATTTATGTGCAAACAAACATGATAAAAATTGATTGTTTTGCGCAAACCAAAATGTTCGTGTCAGTAAATTTTAAAGCTTCTTGAAATTTTATGTGCGCAGATACAGACAGTTCTGTCAATATGTGTGTGTGTGTGTTTGTGTGTATGTGTGTGTGTATGTGTGTGTGTGTGTGTGTGTGTGTGTGGAAAAATCGCTACGATTATTTTTTATCTCTCCGATTTCTTCATAGGTATTGGATTAATATAAGTCGATTATTAATATTTACAATTTATCGGGAAATAATAAAGTTTATTACTTTACGTTTCTTTTTATGCTAAAGAAAAATTTGAATGCAAACTAAACAAATAAAAAAGTCCCTCCATCGTGTGTTCTTATTTCTTTTAGGCCAGTTTAGCAAAGTGTGTCAGGTCACTTGCACAAGCGAATTACGTGGTCAGTAAATACAGTGCTGCTTCAAAATTTCTGTGCTTAGTTATGATTGGAGTGCAGATACTTTTTGCGTAGCTACATATATACAGGTAAATCCGAATATAAATCTAATTTGTAAATCAACCCCCCCCTCCACCGGCTATTAGGATTGACTATTTATCGTGTACGTTGAATGAACTGAAATGCTGTCAGAATGTTACCATTGTTACGTTCAAAAACCCCGACCGATAAAGCAGCTGCTGTATGCTGTGTCCTATCTGCATGTAGGTACATTTCCGACCTTGTCATTCACACATTTGGACAAATCCGATGTCTCCACGTTGTAGCAACAGTGGGGTAAAACTATCGAATAGTACCTTGGATGGCGGATATAGCGCAAGGGATTACAGATAATAGATAAATGACAATGCTATGCGATTTACTGTCTATGTTCATAGATGCGTGCGATGTTACTTGATATTCTGCAAATTTTGAAGTTCAGTCAGGAGATATGGCCACCGCTGTGACATTGAGAGCAGGCTACGGTGAGCGTAGAATTGTGGTTCGGTGAGGCCATGTTGTGTGCGACAGTTAAACCGTGCATATTTTAGGATGTGGACTGTATTGCTTTGTCAGGCATGTAGTGTACCATGTCCTGTATCAGTTTGCTGTCGATCTGTGTAGCCAATAACATACTGCGCATCTCCACCCCCCCGCCCAGGACATCGTCCTGGGTGGTGACCAACGGGTTGGTATTGTTACTCTGGTAGACTAAAGCAAGGGGATAGTGATGCCCTTCGTCAAGGGACTCATACACACGCCCGCCTGTAAACTCCAACCCATTCAATACCGGGCGTCAGGTTACAATCGACACTGGCGATGCTAAACATACGAGCAAAACACGGTTGATGCGGGTTGCTTTTCAAGAGAATGATGTTGTTATTATTTGCTTTATACATTTATAAATGAAAAGCATTTTAGCCCGCTTAGGTTTTGTTATGAAGGAATAGATTTACTCGGAATGACCTCTCTCTGTATCCCTTCACTGTCAGGTGTAAAAGCAGCGACATGTGAGTGCAGAATTGTTGAATGACTCACGACTACTCTCATGATTCTCTTTCCATCCTTCAAATTATAAAAGAAAATGTGCTTCTCCATACTGCTCAAGTCAAATAATGAGACATGGGCGACTGTATGGTTTAAATGTAACTCTGTAGCTAGTTTGGTATTAAACTGTTTCTTGTAAGGAATAACACTTGAAAACAATTATAATAAAATTTTGCACTAACGGGATGAAGGTGAATATGGTTGTGAATAATCTACTAGATGAGTCAAACCATAGGCTTAGGAAATACAAAACGTATGGTGCTGCATCCGCTAACAGCAGGTATCTTGCAGTGCGCAGCACACCTAACACTCTTAACCAGTATGCATTACCTAATAGTATTATTCTGGCTCCCATAATAATAATATTTGAATCGATACATTTTCTTTCGCCTCTAGTCGTTTCTTCCTCGTATAATATTGCCACTTGCATCTCACGTTCTATAAAAATTTCCCTACGTTTCTTATTCATGTAGTTTTGTTGCACCCTAAACTTTTCTCATCTGATTTTTCCTCATTTAAACTTCACCCCCTTTTTGCCAAAAATTTTCCTGTCTTCTTTGCGAATCTGAACATTTAAATGTTTGTCTTATGTGAATGATATCCTCCCCAGCTCGGAGTATGGACATATTACCTATCATTCCCTCCCCTTAACTCCTCAATTTCCAACTCCGAATAATAAAAATTACACGTAATATGAACATCACATCTGTCTACGTATTTCATCTTTTTAATTACTCGATAAATTTGCTGATGTGTTTTGATAAATGAATTTAAACTTAGTTTTGCCTAGCGAATGCAGTTTCGGTCGATATTTAACATATGACCTTACTGTTTTTTTTAAGGAAGTGATGTACGAATGTATACAAAATTATGAATATTTTGCGAAATAAAACGTTAAAAATTCCCGGCTGTTTGAAATAATTTATTACTTTTTGTGTAGTGGTTCAGCGGCAGCGGATTCTTCTGACATGCCGACAGATACCTACAGTGATACACGTCGTAAGAACCAAGAATATCACAAACTTAGATTTACCCTCTGTGACGAAAACAAGCCATATCTTTGGTTCACCATGATTATTATGTTGTTAGTTTCGTCGTCGTCGTCAAGACGACGGCGACGTGTCTTTCGTCTTTTGATGCCTAAACAAAATTAATGTCCTCACATTCGCAGGATTCACTCGCAAAACACGTATGCAAACTGGAATATTTCCATTTTTTTACTCACTTTGTCAAATCGCATAAACGTTTTGACAGAAACCTTTAAAAATGAAAAAAAAAGTATCGACGAAGTAAAATGGACAGAAACACCTCACCGCAACCAGGCTGATTCCAACAACAGGTGTACATTGTAAGTATATATAATCTGAGCAGCATAAAAAAGCTGAAAGAATGACACGAAAATTTATAATACTAAGTAACGCTTGTTACATGGAACAATTAAAACAGGATACGTTTTTAACAAGGGGATTTGCATAGAGAGGGTAAATAAAACCTTCCAGATAGATTGACGTATCAGCTCATGGCAGTGTTTGATTTTAATTTTTAATTAATAGAAGTGAATGTAATATTTATGACATAAACCTCGTTTGATTACAATTTTAATATTTTAGCACTGATCAACGTAGAGAGGATTTTAATTATCGTTGTGCATAAAATTATAAAACATTCTGAGTCTATAATGCAGATCTGAGTTATGTTGTGATTCTGCCTTTAGAAACGCAAACCTCAACCAGAATCACAGGAATGTGTCACAATATTCGGTACAAAAGAATAGTCTATTAGCTTTTTATGTCTTGCTTAGGCAGCTAAAAGTAATTGTTGTAGTTACATTGTAAGTGTAGATGTGTTAAAGAATTTATAATGCATTTCACTGAGCAGTGTGAATAAGCAGGCCAGTGCCTCCTATAATGAAGCTGTATAAGGATGTAACAATGCGTTCTTTCTTAGGCAAAGCTTGCTCGTCGTGACTTCTTTCCAGTGTCAGCATCTCAGTCCTTAAGAAAGACTTAAGCATTTCTGTTGTATTTGAGGTAAAGGTGACCGTGCATCGAGATAAATTCTTATAATAAAGTCAACTAGATGCTATAATTTCTCAAATTTATTTTTGGTATAAAACTCTACATATTTCGGAGAGTTCCTCTGTCCATCATCAGGAGTTTTTCACTGTCAACACAGCAATGGTATATGTCATACAGGTTTGCTGACAGCTTGCGAGCAGGATCAGGACGGAACTGCAGTTCCGTCCTGGCCCTGCTGTCAGCTAACTTATATGACATATACCAATGCTGCGTGTAAGTGAAAAACGTCTGATGATGGACAGAGGAACTGTCCGAAACATGTAGAGTTTTATTCCAAAAATAAATTTGAGAAATTAGTGCATCTAGTTGGTTTTATTACCACGTATTAGAACATTTTTGTTGTGTGTGTGTGTGTGTGTGTAAGCGTGTGCGTGCAGCTGTCTGTAAAGAGCTTCGAAAAACTGCGACGTTTTAAGCCGTGTTTTAGTTGATGTCTTATTTCTAACAGGATCTTGTGAAATATTATTTTTTATTTCCTTACGAAGTCGCTGCACAAAATCCCAGGCCTCATCTTCGAAGAAATGTTTGATGAAGCGGAAATTTGTATTCTATCAAGAACAGCATTTGAGTCTGTGGAATTAAAGTTTTGTTTTTATGTAAACAACATAATTTCAGTAAACTGCCATTTTCTTAATGACCCAGAAACTTTGGACCGCAATTTTTAGGATGTTGTGAACTACAAACTTTGTGCGCCGCCGATTTTGATAATAATTTGATAACCCTTGGATAAGAACGGCTGTGACCGAAGGGTGTCTGTTTCACCATAGAACTATTTTAAGACAGTAGGTGGCCGAACCAAGATTCGAACCAAGCGCCTGTCGAATACACGTCAGAAGCCTTCCTCTTTAAGCACAAAACGGGTCTTTGTAGAATTAAGAAAATACAGGATGGCTGGGCTAAATATTTAATAGATTTTTTTTTGATTCTTAGAAAACCAGCAATATTTCCTAAATATTCTCTTTATCCCTTTCTGCGATTACGCAAGAAGTCCTGCACAATTTACGAAACTTGGTTTACGTCATTTTACTGGCGACTTGTTGGTCATTTTACGAAATATCCGTGAGATTTTTCGGTTTGCTGAGCTTTATTAAATTCTTGAAGCGTTATAATAAATGGACACTCAACATTCCTAAGTATTTGTCTATTCGGTTCTCAAGCGTTGCAGGCGATCTTTATTTATGTTTTCTTATCTCTTCCCTAAGACTATTGAACCAGATTTAAAATTAATGGAGTGACAAACTATTTTATCTTAGCGTAATCCCTGTTAGAGTAAGGAATTACACGTTGAATTATTTAAACATCACTCGGGCTTTTTAAGTTTTGCAGAAAGTGTTGTTTGCCGAAGAGCAAGTAGCAATAGTTTTCGTCTAGTTCTTTTAGGTTTTTCCACGGTACAGAATAAAGGAATAGGAATATGTAGCGTGAATCGGAAAGATTTCAATAAATGACATTCTTTTGAACTTTCATTACGAAGCTTAGGAATAAGTCTTTCATGTCGGATTGGAAACATCCCGTAATTATTGCTATAGCATATTTGCACTACAGTAAACTACAGTGTGGCATACTTGAACATGTCATAATTTCTTCTACTACGCATTAGGAATTCATTATTTTATTTTTTACTATTATGTTTTGTGCCCAGTGCTTTATAGTTCCCTGTTTCTGTACCCGTAAAGCAGAGGGTTAAAAATTTCAGATATTTTCAATAATGATATTAAGAGTTTCCACCTAGTGCGTCTATTCTAATTGCATATAATTTCCCTAATCTGCCCGATCCCTACAGACGCCACTCTGCTGCTCAGTTATCCTTCCATCTACGTTCTTGTATAGTGGAATATCTGAGAACTTTGGATACACTTCGGTCAAACGTGGCATTCAGAGGACCGCGCATCGTGATATATTCTTATAATAAAACCAACGAGATGCATTAATTTCTCAAATTTATTTTTGGAATGAAACTTGAAATATTTCGGACAGTTTCTCTGTCCTTCACCAGGAATTTAGCACTGTACACACAGCAATGGTGTATGTCATACAGGTTATGCTGACTGCTTGCTAGCAGGGAGTCAGCATAACCTGTATGTATTGCTGTGTGTACAGTGCTAAATTCCTGATGATGGACAGAGAAACTGTCCGAAACATTTAGAGTTTTATTCCAAAAATAAAGTTTTGAAGTTAGTGCATCTCGTTGGATTTATTATAAGAAAACTTCCGCCAGTCTGTAGCGTCATGTGTCACTGCAATACCGCTGCTTTTAGTTGTTTTGAATAATCGTTACACATTCATATTCGCCAGCATATCTGGGGGTAAACTACTATAGGAAGACCCACTGTAATGTTATATTCCGGTGTTGGCGTAATCGAAGAAATTTGTTTTGTGAATAGACTTCTAACTGACGCTGTCACTTAGTGACAGTGCAAGGCGTCGTTGATAGATGAATTAATGACTATGAAGCGATATAGAAATAATACCGACTGGAGACAACCGAATACGTGGCGAAAAATACCATTCTCCCTGCCGCTTTTTCCTCCGTCAACCCCAATTTACTGACCTGCGATTGAAATCGGGCTCCCGCGTGGAGTGAGAAAGTTAATTGGAGTAAATAAATTCTCACACTGTATCATTTCAGCCACTGTTTAATTTCGAGGGACGAGAAGTTTTTCTGTATATAACATGCTATTTGCTTACAGTGAGCGAAGTGATGCATATAAGTGAAATTCTGGGAAGTCGTATTTCCGTATCCGAAGAAAAGAGCGCGTTTCGGTGAAATACGAGTATTAGGCTTTATTGACGTTTTGCTGATCCGTACATCTCAGTATATTTATCTCAGTATTTAACCAACTTGATGCACAAAATTTGTATCACAATAAGTTTTAATTTCATGCCTCTACAGGTTTCGAGCACATGTGCTCGAAACATGTAGAGGCACGAAATAAAACTTACTGTGATACAAATTTTGTGCATCAAGTTGGTTAAATACTGGGATAAAAATTGAGTATTGTGGTCTACACTATAACTTATCATGAGATTGTAATATTGCTTCAAATTTATCGACTACAAATGTTATTTTGCTTAAAAAGCGATTTTTCGAGTTTCTCAAAGACGGCGAATATTATAATCAATTTGCACAAAGCATAATGCTTAAAAATACATTATTTGTTAAATTTTTGAAATTAGATATTTAAAAGTATTGTGAAACTGCTTTCTAGTACGTAGATAGAGTGGGGTTAGACGTGAAGTTAATTTGTATAAAAATTAGTAAATATAAAGAGATTTCAGATCAGCGGATGTTCATCGGTGTAAGTTTTCGAATAAATTGGAAGTGGGGTCAGAGATGCAGAATTTAAATTTGTATGAGGCTAGATAAGCGCTGGCTGGTGTTAGGTCTGCAGGAGTTAAATTAGTAAAAGGTATGAATGAATATTCGCCACCGTGTTAAGCCTGGCTGCTAGGTCACCCTTTCTCCATCCAGTGCGTAATGGCAGGCTCATTCCCCGGGGTTTAAATTGTCGGTGCGTGGAAGCTAGGCAGTCAGGCTACATAGTGCCGAAGCAAAGGTGACATGGCGTTCTATCTCTTCTGCCCTAAATACATATAGGCCTGTATAACGTACATGTATACTTTTATAAATAAATCCATGCAATAAATAAACATTGTATCACAAGTAGTACGCTGTTCGGGAATAAGTGTGCAAAAACAGAGAGCACTTATTCATTTAGGCTTCTCTTGTGCCATACTATTGACTTATTTCGCGTCATGAACCACACTCAGGATCTTGAGTGTGACCGTACTGAATACACGTGAAGTACGCACTTTACCCAAATGGATGTTTAATTTTATCAGCTGATTATTGTATTTTATATATTTATTTTTTGCTCAAGCTTGCTGATTAGGGGAATGGAATAACTTTGGTTTCCTTTAACACGCATTGTAAATCACTTAAATTTAGTTTTGTCTATTTAAATATTAATTTTAAGGATATTAAATCTTAATGTTGCACACATTATTGGGCTTTTTGTTTATAGCTTCAGCTATTAAAGTTTACGTTTATCTCGTATTTGTTTATTTTGTTTCTGATTAATCCAATGTAGTAATTGGCCTCGCGGCTGTTCAGTCAGCTCATGAATAATGAAAAACTGAGCGACACAGTACGTTGTATTATAAATGGGTCTTATCATTTACTTCCCATTGTGTTATGTAATGAAAAACCTAACCTTCTGAAGGAGCTCAGAAAAGCATTTTTAGCATTATATTTATGTTGAACTGCCATCATCTTCTAAGTAATGACTAAGCTGTAGTGTATTGGTTATGTATTTGACGAATGATAATGATGGTGAATAGTAACAGAAATTCCCCAAAACCAATACACAATAATTTCTATCCTGAAATATCTATTATTAAAGAGGATATAAATATGACGGCATGGGGGGGATTATACACGCATCTGTCGCCTATAATCCGTCATCACACCCGTAGAGAGCCTACCAAACCCTGAACCGTTCTCATTTCCATCCTACAATTACCGGCATCATATTACCATTACTCTTACAGGTCATGATTTTTCCGCGGTTGAAAACGCCCTGTGTAGCAATTTAGGAATAATGTCACCAGCCAGTTCAGCACGTATATTGGTACATATAAACCTTCGTTTGATTCAAAATAATCCCCCATCTAAATCCGCTACAATAATAATTAATTCGTGTTTGCTCGTTTCCAGGCTTCACCTCCCCCCTACCTCACCCCCTTTTTCCACAACAACCTGTGTCCAGTATAATCTGTCCGGAGGCACAACAGTAACATGCCTACGTTACTAAGAAGTGTCTGAGTTAATGTACTGAATATTGCCATCTTTTTTATGTTTGATAACGTGGAATTCTGTGAATAATGCTTTTATGCTTGTGTTTTCAGGTAAGTGATCGAGGCGGGGCCTCTCTGAATTTGTCTGCTTTAGTACTACATATTTTGGGGGGGAATTTAGAGCTCGAAATGGGTGAGTATACGCACAAATTTTTAGCCGTCACGAAATATAAGATTTTATGAACGTAAAAGCAATATTGTTTTTAAATATATAAGTAAAATGTTTACAATTACATTTCCCTGATATATCAAATAAAAAATAGAATTTTAGTGTCACTAAATCGGATAGAATAATAATTATAAAAGTACACCAATTTACTCGTATCATCTAAATATGAAAGCTGATTAATCCGTAATTCAAAATTTTGTTGCCCGGCTGAAATTGTACAGTAAACACGCTCTCTGTGTTTATCACTTTTTACGTAAAATGCAATATCAGAGTAGGAATCTACGAAAAACCTGCTATGTATTAGGGATCATATATGAGCGTATTCACAAATTTATTCTGCGTATCTCAGAAGACGCTAGCTCTGCGTTCTGCTAAGAAAATTTTTCTGCCGCGGCGACAACTTTAAATCATTATTAATATCGATTTCATTTCCCCAAATCAACGACCATTTCAGATAGTAAGCAACTGTATTCGGTTTACGGAAGTTAGTTATAATTCTGTTCATCTTTATTGGAAGATGACACGGAAGCTTCAGTGGGATTCACAACATGCGATGAACGCCCAAACACAATTTGTGTAGGGGGTTGGGGGGAGAGAAGTACGGCTCACAAATGCGGTTTCAAACTTGGTACACGAGTTACTTTCAGTTGTATTCGTACATGCGGTACCGGTGCAAATGGTTTCGTTTTACCAGTTTGAAGGATGCCACAATAATGCAGTGGCAACTTAGTTACTGGTTCTGAAGTTTTTGGGCGAGGTTAGGAGAATCTGCTTATTCTGCCGTTTAAAACGATAAACGTGCTGTGTGTTGCAGCTATTAGAGTACAGTGTAGTTTGGTTATTCAGGAGTTGCAGTTTGAGGTGACTAACAGTACTGTCAGTATCTTGTTATATGGATTTTCTTCACTGATGAATGCCACAGAAATATGAAAAGAAAAGAAAAGAAGACAAAGTTGTTTATTTAAATAATCGATTGCGAAAATTATGTAGTTTCGGTGGTGCGTGAATCAGTGGTGAGTATGGGGAATAGGTGGAATGGCCCTAACAGACGAAAATCAAAGTATGTGGGGTGGGGGGGGGGGGGGACCCGGCCAAGTGCAATTTTGTGGGAAAAAAATCCTTGGGAATAGCTGGAAGTTAAAATCGTGTCTCATT
>Ga0123354_10018903_pt1 | contig 10817 bp, 10 predicted proteins | sample TergutLab28metaG_2_FD_97872 | JGI IMG/M metagenome (GOLD analysis project Ga0123354, IMG submission 97872) | Labiotermes labralis P4 segment gut microbial communities from Petit-Saut dam, French Guiana - Lab288 P4 | ecosystem: Host-associated > Arthropoda: Insects > Digestive system > Gut ... | reverse complement strand
TTCCTGCCAATCAGCCAGTAGAGTTCTTTTACTTTTAGAGCCACTTGTTTTCGTTTCTTGACTATATGTTCCTTCCAGTTAAGTTTATGATCCAGGTGCATACCTAGATATTTGGTGGAATTAACAACCGGTAGTTTATTATCATTCATATAAACTGGGGGGCATTGCCCCTTCCGAAGAGTGAAGGTAATCTGCACGGATTTTGCAGCATTGATTTTTATTCTCCATTTGTGGAGCCATTCTTGAAGGAGGACCAAGTGGTCTTGTAAGTAGCGCGTGGCCGTACCAGGGTCGTCATGTGACGCCAGTATAGCTGTATCATCTGCAAAGGTCCCTGTGGTCGTATAGTTGGTCGTTGGTAGATCGGAGGTGTAAAGAACGAAAAGAATAGGCCCCAAAACACTGCTCTGTGGTACGCCCGCTGTGATGGGGAATGTAGCAGAAGTGTGGTCTTTTATCTTTGTATGAAAGGTGCGATCGCTGAGATAGGATCTCATAAGGTTATAGTAGAATTGTAGTGTGTGCTTAATTTTGTATAGGAGACCATCATGCCGGACCTTATCAAAAGCTTGGCTGACATCGAGGAAGGCGCTGGTGCAGTATTGTTTTGCTTCAAATGCTGTATAGATGGTGTGACAAAGGCGGTGCACCTGTTGAATAGTGGACTGTTTGTGCCGGAATCCGAACTGATGGTCAGGTACCCTTTATGTATACGTAACGTCAGTAGCGATTCTGTTGGCGAGTAGTCGTTCGAGGACTTTAGATATGGTGGGTAATAAGCTAATTGGGCGGTAAGATTATGGTGTTTTAGGGTCTTTACCAGGTTTAAGCAGTAGTATGATTTCGGCAGTTTTAAGGCTGCTGGCCAGTGGTGAGTTCGGAGAATTCCGTTGAAGATGTACAAGAGTGTGAGGAGGCCCTTCTTTGGCAATTCCTTGAGCATTTTTGGCGTGATTAAGTCCGGGCCCGGTGATTTCCTGTCGTTAAGTAGATGCACCACTTCACGGTGTACTTAGCGTGAGGTCGAATCCTTTATGTGTAACAATCGAAGGCCAATCTTCCACGAAAAACATTCTCTTTCGTTGTGGTTCTATTTGACCAATTAGAACACAGCACTCGGACCAGGAACTGTTGTTATTCATATGATCTCTGGATTATATCCCAAATTTTGTAAGAATCCTGAAATAAACAGACCTGTCATCATGATGACAAACACTCACCTGAAGAGATGAGTAAAGCAAACCTGTTTTCTATCAAATGTACTTCAGAAGGCAAGTAATGTCCAAGGGTAGTTAATTAAGTGTTGTCAAAATATTTAGAAGAACAGCACTAAACTCGTTTTTGAGTTCTTGTTATTTTTGTCGTAGTTATGAACTCAGTCACCTTTACTAATTTCTTGGTATCTTCTCACCTTTAATAGTCTCAGAAAATATATTATTGGCCGTGATATGAATACATTCGATGTATGTGATTTATTGCCTGTGTTCGGTGTAATCCTTTACATGGATAAAAGTTCCGGGCACAGAGGTGTTCAGTTAATACCGACGATATTTTCTCCTCTGGTGTATTCCTTCAGTCGAGTGCGTAGTTTGAAATTTGGCCCTTGGCGATTAAGAATATAAATAGGAATAATATAGTTAATGTTTTCAACAAAAAAGTCTATATAAATTTGCAAGTTTTTCTTTAAAATATGTAGTCACGAAACCCCTTGCTTGCCACTGCTTTCAAATTTGCATATTGTGTTCTAATTAAATCTTCATTATATTCTAATTAAGTTTTTGTTATGTTCTAATTGTTTTATGTTTTTCAATTTATTCGTTGTATGTTTTTTTTCTTATTTTGAATGTTTTGTTTTCTATTTTGTGTTTTCTGTGTTTTTGTATGGTTTTGTTTATTGTTTCTCCCCATGTAAATACTTGTTTATTTTCTACTTGTGTGCAAGTTTACCTACCACTGCCACCGGGGTGGGAACCCAATTGCATTTAATAAATATCATATCAAAACACTCTGTTCTGCTGTAAATCGATAATTGCGTTCTTGTAACAACTCGTGTTGTAGAAAATCGCGTGAGAATAATAGGGTCATATCCGGAAAATTTTGTCTCGTCACGCAACATAATGTCTTTCGCAATGGTCGCTGAAATCACGTAATAACCAACGTGCATAAGAAATTTCGCCTTTTAGAAACGGCGTTCACCTACTCATCAATCGCATTATGGTCAGTTTGCGTTAAAACGAGACACGCGCACTAGCAGAACTGACTGTATGGCATTAGGAAGGTCCAAACAACCAGGAGGGGTTGGAACTGAATGCAAAATGCCAACTTCTACTCTGTGCTGATAATGCTAATGGCTGAAAACGTACATAATATAAAGGAAAGCATCAAAATTTGACTAGTCGAAAGTAAGGAGGTTCGCGTAGAAGTACGTGCTGAGAAACTAAGCACATGTTCATACCTTGTGTGAAGGATGCAGGAAAAAAAATTAAAATAAAGATAGGTTTTGTTGCACAAGTGGCAGTGTTAATACGCCTATACCTGGAAGGACGCTAGAAAATGAAATTGCATGCACGAAGAACCTAAAATCAGGGAATATCTGCTATAATTTATTTCAGAATTTTTTATGTTTCTGTTGACTGTCTAAGATTACACTGAACTATAATTTTGCTTGTTGTCTGACATGGGTGCGAAACTTGGTATCTCATATTAAGGGAAACTACACGATGTGAGTTTTTGAGTAGGGTGCTGAGTAAGTTACTTGGGACTAAGAGCCAAACGAGGTTGTAGGAAAGTGCATTATAACGAGCCTCATGGTTTGTATTCCTTATCAAAATTTATTCGGGTGATCGTATAAAGGGGGATGGAATGGCGGGCCGTTGGACCGCACCCTGGCCCATGTCATGCCAGTACCCACAACAACATCCCACATTATTTTCCTCTTATGTAGGGTCACCTACGTGACCTGTTCTTTGGCAGCTTCTTTTATGTGGCTCTGCAGTTAAATTCGGACCTAGTCCGCCATATTTTGAGGTCTGTAGAGGACATGCAATTAGATACACACACACACACAGGCTCACGCACACACGCACCCCCCCTCACACACACACACACGATAGCACTTCTCTGAAGGAACGATCAGCCCGTCGCAGATGCTGCTACCTGCACAACACAAAACAAACACAAGACAAGAAAATACATGCCCTTAGCGGGATTCGAACCCACGATCCTAGGAATCAAGGGGATTCAGACCTAGGCCTTAGACCGCATGGCACCGTTTGAAGCTTGTTGACTCAATTTATGTCAGGTTTATGTATTTTTCAATTCTTGATTGCATGTTTTGTATTGTGCCCGTTGTATTGTGCCGATTGTATTCTCCTTGAATTCTACCCAACGGAAAGGGGGAGGGGGGAAACTAATATTGTTACAGTACCTATTAAGTAGTTTCTTTAGTTAATTTGTCACTTCATATCTCTGAAGTCAACATTTCTTACTTGGCAGTTTCTTAAACAGTGTACCTTAGAGTGGGGGATGAAATTTGGTAGTTATGGAACCAAGTAAAGTCATGGAATTTTTTGTATGTTGTAGTATTTACATTTTTAAGTTTGGCACAGGGAGAGGAAGGATTTTGAAATAAATATTAGCAGGCAGTCACCAGTTTAACTTGTCATAATGTTAGCTCTCTCGGTTGTCACCAAATTTCACAAATAGCCGGAACTCTTATCACTATTTCGGTTTTCTTCGATAGAAGTCCTCAACACACTGAAAGTGATTTTCTTAGATTCTGACTATTAGTTTCGTCTGATTAAACATATTAGAGAAATATTCTTGACCGATGGGTTGTTCCGAAACGCCGGTAGAAATTACCTCTACTCGCTGCTTAATATCTCAGAAGAGCGCTGCCATTAACGGCAGTGTTAGGTATGGAGCCACAACTCATATTCCCAAGTAACTGTGGATCGATGAGTGTGAAAATGGCAAAGAGTCGGGTGTGTAGTATAAATTAATAACCAACGCCGTAACTAAGTAACGCCGTCGAGCAGAGGACGAGCTAACAATTTATCAGCTGGTCAAGAAATCCCCCGCGTTTTATGGAACACGAAGGGCCATGACCCTTTCGTTAATATCCTGCCACTTATCCATGCAACAGCTAGATCAATATTGAATGTCTTACCTTTAGGGTATGATGTTTTAGACAGTGAGAATGAGTGAATTTTGTTGAAATTGAACTTGAAATTTATACTTCAAGTTTCTCTTACTTATCAGGTAAATAGGCGTATGATAATATTGTATACGCGTGTGTGTCGTCACCATTATGCCTTTCAAGTACCTGGCTCTTGCATGGACATGATGACACTAGGAACCAACCGGCGTATGTGCTTTTTTTATTTCCTACCATAAAACAATATTAACTGTAATAATTTTCGAGATGTGAATGGCATTAACTCCATTTATGCATGGTTCATAAATAGGCTTAGGAAAAAATGTCGAATTTCCTTTGAGGTAATTCATTTGTAGAATTGGTTATGGTGACTAGTGATCCGTTGGGATGGATATGTGAAGTGGACGATAATCAATAGCTTGGCTTTAAAGTTGAAGCGTGTTTTACCTACGTTACTGATCATAAATATTGCATCAGAAGGAATCTTTGGCATGATGTCGGAGATGTTTGTCGTGGACGGAATAGGTAATAGCGAATTCTAAAATGAGCCATCCCCCTTGTTTGTATATAAAAAATAGGCGTGGGTGTCAGTCAATAACACAACAATATCTAAAAAGATGTTTAATAAAGGATGATAGTAACTACATGTTTCGGCCTATTGCGACCATCATCAGGTTTTCATCCGAAAGTATGGTGGTAGTGCTTTATAGGATTAGTATGGGTATGTCACGATGGTGAGATCTCAAAATCACAATAGGCCGAAACATGTAGTTCCTATCATTCTTTATTGAACATCTTTTTAGATATTGCTGTGTTATCGACTGATACCTACACCTATTGGTAATAGCGGATATTATACGCATTAACTTATCATTTTGCTGCGTAATTAGTACTATTTACAAGCCTCACGTTACACCTAGAGACTGAAATATTTGAAGGGAAATATTCAGAACGTTTTATTATAACGTTTCAATTAAAGTCCCGCAAGTTAAATTTCAAAGGAAAATCAAGCGCCTTGCAAGTAGGCAAAGATCTGAGAGAATATACAATAATTGTGTGAGGGGTATAAAAATTTACCTCAAATCATTGTTTGGGTAATTTGTTTTGTAATAATTTATTTCAGATTTATCTGCGACACGTAAGTCGTTAAACGGCAGGGTCATTAGTCCACGCACCGCCCTTCGTATGCAGAAATCACATCGGATGATGAATTCAACATTATCTGGGTCTTCATCTCCCAGTTCCGCTGCTGCTTCCTTGCCTGATACGCGAAGAAACAAACCTGAAAGACTGAGCATTGGTGCTGTAGCGTTGACCATGAAATGGGTGGCGAAAGGACGGGCCAAGACTTCCATACAAATTGCGCAAAGAACTCCCACATTTGGGCCCTCTCCAGGAACCCAGTATATGCCAGCAGGAATTGCTCTTACCTGGGGAGAAATGATGAGAGGTTCAGTTCTTGTAGAGAAAGACCTGTGTTTTGAAACGAATCGTTTGTATGACATCTTCGCTATTATTGCTGAGGCGGAGTTGATGGAGCAGTTGGGTTTCTTCTTGGAGAGGACGATCCGCAGTGTCGCGGTGCAGAAAGATCGCTTACATCGAGACCTGGAGGCTGTTCAGATCGTGATCAACGAATACAACGCAGTAGTAGAAAGTCTTACTATCGTTGAGGCAAGATTAACCAACAGTTTTTTCAGTAGTCATTAACATTTCCTAGATAACGAAACTATCGTCTCAATTTTAGCACAACCATTTCATATCTGCGAGGATACAGGAACATGCACCCTTTCCCAGAGATTTATGGCTTTCCTCTGTCTGTTCTGGAAAATACTGGGTTAGTATCTTGCAATAACTCACAACTGTTATGTTCTACTTCAAATATCGTTGTCCATAAGCTTACTACCGTCACGCTGTACAAAATGTTAGATTTATGGAGTGTCGTAAATAAATCAGCAGAGGAAAGAAACATATTCCGATTGCATAGGCAGTTTGATTTTGAAACAGGAGCACAAATTATTTGTTGTTAAAGATTTGGACTAAGGCGGACATAGTTTATTTGAAATTCTACCTCAGCATTCGCCAGAAGGCACCGAGGAAACCCACAAAAATAAATCATTCAGAAGAGTCAGTGTGTGTGTGTGTGTGTGTGTGTGTGTGCGTGTGTGTGTGTGTGTGTGTGTGTGTATGCCAATATTTCAAGTTATAGACCTCCCAAGTACGAATCAGCTACCCACCCTCAGAAATTGTAGACATAAGTACCCCAATAAAAGAAGGTAAAGTGATCCCATTACAGGCCCGGTTTGGCCCAGAGGGTGGGTAGAGGTATAGCTCTACTCTTCCATGACCACGGCACTAGAAGGGGGTGAGTGGTCAGCGGCACGCCCCGGCCGCAATTTACTCCCGGGAAAGACCAGGTATCCATTGTACAGGAGGGTTGGTGGGCCCCAGGGGCGGTCTTAACGGGCGGAAAATCTCGTCCCAACTGGGATTCGATCCCTGACCGTCCAGGCCGTAGTCAGTCACTATGCCGACTGAGCTACATAAATACCCTAATAGCAACTTTTATATAGTAGATGCAATCGATCGCCGACGGTGAAACAAAAGTAGGGAAAATGGACCTACATTTTAAAGTAGAAGACTCAGTTTAGTCTTAACTAAAGACATTTGTCACCTGACCCCTAGAATAATCTACCAAGTTGCGTACCTTATTATTGTTTTAATAGGGCATAGGATAATTTGATAGGATTCCATGGTGTTATCATTGCAGCTTCAGTTCCTGAAGGACCACATTGTTGAAGTGGAGAGGCATATACAGCCAGGACTAACACGCTTCAATTGGAACTCGTTGTGTATAGCAGAGTACTGCAAGGGCTGCCGTCAGGTTCTTAAGAACCTTACGTCTTTAGTAGCGCAGATGGAGAAAATACGTCAAGAATTACAGGCGAAAAATGACTGTATGGAGAAATTCGACTTCTTTTACTTTGAGAAGTCTGAGGACGGATCAGGAATTCTGTGCTGTAAGGTAAACACCGTTATTCCTAAAGCATGGGCGTAACCTGGCTAATAACACTGGATTGGCCAAAATCGACCACAGGTATTGCGCACTTTAATTTAAGGACGAGTCAAGTTCGAAAAAGGGGGAAGATCCCTCTTAAACTCAGTAGCCATGGGAGAGAAGGGAAGAGCACGTCCAAGAAAAACGTGGATGGAAGGAGTACAAGCAGCCATGACAACAAGAAATTTAGAACCAGGTCAATGGAGAAACGGAGAGGAATGGCGTTTGGTTTCCGGAAGACGGCGACAGCTGTTAAAAAACCGGACAGGTAGATAGACAGAAACTCAGTAACCAAAAGAAAACTATTCTTAGGTAGAAAAACTTTGGGGGGGGGGGCATTTATCCCCCTTTCCCCCCAAGTTATGTCAACGAGCTTAGGGACAAAATATAGAAGACATAACATTTTCATTTTATGAGTGTAAAAATTGATCTGTCACTCTAAGGAAGTGAAATGCATATTCAAGTTGCTTGAGAATAGAGTGCCGAATGGCATGCATTGATATGGGGAAGTGGAAGGAGGAAATGACGCTAGAAAACTGCATATTGTGGGACTACGTAATGTGCGTTTTTCATTAAGTAGCTTCGGTCGATGTAATTAAGAAGTACGAGGTGGAAACCTGAAAAGAAGGAAGGTCTGGTGTGACCTAGCAATAGACAGGAGGCGGTGTTAAAAGAGAGCTTTATGGTGTGGATTTAAGGCACTCGGGTTAGGGACAGAAGGTGGAACAACGGTTGTGACTCTTCAGGTTCTATAAAATTCGAGAAATATACTGACTAACTTTGTATGTGTGGTTGTTGTCTGCTAGGCCAGTAGGCCTGTAAGTGACGGTAAGTGTGCCGACACTGTTTTGTTTCTTCGTTATAGAGTTGTGAGGGAGAGGGAGAGAAGGCAGGAGAGAGATATTAAGAATATCCTCGGGAGCAATACTGCAGTTTTCTTTGGTTTTCATACGTATGTAAGAAGTGGTGGTAAATATTTTCATACCTGTTCCTCTTCCGTTTAACTCGAGAAGTCTTTGATTTCAGGTCTTTTTCTTCCAACTGGAAAAGTTTCGCAGAGAGAATTTAAGTCATTTCCTGGAAATCTACAGGGGACTTGGCCCTCTGCTCATGAAATTGGAGAGTTTAGTTTTACAGACCAATACTGGCCAGTCGGGTCTGATGAAAATGTGTTATGAATTTTGGGAGAAGAAGATGTTCAGCACACTAATTATGTAAGCAGTGTTTTTTAACATTTCGATGAGTAAACTTTATCCGCTTTATGTATGAAACTGCAATTTCTACCCCAGATACAACACATTGATCCATTAGAAAGACCAATAAGTTAATGGCGTACAGGTAAACAACCGCTGTTTATTGTAGGACTCATGGGGAACGCTTAAAAACAGGGTGTTTTCGGAATGCAAAGTTTCAATGAAACACCTACAAACAATTGAGGTTTAAAGCGTTAGTTATCCGACTGAATGACGAAGTGACTGGCTGACTGACTGAAGTAGTGAGTGATTGAATAAGTATCTAACGAACCAAACAACTAAGTAGGTAGCTAGCCAACTAACTGACCGACCGACTGACTAAATTCTCTCATGAGGACTTGATAGTTCCCCATTTGTATGGAATCCTACCGTGTGCACAGAATCCTGTTCTAAGCCATTTGAATCCAGTCCACTCACAATTTTAAAGATCCGTTTTAACATTATTCTCTACTCCACGGCTAGACGTACTGTATATTCTCCCACCTAAGTAATTAATTTACTTATCTGCAACATGCATAATCCCTGTCCCGCCTAAATTAAGAAGAACGAGAAGACTAGCCGGACACGCATAATGCAAGGAATTAGAATTGCATTGAAAATATTTATCTGAAAACCTGAAGCGATGAGACCATCAGTAGGATCTAGGCTGAGGTGGGAGAATAATATTAACATTTTGGCGCCGGAATTATTTTTTTAATTTTGGCACATCCTGTATATAAAATGTGAATAATACAGGAACAAAATACGTTAGAATTATGAAACAAACTGCATTTTGAAGAGAAAAAAACGGAGAACATATATCATATTTCAAATATTCAGTACCTATATTTGTTGAATAAATATATAAAATGCAACTTTAGAGGTTAGCGGTGCGGTACGACCACTATAGTTGACATTAGGCGTCAAAAGGTTAATATAATTCTTAAAAAGATAAAGTATGAGGGTGTGGACTTGATTAGACTGTATGAGGATGGGGAGTGTGGCGGGAGGGCTGTGTTGGTATTTGTGTGAACATTATGACTAATAAGGCTTCTGGCTCCATAAAAGAAAGGGAATTTATAGGGAAGCTGAAAGACCGTCAGATTCCCATGAAGGGCTCAATTCCTTGTAGTTAATTAATTAAGATGCCAGAAGAATACGTGGAATAATGTAAGGCTGCGTTCACCCATCTTTGTTAAAGATACGGTGCTTCACCCAAGTTTATTAAAACTTAAAGTAATGTGAATTGAGAGACAAATGTTTGCCATTATTGACGAACATTAAAAAGGAGTTACTCGTAAAACAACACCTGTTAGACGTTGTCCACCAAGACTGATGAACTGGGTTTGTATCATTTCCCATTAATGGACACGACTCGCGATATGAAACTTCTTTCTTCAGAAATTCTTAGTTCGGTATTTTGTAAGTCTGCCGAACGTGTCTGAAACACTCTGCTTTTCAAATAGCCCCAATAAAAGAAATCACAAGCTGAGAGCTCCGGCGAACGGGCTGGCCAAGAAATGTCGCCATAAACGTCGTTATTTTGGGGAAAATCCCTCAGAAGAATGCACGGTGGACAGCCGATCTCATATCCATGCTCTCATTAAGTGGCGCGTCTATCTGAAACGTAGTGTCCCCGCACTCTGTGGGCTGCCGAATATTACGTAAATCAAAATAGTGAATGAATGCTGCCCCACGCTGTGCATAAAATGTACTTCTTTGTAATGGGCAGTAGAACTTCCAACTGGTTTGCTTAAACGTTTGCATGCACCATAACAAAGAAGCCTTATAAATTGTACTGTTTTGTGCACAGATTGGTGGTGAAGAATTTGAAGCATTTCAATGATTTGCTTTTCGGTAAAGTTGCGCTGTTCCAAGTGGACGCTGCGCTTGCCATTCCAGACGTGGTCTTGTGTCCTGCAGCCAGTGACGTGTACAACTGCATACTGAGCAGTGCTCGTGATTTTCTGGAAAAGTGAGTTTCTGAGTAACTTTTTGTCAGCCGACGTGAAAACTGAGCTTGACAGCTGACAGAGGTCATTTCTCTTTTGAATGACCTTCCTTCTTTCGTTACATATTTTGTCACGCCCACTGTTACATTACCATTACATTTCACCATTAACAGTTACATAACTAGCGATATTTTTTTATAGCGAAACCAACTAGATGCACAAATTTCTCAAATTTATTTCTATAGTAAAACCAACTAGATGCACCAATTTCTCAAATTTATTTCTATAGTAAAACCAACTAGATGCACCAATTTCCCAAATTGATTTCTATAGTAAAACCAACTAGATGCACCAATTTCTCAAATTTATTTCTATAGTAAAACCAACTAGATGCACCAATTTCCCAAATTGATTTCTAT
>Ga0123354_10018902_pt1 | contig 10817 bp, 12 predicted proteins | sample TergutLab28metaG_2_FD_97872 | JGI IMG/M metagenome (GOLD analysis project Ga0123354, IMG submission 97872) | Labiotermes labralis P4 segment gut microbial communities from Petit-Saut dam, French Guiana - Lab288 P4 | ecosystem: Host-associated > Arthropoda: Insects > Digestive system > Gut ... | reverse complement strand
TGTTGGATAAAATTTTGTAAGTGGTTGGCAAAAGTGAAATGCCCCTATAATTATTACAATCTGTTTTATCCCCCTTCTTATGAACAGGTACTATGATCGACTCTCTTCACTCTTCAGGCAGTTTCTCCTTCTTCAAAATAGAAATAATAAGTTTATGAATCTCACAGCGCATTGTTCTACCCCCTGCATTAATCAGTTCTGCCGGTATTTGATCAGCACCTGGCGATTTGTGACTTTTAAGCTTGTCGATAGCCAGCTCAACCTCAGAGGCACTTGGCTCAGATACTAGTGGTTCTGCTGTGTGTATTTCTGCCTGCCCAACATCCTTAACCCCATGCACGTTGAATAGCTGGGAGAAATAGTTCCTCCACCTAGCCGCAATACCGTGGGAGTCTGCAACCAAGTCGCCTTTCTCATCCTTTACTATATTACATCTAGGCTGGTACCCCTTCTTAAAGTCACTGATGGCCCTATACAAGTCCCTAATGTTTGGATCTTATTGTTAGTTTCAAGTTCCTCAATTTTAGCTCTCACATATTCCTTCTTTTTGTTCCTGAAATGTCTGCTAACTTCACGCCTTATCTTGTTCAGATTATCTACATTGTTTTGGCTTGGATCCTGTATCCACTGCATTTTAGCCCGCTTCCTTTGATCCAAAAAACCTCAACATTCTTCATCAAACCAGGGTTTATTCTGCTTTAATTCATGCAAATCCAGACTCTCTTTCGCTGAGGTTTGGATATTCTCTTTAATGTTCTCCCAAGTCCTATTTACGTCCTCGTAAACGTTCGAGTTCTCCAAAGCTGCAAACCTGTTTGTAAACTCAATCTGATACTGTTCCCTAACCTCTGGCTCATTTAGCTTCCTCAAGTTAAATCTTTGCCTATCAAACCTCTGTGCGGCCTGTTTACCCACTGCTAATCTTTCCCTAATCTTTGCAATCACCAGATAGTGATCTGTATCACAATCAGCTCCCCTTAAACTACGCACATCCAGTACACTCGAATGCCTTCTTCTGTCTGTTAATACATGGTCAATCTGGTTGTAAGTCTTACCATCAGGGGAGGTTCAGGTGTATTTATGAATGTTCCGGTGAGAGAACATCGTGCTCTTAACCACCATATTTTTTGATATGGCGAAGTTAGCTAGTCTAACCCCATTATCATTACTATCCTGATCAGTTGTTGGCTTGAAAATATTCTCTTTCCCCACTTTTGCATTAAAGTCTCCTAGTAACATTTTCATATGATATTTCGGGAAGTGATCGAACACCTGCTCTAATTCCTCATAAAAACTATCTTCTGCCTCATCACTTTTTTCCTCACTTGGTGCATGCACATTTACAACAATGATATTACGCCAGCGACCTCTCAGCACTATATATGACAATGTTTTGCCATCTGCTTCATCGAAAACAGCGTGTAAGAGTTTAAGGGTTACATATGTGAGGACGGTGACCAGACTGCACGTATTAGAAACACCACCATGGAGTTCTGAGTTTGGGAAGTGCCACAAGTGTCATTCTTGAGAACCTACTGTTGCTCAGTCAAAACATTTTCCGAATTTTATGGTGCCCAAGGATATGTTATCGTTTCCACAAGTTACTGCCAAGCCCGACTTCTACACAATGTTTTGTTACATGATCTGTGTTGTTACAGCGATGATTAGTCGACCCCCCTCTCCTGCCTACAAGTCAGTGGTGTACCGCTCATCGGTCGTCCGCAACAGCTACTTCAACATACCGTGTTCGCAGCTGCCGTTAAAGTTTGGAGGTTGTGTTGTCACGTCTGTAGTATTCCCCGCAGCTGTCTCCGTGTGATTAATCTGTATTTGATCGGGTGAAAAGCCAGTTTCGAGACGCCGGTTAATATCTGCTGATGCCATCAGGGGGAAATCACAGTATCATTGTGCCATCTATGCACAGACACTTAAAGAAAGCGGTTGTTTGCCTCGCCGATGGAAGAAGTGTGTCAGTCTTGATGGTGAATGTGTGGGTGGAGTCATGTATACTTATGACTAGGGCTGTGTAGTAGGAAAAGTGAGAAGCGGAAAAAGAAATACTGAATTAATTTCACCGTGGGATATCGTACAGATTATCAAAGTAAACCTCACAGTTTTTATGTGTTATTTCCCAGTTTTTACATTGGACAAAAACCGGACAAGGGCAGTTTATCCGTAGCGCGAAACATGAAGCCTGTACCTACAATTTGGGAAAAAGAAAAATAATATTTTCCGTCTTCTTAACAAGTAAATCCGCCGGAGGCAGAAACCAAGCAACACATATTTGTTATTGTGTTACCAGAAACTGCCAAGTCAACACTTATTGAGCCCGTAGACTTGAGTTACGACGCACTTATCGAAAATTCGAACTATAGCAGTTCGCTTCCTGTGTTCATTTTTCTCCCAGTTGGTTATTGACGCTTGAAGATTTACCCAATTTTGAAAAGGCATCTCTATACCTTTTGGGGTATTGCTGGTGTGGGTTCCTTGTGTCTTGCGTGTACTGACTGTACGGCGAAACTTCTAGCAAGCCACTCGCCTCGCGTCCACAGCATCCTATTACACGAAGTCCTGTTGTGGATTGCACTGAAGTGCGTATCCATAACTCTGATACAATGTAGTGAATTTCACCATTCCCCATTTGTGGCTACTGAATTTGCGGATTCATTCTCGTATTCCGGTAAGCCGACTAACAGTAGGCTATATCAGCCGATGGAAAGTTCCGGACACAATTGTCGAGTTCTGAAACGCGGACATATGTACACACGTGGCCTACTTCCTTTAGCTACCATGGGCTCGTATAGGATTAGGCAGAGGACGGGGAATGACAGTGGTAATAATTTCAAAAGTAGATTTCGAAAACATAGTATACAGGGTTATTCGAAATGATTGTCAGGGTTTTAACAACTTGTCATACACAATATACTTGAGATAGGAGTACATGTGCGCTTTTTTTATTTAATAGAAAAACACTCCAAGTTTTTGTTACATACATTACAGGTGCTCTATATGTGCACCCTTTGTGATTCTACAAACATCAACACGATAATCGAGTTCGTTCCAAACTGTTTGTAGCATGTCAGCAGTGATGGTTTCATTGGCGCTTCTGATTCGTACCTTCAGTTCCGGGATACAAAGGGTCACGTATAGAGCACCTGCAAGATATGTGACAGAAACTTCGAGTGTTGTTCTATTAAATAAAAAAAAATACATATACTCCTATCTCCATTGTATTGTGTATGACAAGTTGTTAAAACCCCGACAATCATTTCGAATAACCCAGTATATTTGTATATAAATGGTAGACAGAAAATACCCGAAACTGGCGCAGCTAATAATAAATTAAAATAAAATAAGTAAAGTCCCTCATTCAACTTGTTACCATAAGCAATTTTATGTCATATACAAGTACCCATGGGTAGGAGTATATAGCGTGCTATATAGTTGGTAGTTTGTTCAGTACCTTTCAGATATTCGAATAAGAAAGTAAAATTCACCCTAGAACAGGCCATGAAGGCCCAGATGTCGCTAGATTGGGATGGGTGGTCAACGCCACACCCCGGCCGTTTTACCTCCAGGATAGTCACCCGGTGTTCGTTGTCAAATGGTCGAATACGTCAGGAAAATATTGTTTTTGGAATGATGTATGCCGCGTACGTTGCTTCAGATTTTTCGATCTAGGCCTGTGTGGTTACGTCAGAAGGAAACATAAGCTAATCACACAGTTTTAGGTTATATTTCTTTCGATTAATTACGACTGATAAATATTACCACTGCATTAACTGTTTACATATAACTTCGGATTTTGACATGCACGCATTAAGGCTGTTCAAATAAGGGGGTCAGCAAACATACGCAAAGCGTAACAATTCTGGCGTCTTCGCTCCCGTTTGCTTAATTAAAGTACACCTAAAACTTGAGGCTTACAGAAAATGTGCATTGGACGTAAAATTGTATTTCCCATCTGTGCAATTTATGTTGGAAACATTTTTCAGTCCCAAAATTTCGAGGTTGTATGTATCGAATTACGATCGAGTTGCGTCCAGAAACGTGTGTAGGTCGTTACATAAAGCGTCCGTCATTTTTGTCCGGTTTTAAGAAATATTGTAACGAGTCCACAGTTCTTTAGTCAAACGACCCAAATATCAAGTTTCACACACGTCACTCTCGCGGTTCTAAGGTTGTTGCAGGAGGGCAGACGGGCAGACATGACAAAGTTAATGGACACTTTTCTGCAACTCTCGCTTTGTCAACTCACCAAATTTAGTAGGTTTATTGTGTGGGAATCCATGGTGTCACATCCAAGAATCTTTGCATAATATCGGTAATACTTGCAGTCCTACAGTGTCTGTGTTACTTTTCAAACCAGCAGATAAAAAACTAGAGCACTGAATATTTTACATGCACACACACACACACACACATACACACATACATCACTCATATGTTTAATAAACATTTTAGGCAAAGGGAAGAGTCCAGAAAGCAAATACAAAATAGACAGCATACACAACGTAACATTGAGGTGCGTTTGTGCAACCATAATTGCAGTAGAAGTATTAAATATTCCAAGAGTGTGTGTTTGTAGCTTAAGGTACTCAGCGTGAAATGCGCATGTGCCATAATGTCATCTGCGACCTGCCCATCTCTACTATATTTTTCCACATTGTCTCATAAATGGAAAAATTTTCGAATAAAAAGCTGTGGAGCATAAAATGTGTGTTTTTGTTTTATCTACAACATTGTCTGAAACATTTATCATTCTAAGAAGAACTGACCGAGATGTGATAAATAATGTATATTGGTCTTCATGTAAAGTACGTGTTATTCTTGTCCGATTTTGATGAAACTTGAACCTTCTTGAAAAAATTAGAAAAATACTCAAAATATCAAATTTCATGAAAATCCGTCTAGTGGAAGCCAAGTTGATCCATGTGGACGGATGGCCAGACATGATGAAGCAAAGTCGCTCTTCGCAATCTTACAAACCAAACGCGTCTAAATTGGGTACAGTGGCAGCAGCAGCAGTGGTGGTGGTTGTGGTGGTATAGCAAGGATGAACAATTCTTATTTATGGACTGTATCACTGCTGACCCACACCAATTCCTTTTGTGTATACATTATATGTGTGTCGGATAATATGTTCAATTCGACACATATACCTTCAGTTATGGCTGACATGAAGACTGACCAGTTTGCTTCATCTTCTGAAAATTAGTGAAATAAATAACGCAATTAAAGAAAAGGAGAGTAAATGTTGCCATAAACTTAAACAAGAACTAAATGTGACCCTTTAAGAACTTAGTTCAGCAAAGAAAATCATACAGTTACTTCAGGAAGAAGTAAAGTCCATGTTCCAGCAAAACATTGTAATTACAAATGAAGATAATGTGAACCATCATTTGGATTTCAAACTGGTGGAAAATAATTTTAAAAGATGGAATTTAGTATCTAGCAAAAAAAGGGGGGGGGGGGGAAGAATGAAAGTTCAGCAGCCTCAACTGATACGTACAATTATAAATCGGTATGCAGTATTAGATAAACTTCAAAGTGAATCAGAGATACCACATAATCGAAATTGGGTGAGCCATGCAACTTGCATGAGATAAAAGGTCTTCTGGATATGATGAAATCTCTACTGGAATTCTAAGTATAAGCCCTCCATATATAAGCTCACTTTTAAATTATATGTCCAATAAACTTATTTATGCAGGATTTTTTTTTCTGATAGGATGAAGTTTGCTTTTATAAAACCTAATATAAATATGGTAACAAATATGATGTGTCTAACTACAGACCAGTATCACTTCTAACCACCTCTTCATAAACTCTTGAGAAGGTAATGCCATCAAGAATTTTGAGGCATTTGACAAAACGTAACATATTAAGAACTGAACAACATAGATTTAGAACAAAATTAAAGACAGACAGTGCTAATTATAAATTAACAACTGAAATCCTTAATGCTATTAATAATAAATTAATAGTATGAGGAATATTTTGTGATCTCGAAGAAGCATTAATCATAATATATTATTGGCTAAATTGAAATTTTATGGAATAAATTGTAGTGATTATGCACTTTATAAATCATATCTGGAAAATAGATATCAAAGAACAGCACAATATAATGATAAAGAGGCATGTTTAAAATATTACATGGTGTACCACAAGGTTTTGTTTTAGGACCTTTGCTTTTTCTCATATACGTAAATGATCTTCCTAAGACTAAAAATGATAAATCAATACCTATAGTATTTGTGGATGACACCAGCATTTTAGTTTCACATAGTAATTTTATAGATTTCAATAATAATAATAATAATAATGTCCAAAAAGTTTTAGAAATTTTAAATAAATGGTTTAAAGTAAACCTACTTTATTTAAATTTTAACAAGTCTCATTTTGCACATAATACAACAATGAGAAATAAAACGATTTAAATATTGGTTATAAAGATAAATTAATCTCTAATATCTCACACACTAAATTTCTTGGAATAATTCTTGGCAGTACATTGACTTGGAGTAAGAACATTCAACTACTCACAAAAAAATTGAGCACTGCTTCTATTTAATATAATTAGAACTGTTAAAACACACATGTCTGGGTCTGCATTAAAAATGATTTACCATTCCCTCTTCCACTCAATAATGCATTATGGAATAATATTCTGGGGGAATTTATCACACAGTATTTCAATTTTTAATATACAGAAAAAACGTAATGAGGGTTATGATGGGATTTAGAAACTGGGTTTCATGTAGTAATTTATGTCGAGTGTTCTGTCACTCAATGCTGGTGTTAATTTTCTGTCAATTTTCCCTGCCTTTTGTTTTTGATATGTACTTTCTCTTTCAGTGAGGATTTCATTTTTCATTTAAATTGAATTATTGATTGTGATTTTGCACAATATAACATTGATCTGAATTTCTTTCTAATGGTACATGCCTTTTTTTTTTCAAGAAATATTCTCACACACTGAAATACTTATTTTTAGGGAAATTTGGCACTCTACATATTTCTTCACTGTTTCTTGAGATATTAATTTTATACCCTGTATACACAGGACATTATACCGAAAGGAAGATGAAAATTTTGACAGCACCAATCATAAAGTTTAAACTTATATTGTGGTTTTCTGGGTGATGAAACCGTGTAAGATGTTGGTGGTTGAATGTGTTTCAGAGGACCTCTGTGACTCCATCTTCAGATTAAAGGTTTTAAACGTATTTCACATTGTCAAAGTCAGATACAAGTTTTAATTTACTGGTAATACTCTTAAAATGGCATCACTTGGTCTCCATTTTGATTCACATAACATTTCTTGGGATAAAGTGTTTGTAGTGTGTGCAAAAATACTCTTTAAATAGGAACATTTTTCGTGGGCCATAAAGTGTGGCATGGGTGCTGAAGTGGTTTTCTTGTTTTGCAGGAAGGGTCAGAGTGGTTGCTTACATCCAACACTGCCTGAATGCTGTGAGCTATGGTTATTGTTACAAGGGTCTGTATTCACAGAAACATGATCTTTTTGCTTATCTTTTATAGAGGTAAGGGCAAACATACCCAAAACCAACCAGTGACATGACATGCTTGTGCATTCACTGTTCTTTTCACTGAATGACTTAGAAGGCTGTGTGTATGAACTTTTATTCCACAAGATTTGAGGATTGTGTAGAAGTGGTGCTGAAAATTAAAGTCTTCTGGCATGTGACACTGTGTTGGTGGGTGTATAGTTCCCTGTGTTATGACGGAGCATATTGTGCTACTCATCTTCAAAATGTCAGGAACTGCTCACCTTTGAGACACTGGCACTACATACTGAACAACACAGCGTCACATCCTAAAGATTTCAATCATCAGCTTCTATTCTGCCTTTACTTCATTTAGAATTTTTGGACTATAATATGTAACCTCTGAAGATTACTGAAAATAAATTGTTTTGGGTATGTTGGTTAATTTGAGAGATGTACTTGAGAAATTGTTGGACCAGTTACTGTGTAAGCAGTTGAAATGGACGGTGGCTTTAAACTGAATAGGTTCTGCTTTGATTGTGTATGTTTTGTGTCCAGTGTAATTTAGTCTAGGTCATTTCTTATGTTACATTTTAAAAAACAGCCTCTATTTCACTGAAGTTGACAGTACTCTTTATTAGCACTCTGTAGTTTAAAGCCATTGTTTCCCACATGGTGTTTCTTAGAACCATGGGGTTGTACAAAGTGAAAATAAGGATTATATAGTCTTTCTATGTATGTATGTATGGATACCATCTCATTGTGCTACTTAATGGCAGTGTTTGTATGTTCAGTACGACACAATGTTAGTTGTGTATAATCACTTAATGCCTTTACATGTATACTACATGTTTCAGTCTATACTAAGACCATCTTCAGGTATGTCAGTACAAAGTTTTATATAAGGAAGATAATTAATGAGAAAAGAGGCCCCTTTTTACAAATGTTATTGTGTATGATAATATGTACAAAGGTTCATATAACAATACAATTTGTATGATAAGTAAAATCTCAAAATTATGTAATAAATTATATTATTCCTCTTGTTCTTTTTTCTTCGAGTAAAGCACTGTGTTGGATGTAAGATGTAGTGTCCTCTCATGGTACGTAACCTCAAATTTTACATATATATATATATATATATATATATATTCATATGATCTTTGCATTGTGGGTAGGATAATAAGACCAGAGTTGTGGTATTAAGTTGCTACTTGGGTCATTCATGGGGCCAAAGATAATCAGATCCTCAAAAGATTGTAATAATATTATTAGCCACATATCAGCTGTCAGGCATTCTGTGGCAAATAATTGTGGCAAAAAAATGGTTCATGGAGGAGTCATTTTCAAATTTAAAATACATTGGACATTGGACAGTTGTTTCAATATGTTCTGAAAAACTCATGAGTCTGGGCCTAGGTACTTGATTATTCACTTATTTAAAAGCAAAAAAATGAAAAAGCAGGACAATTATTTTTGGTAAAATCTTGTCTCATATGTTGCAGGGAGACTACATTTGGATTGAACCTGTATCTGGCCGTGAATTTGATGTGGCTATTGGGGCACGTGTAATATCTGCAGAAGGGCGACGTATTCAAGTCAAAGATGATGATGGAAAAGTAAGTAGGAAATATGGAAAAAGGCACCCTTCAAAAGAGACTTTTGGATTTATGGGTGAGCTCAGAATTGTCAGTTGATTAAGTTGTTCTGAAATGTGTGTTATGTTTATGTTGGTGTAACAATTCTGAAACACATTTCTGGGGCTGTTTCAGGGTTTTAATGGAGCGTGTCTTTTTATGTGTTTTAATCAAACTGTAATAATAGTGTTACATCTTTCATGTAATTTATTTTATATTACCAAGTGTACTCAGCTTGTTTTGTGTTTTACTCTTAATGTGAAACCTGTAAACTGCTGCAGGAGTGCTGTTTTATTTCCCTGTTCAGTTATTCTTTCTCTGAATTACTTAAAGAACTAATAAATATCTATCAAACACAACATATACTCTTTATACAGAACCAACATGTTTCAGCTTTTAACTAAGCCATAATCAGGCTGTAAAAGTTTTATAAGAAGGTATATTGTTCAACAATACATGTAATATTATTCTGGAATAATATTACATGCCTTCCTGTACATTATACTGTTGTATAAATCTTGTACAGCCTGTGATTGTTTTGTTACAAGCTGAAACATGTAGCTGTTTGATTCCCTATAATAAATACATGTTGTGCGTGATGGATATTTATTGGTTCTTCATAGAATTAGTACACTGGATTGAGTCACATGAAGTATTTGCCCTGTATCTTGTATTTTTACAGGAACAATGGCTCACACCAGAGAGGCGCATCAAAGCAATGCATGCCACCTCAGTGCAAGGAGTGGAAGACATGATATCACTGGGAGACCTCCATGAGGCTGGCATTCTTCGAAATTTATTAATTCGTTATAATGAGAACCTTATTTATGTAAGAGAACACATTTTAATTGGCACAGTTACATTGTGTTTGTTTAAGATAACATGCATATGTGTCTGAAATGTTTAGAACAAAAAGGGTCCTTGTTCAAACAATTATGCTCACATGAAGGAGAAAGAGTTATACAAAGTTATGTTTTAATTTTAGTTCTTGGCACTCCAGTGTTTGTGTCCAGAAAAAAATGTCATATTGATAACTAGTTGACAGGTGAGAATGAAATGTTAAAAAGTGGAAACTAAAGGAAGTAAAGACAATTCTAATTTATTCAAAAGTGGGGACCACAACAAGGTTAAATTTGGTGGATATGAACAAAATAGTAGTTTACAAATGTACACATCATTTATGGTGTCTGTCCATCTGTCATGCTCTATATCTTGGAAACTAATCATGGTGTGGTAAAGTGTAAACACAAGAGTTGGTTGTATCAGAAAAGGAAAGCCTGGAGAAATTGTTGCATTAATGTGTTTTGAAAATTACACACAAGTTTCCAAAAAACTAATTTTGAGGATTGTGATTTGGGAAAATAGAATTCTCAGGGCAAATCCTAACCATAGGAGAAGGTATGTAGTCAAACACAACTTAATCACTGACGTGTAATTTAATGAATGTGATGGAAAACAACTACATGTTTCGGCCTGTGTTGGCCATCATCAGGTTGTCTATGGAACTTAAGGACTAGCTATATGCATGCGCGCGCACGTGGTATAGAGATCTCTCAACCACGCGCATTAAGTCCCATAGACAACCTGATGATGGCCAACACAGGCCGAAACATGTAGTTGTTTTCCATCACATTCATTAAATTACACCTCAGTGATTAAGTTGTGT
>Ga0123354_10018901_pt1 | contig 10818 bp, 4 predicted proteins | sample TergutLab28metaG_2_FD_97872 | JGI IMG/M metagenome (GOLD analysis project Ga0123354, IMG submission 97872) | Labiotermes labralis P4 segment gut microbial communities from Petit-Saut dam, French Guiana - Lab288 P4 | ecosystem: Host-associated > Arthropoda: Insects > Digestive system > Gut ... | reverse complement strand
GTGTGGGGTGTGTGTGTGTGGTGTGTGTGTGTGTGTGTGTGTGTGTGTGTGTGTGGTGTGTGTGTGTGTGTGGTGTGTGTATGTGTGTGTGTGTGGTGTGTGTATGTGTGTGTGGTGTGTGTTTGTGCGTTTATGTGTGTGTATGTGTGTGTGTGGTGTGTGTGTATGTGTGTGTGTGGTGTGTGTGTGTGTGGTGTGTGTTTATGTGTGTGTGTGTTGTGTGTGTGTATGTGTGTGTGTAGTGTGTGTGTATGTGTGTGTGTGGTTGTCTGTGTGTGTGTGTGGTGTGTGTTTTTTTGTTTGTGTGTATGTGTGTTTGTGTGTGGTGTGTGTGTAAGTGTGTGTGTATGTGTGTGTGTGCGGTGTGTGTGTGTTTGTATGTGTGGTGTGTGTGTGTGTGTGTGTGTGCGCGTGTGCATGGCACTGCGTGTAATGTAGAATATGAAAATAACTTATAATAAATTAGTGGAAACTGACAGTTTGCTTAGTAACGCTCACAGTAACACTCTCAGTAACACTCTCAGTAACACCTTCTCTCCGACCGCGAATATAACAGAAAGCGACGTTTCGTCCACAGAATGTGTAAAGTGGACAAATGAGTATGGCTTCTGAAGAATATGAATTACAACATGCCCGCATATGAAGAAGATTTAATTTCAGTAGCGGTATACATTATGTGGGCTTTGAAAGTAAGTAGTGTTTCATTTCCGGGCTCCCTTGTCTTAGGGTCGGTGTAAGTCCTACCGTATCCATAGAACTTCGATCCACCTATTCCGTATTTAATAATAATAATAATAATATAGCCTTAGGACTACTCCATCCTCCTTACGCATATCACACACCGTGTAATATTATTTTGTGACATATAACAAACCAGTCAGATTGAGAATTCAATGGAAATTTGTTTCTTTGAAACTCAATTATCTCAAAGAACTATAAGAAATTAGAGACATTACAGGAGTTCGTAGAAGTAATTCGGCTTAATTACGTTTGTTGTTCTACGCTTTTTGAACTGTGAACTCAAGTAGATATTATTAAATATTAATTACTTACAACTGTAGAATTAGCTAAGTGTTGAACTGACTTTTTGGGATTGAATGGCGCTTAAGAAGCCAATAATGAGTCACAAAATCCTCCACATTTTTATAACTGTAAGTTATACTACCTAGCGGACCCTGTCCTGAGCTAAATGAAACCAGTCCACAACTTCCATTTCTGTTATATTAAGGTCCATTTTCCTTTCTTCGTCTCGGTTTTCAAAGTCGTCTTCTTGCTTCAGGTTTGTCGAGCAAAATCTCATTAGGAAGTTTTCTACTAGGCCTCTGAGCCACATGAACCGCCCGGCAGTGTCATTGCCTGCTTGCTGCCTTGGCGCTGTGTCCAGTTCCTGTGTGCCGCCATCAGCACCGCCATTGTCACAGTCGCACCACTCTTCGCCTCTTCTTCGCATTTCCACAGTTTTAATTGTTCTAATGTTGGTAGTGTTATACAGTAGACTTATTTGGTAAGCCAACATTTGTCAAACACTACTATGTAATTAACCTAAAGTAGTGATATGAAGACTTGTAAAGTTCGCCACTACAATAGCAAAAGTCTGTCTCTGAAAACATTGATTATTTATCTGTCATTGGAATTATAGTTGCACTAGTCATTTTCTTGTGATGCACTGTAGTCAGCGGTCCGTCTACGCAACACTGTTCACAGTGCTTCTCCATCCGAGAAAAAAATGTTCTGGTAGTAACCTCTGTTCCTTGTGGAGGGAGGTATTCAGTTTGAATCTCAGCTGAGATACTGACTGATCTGATTTAACACATTTCCCGTGTAGCTTCTGTTCTGCGTGAAAGCCAGGACAGTAGGAAGACCTTGAAAAAACCATAATCGTTTCGGCCATTTTCTGCGAGTACCCTGAATGAAAATTCTCGGACTATTTGACCCTCAAGAAGAAGGCATTAAGATACTTTGAAATGTCTGAAACTGTGTGCCAGTCCACGTAGCATAACGTCCCAGCATCACTCCTGGGTAAATCTCAAATGTCGCAAGTGTGCCGAATATTATAATTTTCTAAGGCCTAATTCGGTGCAAAATCAGCGTTAGAGTACCTTTTGATGCATAGACGGCTTTTGTTTGTAATCATTGCAGCCTTGGGAATCATAATGTTCAGTTGTCCGTGGAGTTCTGAAAGCTATGTTCTGTTGAAGAACAAAGTTGCCTCCAACCGGATGGCCTCGCAATTTTAAAAAATCTAGTAGCCATGTCAAAATTCAAGGCGCCAGACGCGTGATACGAAGCAAGTTCCATACTTAGGATCCACAAATATTAGTGGCCACCGTACAAAATGTAGTAACCCAGGAGTCCTGGCGCCTACGATTTGGGCATGTTTGTCTCCACCAGTTATATGAATTCGGTACACCTTCTGTACTGCACTCACAGTCGTGAGCTTCCTGTTCTTACGTCTTAGCGCTTAATACTCCTTATAAAATGTGCAGGCTTCAACGTTTGTGTTCTCAGTTCGTCTAGCAGACAAAGGTTAGTCTCTCCAGACATTTCGGCACAAGACACATCGTACGCACATCGTTGTATTTGCATCACATGAGCATCTTTCTGTCACATAACACATGAAACATAAAAGACAATTTTCTTATATCATTGTGTTGGCCTAAGATGTATGCAGGTTATAATTTAGATTTCAAATTTTCTGTTTGATATCGATGTATAAACGAAGAAAGAGCCCGTGGAAGAGTAGTTCTTGCAGATTGTGATGAGGTTTCGGAGAGCTGCAAAAGAAGCATGCAGTCAATGTGGAATTTTGGTACGAAATTCACATTTGCACCAGGAACGAGAAAAGTAACGAAAACCCTTGATCGAGTTAGAGACTGGAATTCCTGTCAGTAATGTACCAGCAAGTACAGTTACAACGTCACATTAATCTCTGTGTTTAAATTTCAAATATGAAGTGGTTAATTCTGTGTCAGGAAATTGTTTTTGTTTATTGTGACAGTCTTTTGAGACACATAAATAACCTGTGCGGGTTACATGAAGTATTTCAAACAATAGTGAAAGTAGTACGTATAGTTACCACTGGATCTTAAACACATAGTTAATAACCATTAGGTGGGGTAACTACAGTCAGAAAAAAAACTAATGTATGTCTAATAACTGATGCTTTTATTGGAGATAAAAAATACATGTAGTTTTTTTTATCACTAGTAAAACACCAGTTATTAGACATACATTAGTTGTGTTATTGACTGTAGTTACACCACCTGATAGTTACTACAGACAACGGGGATGGCACACCTCAAAGCTGAATTAAAAAATACTTTTTTTATTTACCTTAATTAGCAATCAGAAAACATCACTAAACCGTTTCATATGAGCTAATGCGCTGTCCCGTTTGGCGGTGGTCTAGGAGGCGTCCAGCGACGCTTCCTTAGTGTATCTCGTCAAGCGTTCATCTTCGTTTTAAGCGCCTGTTATTTGGCGGGTGCACTAGTGGTTCCATGAGAGGGTTTGGGTGCGAGTCCAGGGCCGTGCGATGGGTAGCTGTCTGTTCCCTGAAAACTGTGTGAACGTGCGGGATGTGTAGGTCGGAATGAAGGGTGTGATTTGAGACATACCATGGGGTGTTCATTATAGATCTGAGAAGTTTGGATTGGTATCGCTGGATGATAGCTATGTTGGACTTAGAAGCACATCCCCATAATTTTATTCCATACGTCCACACTGGTTTTAGCACTGTTTTATAGATGAGAAGCTTGTTTTCCAACGATAGGGGGGAGTGTTTTCCAATGAGCCAGTTTATCTCGCGAGTTTTGAGATCGAGTTGCTTGCGTTTAGTTTTCACGTGGTTCTTCCAGGTTAGGCGTTTATCAAAGTGAAGTCTGAGGTATTTAACCGTCTTAGCATGGGGTACGACTCTTTGGTTGATGAACGCTGGGGGACAATGTCCTCGCCGGAGAGTGAATGTTATGTGCGAGGACTTAGTCTCATTTATCTTCGGTCTCCACTTCCGAGTCCAGTTTCCAATAGTGCGCAGGTGATCTTGAAGATTGACAGAGGCTGAGGTAGGATCTGGATGAGTTGTAAAGATGGCCGTGTCGTCCGCGAAGGTGCTGAGGATTGTTGTGTCGGATTGTGGGATATCTGCTGCGTATATCGTATATAATAACGGACCCAAGATGCTTCCTTGGGGGACACCAGAGAGAATTGGAAACGGGGGTGAAGTTTCGTTGTTGTATGTTGTGACGAAGTATCTATTTTGTAAAAATACTTGTGTACTAGATTTATGTGTCGTCGCGATCGATCAGGTAAGTTCCTTTGTTAGGCCCTCTTCATTTATCATAAGCATGTATTATGGCAAGTCATAGGTCTATGATATAAACATGTACCACTCTGTAGAGTTACCAGACATCGCTATCTTGGCATTTGCCTGAAGGAAATGAAAGGAACTTTCGGGTAGAAACTACAAGCTGCCGAGCCTCTGAACATTTTCTACCGATCTGTTACATGCACTGAGTAACCTTTACCGCAGAACACCTGCTCCAAGCTGGATATAATCCTCTTATTTCTGAAATATGGGATTCTCTCTGTAGGATTATCAATTCACTAAATGATGATATACGTAAATTTGTTGTCCTTTGAAAGTTGGAAAGAATTATTTCTTTTCAAGTAAACATGCGTTCTTTCTGAATCTCACTCTAAACGTTCTGCGTCGCGCTGTTGAAGGCACAAACAAATCGAACCTGTTATAAGTTTGTGTGAAATTGTCCCTCTTTGTAAAAGTGAGTGTTGGATGGAAAATCGCTCGGTAACTGGATATACTCATTCAGGCAATTAGATGGTACAGCGTTTTACCTTTATAGTGAAGAATCGCTCTGTTGTACCTCTGTAAGGCGGAAAAGAATTGTAAAACAGAAATATGTATGTAAAATATACAGCACCATTTTATCACTTCATCCGCAATGCTGAATTCTAATTTTTTTTGCTTTCCATGGGGGTTACATATCAGCTCCAGTAGTAGGCATTTATATAAACAACCAACACCCCAATAATTATATAAGTCTAGCAGCCAGTTCCGCGGTTGGAAATCATCTTGAGTAAAGTCCAACTTAGTATTATTCTTTTTTTCTGTCTTCAAAATCGTCCCTTTCCAAGACCTTTCGCCACACAGCGCATGTGTTGATTCGTGAGTTCGGAAAGGGGGGTGGGGGTTCTTAAATAATGAGCAATTGTTGGGTTCCCAACAAGGTCTCTGTTGCACAGTTTTTTATTTGGATTTAAGCCATTTTATTACAGAAAATTTTTGTTCTTGATTGTGATAGCATGTATATTTACCGACGTTTCGGAAGAGCTTACCACCTCAATCTTACGGGTATTTCTCCGTAAAGGGTTTTCACGCTATGATTATGATATATAGTTCAGCATTACCAGCACTCTGTGCCCTGTGCTACTTTGGCACTTAACGATGTCAGTGAGAAATAATTTCTTCTATATGTCACCGCGCAACGGGATGGAGTCCATTAAAAATTATTTCTTCTGGCTTTTCCTTTGTTAAATAAAATTATGTCGTGTTTCATCAATGAAACTCTGTGTTTGTAAGTTACCATGGTCACCTGAATGAAACACGCCATTTTTTGAACAAAACTCTGCCCAGAGTGGAAGATTTTATGTTGTTCATAACACCGGTATTTATAAATAAAGTAGAGGACCAACTAGATGCAACAATAAGAATTTATTGATCTTCAGATTAGTTCAACATGTTTCGGGCAATCCTTTGCCCATCTTCAGGAGCGCAAGACTGTGAATTACAGCCTGTGGTATAATGTTCCCAGATTGTTGTCGGTCGGAGGCCTGGATTGCAGCGGTGTGAAGGGTGTTGCTCGACACACACACAGTCCCTGCCGTCGCATTCCAGGCCTCCGACCGACGACAATCTGGGGACGTTATACCACAGGCTGTAATTCACAGTCTTGTGCTCCTGAAGATGGGCAAAGGATTGCCCGAAACATGTTGAACTAATCTGAAGACCAGTAAATTGTTATTGTTGCATCTAGTTGGTCATCTACTTTATTTATGTCGACGATGCACGGTCAAACACACACCAGTGTTTATCTTCAGGATACAGAACTCTTCTGCTCATATCATAAAAAATTTTGACAGAAAGGAACAGCCAGTTTTTAGCCTTATTTTAGACTTTCATCCTAGCCGCGATGTAATAATTTACAAAATCCTGTCGCCGGCCCCTTTCCAGTATATTTCTACTCAGGCGTGTTTAAAAAAGCACCATGTCAAGAGCTAGCAAAGTTTGTTCCTTTGATTCACTTCCACTTTCTCAGTAAGTGCATTAAAAATATAGGCAGTTAAAAGCAAAAACATGCAACCTGCTGACCACTTCAGAATGTTTCTAAAATTTGATTGACCTTTGCCTTACAACATAGTAGTGGGTTGTTGGTGCCACGCAACGCATGCTAATTTATGAATCACGTAAAACGAAGTGTCGTGCTGATTTTTTATTGAATATGTAGAACCTTTTTTTTATGTGAGATTATTTCCATGTTGTTCTTTGAAATTCTGAATCAACCGAAGTGTGAAAACAGGTATACATTAAGGACTAATGTTGTATTTAAAGCAGACTTTTTCTGCCCAAAGTACAGAAGTATATCAGTTCATATTTGTTAAATCGTACCGATCCTTACCAACCATTGCAGTCAAGAAGACAGCTCTCGTGCTTCGTTTTCCGGATATCTTGGGTTCAAGCCTCAACCTAGGTACTAATCGACTTCAGGTTTTTGTGGTCAAATTTCATCAAATTAGGCCGCGGTCGGTTTCTTTCACAAATAGCCCAACGAATTACCGGCTAAGCATTCTACCACCGCCTTAGTAATACATAATAAATAAATAAATAATGAATGTTTATTTCTATACACATAAAATAATGTACATAAGATAAATTTGATAGAGTGAGATAGGCCTAATTGCTCCTTGGTCCTGTTCATGCCACTAAATGAGGATTATCAAGATTTACTCAAATTTTATATCACGATGAAACGCTTTGAAAGGTGGTCTTTTTAATAAGGGTCCGACTAAGTTAATGCTGGATCAGGTTTGATTCCAGTGCTAAATATTGGTGTTGTCTGCGCTGAGAGTTTGTTAGGCCTATTTATTATGTTACTGATGGGTTAGTTACGCAGCTGCATGTTGTAGATTCCTGAATTATGTTATCTTGTTTTCTGGTACATGGGAACTAACGATTCTGAGGAGTATTTTGCCTCCAGGGACTTCTACCCGCAGACGGACGTAGAATGTTCATATCACAGTATCCATTTTGAAACTTATAAGACCCTGAATTATATAGTAAGATGCATATCAAACATCTAACAATTGGCTCTGTATGAAATAAAAAACTTAATGTTCATTAATGTCCGTTCATTAAGAAACATTTCATATCATAAAACCAACGTATGCACTGATACTGACATATTTTTACGCACAATACATCAGAACTGCCAACATGTTTCGATCTATATTGATCATTTTCAGGGACTTAACATCAATAAAGCATGTATAAAATATGGATTAATAAATACATTCAGATGTATTTAAGTTTTATTACAATATGACATGTACTCTACATGAAGATTTAAGTTCTGTTCGTTTGTGATAATACCTCGCTAATTTCTTCGCAGAATGAGAAATGTCTGGGGCAAAAGTTGTAGAGAAAGTCAAAACACATTTTGTTTTTCGAAAATCGTGCCTTTATGAAATAATGTGGAAAAATGCAGTGGAGCCGGACAGGCCACATGAGTGTATAATACGGCGCATGCGCTTTACGTGTTGGATAAATAAGGATTCAGACACACACTCATGATATTGAATATTTACTGCTTTTCCACAACAACGATGGTTACGCGAATGCGCCGGTCTTGCATAACATCTAACGTTGTGAACAATAACTAGTGTGACAACCAGCAGATTAAATTCATCCGAGAATGGCTTAGGATGCAAAGGTCGGAACGCGCCTCAGAGTTACGTATGCATACATTTTCTATTTTGGGTTATTTGACCAATTTTCATTCAGTTAACATTCAGTATGTACGTATAGACGCTGTCAGTCGGTTAGTCCGTCTGGTCGTCCGCGTGATTTCAATTCTGGAGTAACAAAACATATTTATATAAAGGGTAACATTCAGCAGGTTTCGGACGAAACTGACTTAGGTCGGTATTGGTATTATATAACTCTTAATTTTGATGTGTATTGGACCGTGCATCGTCCTGATAAACGAAGAATAAAATCCAAATAGATGCCACTTACTGCTTTATTATGCTTATGTTAGGCTCAACATGTTTCGGGCACCATTATGCCCATCATCAGGAGTTCACGACGATAGAGTTGGTTACCACTTAGGCCGTCTGGTTCTCGAGTTGCTGCTGATTGGAGGTTAAGTGCAGGTATCCCTTGTGGTATAATGCACCTACGATGCACCTGATGATGGGCGTAATGGTGCCCGAAACATATTGAGCCTAACATAAGCATAATAAAGCAGTAAGTGGAATCTAGTTGGATTTTATTCTTCATTTAACACTTAATTTTGTTCCTTGTTGATATTACTTAAGTCCAGTTATCCTAAAGTTCATGTCGAACCTAGTCACATATTAAAAAAAGACATGTTATATTAACATTAGCAAAGAACGCCTGTGGACATAGGCTATGTTTGCATGTTAGCCTTCTTATAAGAGTGTAGCAGTAATTTCCAGGACCAGTTTGCTAAGCAACAAGGCATCTTCTTCTCAAAGCTATAAACATTAATTATATAAATTGAGGACTCATAATAAAATATTTGTAATCAAACGTGTTACTGTTGTCACATGAAATCAAAGGTTACGGCAGTTTCTGTAAGGTTATTTGATGTGTGTGGAAGAGCGAACATGAAAATACTGCGTAAATCGAATGATTTGAGTGAATTCTGGGTCTACGAATTTGCGCTCCTTATTCGCGACGGTCGTAACCAAAAATCAGTATTTTAACACTAGCTTCCTAGCTGAATATAAAATATGTTGGCAACGCTTCTGTGTAACATCTGAAATGTTTAGAGGGCCGTAACATTTCCGTGTACTCATATTATGGCGTTCCCGCCTCATTTTGCTGTATTTATCAGTCATCAGAGCCTTGTTTATGCCAACGGTGTGCACATGTGAAAGCACTGCGGTGATAAAAGTTTTGTATGGCGCAGTCTAAACTTTGTATCCTCCGGTAAATAATGTTTACTAACATTGAAACTTTACACCTTTTGGTGTTCGGTGACACTGCCATTTAAAATTCTAAATTTCAAAGAATAGGATGGATCTTTTGTATGATGTGTTCAATACCGATGCCCGCTGGGTTTCTCGATAACAAATATCTGTTATGCCACTAATTGCCACCTGTGGCGCAGAAGGAACAAAGGGTGTGGTTGTGGGTTCGATTTCTGCTTACGACATGAAGTTCCTGCACATTTTTTCGTCACCGCTTGTCACCATGCGTATAGTCGCTGCAGTTCTACGGCTTGGAGATTCCAAAACTTGCTGGTGTTCCGTGCGAATAAGACATAGCGACTTAAGAATATAGGAAGACATTTCTTCGTTTGAACAAGTCGGGAAATCTGAGGGATGATATGAAGAGAACATGTGTATATGACAGCAAGAAAGGATTATTTCCTCACAAATGTATTCGTCACTGTCATTAGATAAGGAAGTGTTACGTTAGAGTTGTTCCCACGTTGCATGGACCATCGCACTTCCTCTCACCCCCAATCCCATCTTTCACCCAGTTACACATTTCATCCATCCCTGAACGCTCTCATCTTTATGCATGCAGGCGTGTCGATCCACTGGTTGGTCCCGCGGCACTTTGCGTCTCTGATGAACACAAAATTGAGGGATTTTTTTTAAAATAAGGGCCTTGATTTTTTGTTTTTGTTCCAAAACGCAAGAGCTTCGTAATTATGACCAGAGATTAAGAAAAGGGTTATTTTCAACATGAAAGAAATCTAAAAAATGGCTTAATACCCAAAGCAGAATGTCGCAGTAATTTCCAGTCTTGCTTTATATTTTGAAAGTTCGGTTCCGGATGCTCAGTTAGGTTCTTCGTGATTTTACCCTTTACCTTCCATTGAATTTTGGGATCGCACTTTAAAATTGTCTACAGTGGTTTTTTTTACACGTTTGTCTGTATTAATCATTAACAATTATCCTGCCATTAGACGCAGTACAATTTTAGCAGACAATTTGATAGTTTTTAGGCTTTCGCAGCAGTAAAGTTGAAGTCTCCGTTCAGGCACGTCATTAAAGTAAGAAACAGAACGTATTGACTAAAGTTGGAATACCGGTTAGATCTTATAAACGCCAACTTCCTATTAAAAACTTTCAGTTCTGCAAATCTTGGTTTTTGATGTCTTATTTTAATTTTCATCTTCTTTTCTCTACTTTCAGCGCAAAGGTCTGTAGGGCACGTCCCATATCTCACCGCTGATCAATCAACCTTCTTTCAGGTCGTTAATACCTACAGCACTTAATAAAATGCAATTCCGAAATGCACCGTAGATGGTGAGCTAAAATATTTGACAGGTGATCGGATATCCCCACGATTGTTTCCTGGTCGAATTATTGTTTTTATTGCTTTCAGTTTTAACTGAAACTCCATAAATATTATTATTATTATGGTCTAGTGGTCAGAGTTTCTGGCTACAGATACAGAGGTCCCGGGTTCGATCCCCGGCGCTACCAGATTTTCTGAGTAGTAGTGGGTCTGGAACGGGGTCCACTCAGCCTCGAGAGCCTCGT
>Ga0123354_10018899_pt1 | contig 10818 bp, 9 predicted proteins | sample TergutLab28metaG_2_FD_97872 | JGI IMG/M metagenome (GOLD analysis project Ga0123354, IMG submission 97872) | Labiotermes labralis P4 segment gut microbial communities from Petit-Saut dam, French Guiana - Lab288 P4 | ecosystem: Host-associated > Arthropoda: Insects > Digestive system > Gut ... | reverse complement strand
TATCTCCGTAACCATTGAACTTTGGATATAGGTGTTTTGGGTTATATCGATATAGTTTGACCTAAGGAACACTCTCCCGAAGTTAGGTCCTTTCCTCCTGGGACACCCTGTATATATATATATGTATGTGTGTTTTATTGATCACTGTGTTTCATTTGTTTAATAATAATTAAACAACTTGTGAGAATTTGATTAGTCACCTTTACTTATATGACACTGAAAGATATGTACTATTAATTTGTCTGTATATCTGAGATACTGTAAGACAATGATTCCAGGAACCAAAGTATTAAAATTTACATAAAGATGTCTTGCAGCTCAGAACTGCAGCATTATGTTCTGGATGAAATTTGTTTGTATTTGGGGTCAAAAATGGCCTGGCTGCAGGGATTTTTAAATTTGAGAGTAATGTTAATATTTAGTCATTTAATTTTTGTGTTATGTTATGGTTAGCTCATTTGAACATTTACTTCAGATGAGGACATAACTACATATTTCTCCATAACCTTAAAAAAATTTGTGTTCACATATGTGAATGCATGCAAAGAACGTCACTGAAATTCAATTAATACATTTGGGCAACAAGGAAATTTACTACATTTTTGAGACGTGCTGCATTACCTCTGTTTTATTTTCCACCAAATGCCGTGTATTTCACAACTTTGTCTTTTGTGTTGAAAAATGACTCGTATTTGTTCATAAACCATGTACTAAAATTTAAGTACCGACTTGGTCGGACAAAGGTTAATGTTACGAAGTGTGTAATTGATTTACAGCTGCTTCTCTTCATAAGGTATGTGTTATATTTTGTTAAACTGTTGCCAGGAATCTGACCAGGGAGCATACAGCTGTGAAGCCATTAACAACAGAGGCTCTGTGTTTGCTGTACCTGATTCCATTCTTGTTGTGAAGAAACAGCCGTCTGTGTGCCGCCCAGGATACTTCAACAGTGAGGCGAGATCTCCTGCTGAATGTATTTCATGCTTCTGCTTTGGTGTTACCACAGAGTGCAAAAGTGCTGATCTCTTTACTTACCAGGTAATTTGTAATTTTATTTCCAGCTGAGGAGTAAACACATTTGGAATGCATTCTTTTACTGCTGTTTGTGTACATAATGGTATCCTGATTTCAGGTTTCTTCATGTAAAAGTTCCTGAATTTATGTGCATTTTTGTGGTCCTATACAGATCCTGATACAAATAATTTATAGTAATAAACATTAATAAAATAATAATTAACAGTTTTCTCTTAGTTTGTGGCGTTTCTCATTTTAGTGCTTATCAGCATTTAGGGAACCCATTGTTACACCACAGGTATTTTGTATTAAGAAGTGGCTCTGTCTTGCAGTACATGCTGGTAAAATGCCAATCAGATTTCAGGGCCTGGCTGGATAGGTTAACCTTTTAAATAACCTGCATTGCCAAATGTGAATCATAGGAATACTCTTCTAGAAAGTAATTTTGTATATTTAAGCAACAAGGAAATTTACTGCTTGTTTAAGACATGGTGCATCGTGTGTATTTTATTTCCCACAAAATTCCTTTATTTCTTAATTTATCTTTTTATGTTTAGATAATACATTTTTCATGAACCATGTGTGAAAATTTAAGTACCTACCCTGGTAGGATAAAGATTAAACTGAGGTTATGAAAATCTTTAGGGATATAATGACCAAACTGCCCAACAGCTGTAAAACCACAGCAATGCCTTTATCACGTCAGACTGCTTTCTGTTACGTATGAAATAAATTGGAACAAGAATGGGAGCTGCTGCTGGACAAGTGCTTCTCTTTCTGGAATGGGGCAAAACAACATTCTGAGGCGTTCCAGTCTGTTGTCATTGTCTGGGATTTGAACTGTATGTTGCACATTCCTGAGTATGAAGGTACAAGCTTTAATATAGTGGTTGTAGAGAAGCTGTAGGTCATTAATGTAGTGTGTATAATTGTTAATTTTGTTCTCAGCTCCCACCCCCATTCGACCACTACAAACTTGTGGGTGTGAAGGTGGACCCTGGTACAGGATCAGTTGAAATTCGTTCAGAAGCACCCTACCGATCTCTGGCATCCATCCGTCCAGTAGAAAGAAGTGGATTCCATGTAAGTGACTCGAAACATTAGTAAATTAAATTGACGTCGCTTTAGTAATGACCACTTGTTGCCCTGCAAGTTTCCTTGATGTTGGTGATTAAGACTTGCTGCGATGACAGCAACCTTTAAGAAATGCATAGTGATAAGCAAACTGGGCTGGAAGCTGCAAAGAAACACAATGAAGAAAAATGAACAGTGGATATGGATTTATGTTTTGAAAGTACTGTATTAGCATGTTGTCATAAGGGTAGATGGAACACATTTGATTATTTTTCCATGCATATGTTTATCACAGTATTTATTTGTATTAGTTATGGTTGCAGTAAACATGTATGAACTGAGAACCTTTCATCACTGGAATATTGCTGTGATTGTGATGAAAAAGAGATTTAATGTGAAATTGCCTGTATAAGCATTGTGAAATTTGTAGTTCATAAATGGAGGAAAAATGTAATGGTATAAAATGGTGTGAAAATTTTTAAGTGTCTGAAGAAATGAAACATAGCAGTATCTGGTCAGGTATCTGTAAATGATAAGTGACTGTGTTACGTTCCTGGCTGTTTGTAAAACAGACTCTCGAAAGAGTAATGGTGTTGATGCTGAGCAAAATGTTGGAAGGGAGAAGTTTAAATACGGCATATGTGGCTTAGTGTGAAGAGCCTTTTGGAAGGCATGGCATCAATAACTGAAAATACAGATGTTAGCAAATCATGAGGGAGAAGTTTATTAAGCTCAAAGACAGTATTGCAGCTGTAACTGATATTCAGGATATGTTGAATCTGTTTGGTTGTCTGTAGGTTCAGACAGCAGAGAGACTGCCTGACGACATATACCCATACTTTGCAATGCCAGAGAACTACCATGGCAACCAGCTGAAGTCTTATGGAGGTTATCTGAAGTACACTGTACGGTATGAAGGTCAGGGGAATCCAATTTCTGCACCTGATATCATCCTGTCTGTAAGTAGCCTTTGTGTCAATCTTGTCTTTCCCCAGAGAATTCTGTATACTAATGAAAGAAACATAAGCAGATTAGAAGTTCATACACCCTTTATTTGTTGGTGACATGCACTGGAACAAGAATTAAGGGACTAAAAATTGAAAATTTTATTTATAAAATTATTAAGCTCTCTCACCCATATACCACTGTGGAAAGTACTTATGTTCCTGTTTGTAATGTGTTCTGACTCAGGGTTGAGAACTTCCAGTGAATAGTTTCTCTGTCATGCAGTGTTTAGCTTTTGTTATGTGCCCATATGTTTCTGAGTGACCACATACATAACTCCATGCTTGCATTACCTGGCTATGTTCCCACACCACTAACTTTCACCCCGATGATGGAAGTGATGTTTCCTTGAATCTTTGGTATCCACCTACAAGTCCACATGTTGTCAACCAAGACTAGTCTGAATACGAACCATTGTGAAAACTGAAATCTCGGCAGTTTATTTTTACATTTTGTAGATGCCTGTCAGATTAGTAGGTTTTCATACAGTGCATCATAGTCGATATGTAGAACCAGATGTAGGCTGCATGTTCCACAAGTATTGGTTACTACCCAGCAGATGACCATGTCATAACCCAGCAGACCACAATATGAATCTTCACAGCTTCAGTAACCTAAAGTTTCATTTGAATGAAAGTTCCATAATGGTTGGTAACCTTACTTTCAGAAACTGTGAGAGTGAAGGAACATAGAGTCCGTAGGTCCTTATGTATTCCCTTTGGGCTAAGTCCTGGAATGGCAAAATGTAGTATATCTGAATTTGGTAAGGTAAAGTGTTTATTTTGTCACCAGAAATAAGTTCAAAGGTTTGAAGGGGTATAATCAAGTTGTGGTAGAGACAGAAGCAAGTTTTTGCATGAATGACTTCACCATGTTTCACAAAATATCACATACAAGTAATGCTCTGACATTTCTGCTATTATTAGGGCTTAGTAACCAAGTTTCTCCATCTATCTGTGCCTTCCTTATGCTCCTGCCCAGAAATTTTCTCTTGTCTGCATGACAGCTTTTGTATTTTCATTTTGGGCTTTCTTCTTGGACATTATTCCTTTGGTTTTATGTTCCGAAGGTTGTTTGGGATTATGTCTTCGTATTTAAAATGTGTCCGTACCGCCACATTTTGTCATTTGTTTATCAAGATGACATTCTTTACATTTTCCCCTCTTTTTCCCTCTTGTCATTGTCTTGGTTTGTGCCCATATTTTTTCTTCATATATTTACCCTTATCCTGCTAACGTTGAGAATATGGTGAGCTTCTAATAATGCCAGCAGATGGCAGATGGGATTTAACTCGGTGTTTAATGGGTTAATATGGGCATATAGGAATTTTAAATACAGTTTTTCCTTCTTTAGTATTTTCCATTTCTGAGGTATAATACCAGTTAATTGGTGAGAATTCCTTTGTGTGTTACATCCTTTTGCAGTGTATTCTTGTACGGTCCACTTGTCACTATTTTACTTTCTCTGTGGAAAATCTCCCCACATTCTGTATTTCTTGAATATTATGTTTTGTAATGTCCTTTCAGTATACTTTCATAGTCGTACATTTATACGAATTTGTGTTTAATTGAGAATATTTACACACTACAAAAGCTTGTAGAGTTTTACTTTGTACAGTAGTTTCATTTGTATATGGGTAAGTAGAGCCTGTTTTAAAAGAGTCAGAGATGACTGAACATCTTATTATTGAACAGGGCAATGGGTACACATTGGTGCACACTGGTCGGCCACCAGTAGCAGAACATCATAATGATTATTCAGTCAGGTTCTTCTATGGAGAGTGGTATAAACGTGGGAGTGCTCGGCCAGGAGGGGACATTCCAGGGGAGCCAACAGATACACTGGCAACAAGAGAAGAAATCATGATGGCACTTGGAAATGTTGATAATCTTCTTATTAGGTTGGTCACATCAATTTTGTTTTGAACTTCTGTTCCATAACCTTGAATATTCTGCCTGACGATTCACTGGTCTTAAAACAGTAGTTGAGGCCATCCTTATAGTCCATGTACTGTTTTTTGTTCTTTCCTTACTGAGAGCATTGCCCTATATGCATTATGGGAAAATAAATGGTTCTGTGTGAAACATATGCTTTACAGGATCTTAATGGTTCTGAAGACATCTGATGGTAGTTCAGGAAGACAAAATAAGTGTATATATGTGTAAAATAATGAATAACAGCATATTTCACTCCAAATCTAAATAAAAAATTGTGTATGGTAGGCTTCAAACACTCATCACATTCATTACAGTTTATTAGCCATCTCCTTATAAAATAAAAGTAAAATACAGTCAAACACAACTTAGTTAATGATTTTATTAGGGTGTATTCATACATTACTTTATCAATGATGTGTTTCAGCTCTAGTTATGAGCCATCTTCAGGTTGGTTACTCTTTCTTAGAAGGTAAAATATACAATTAGCCATGCTATAACAATAGCATTGCTAAGTGTATATTTTACCTTCTAAGAATGAGTAATCAACCTGAAGATGGCTCATAGCTAGAGCCGAAACATGTCGTTGATAAAGTAATGTAATAATACATTAACTGAGTCGTGTTTGTATTTTTCTTATATTTTATAATTTTATACAACACAACGGGGATGTCTCACCTAAATGCTAGCCATTTTGTTTTGATGTGTTTGTAAACAAAAGTTGTGAACATGTACTTTTTAACTCTCAGTTTGGCTGCTTGTCTGTGTGTAAGAACTTGCGAACTGCTGAACATATTGTCATGAAATATGATACCTGGGAGTTATACTGAACCTTAGTGCCACAGTCTAGCTGTGGTACATTTGAACAGGTAATGATCACTTTACAGGACTTCTGTACATTGTACTGTGGCGTTTGCAGTGTAACTCGATTATAACAATACATATAAGTGCACAGAATGTTGCAGTAGAAAGTTGTGTGGGTACGTAAAAAATACACATTTTAAGTTTGATAAATTTTCAGGGTTTTCTTAAAGCTAATTAGAAAATTAGGGGGTATTTAGAATGGCAGTCCAACTGTAAGAAATACATGTTTGTGTAGTGACGGGCTATGTCGAAAGTTGTATGCCAGAGAGCGGATTCTTTTGTAAAAAATAGGTTTATAATTTGACTTTCTAGATTACAAGATGTAACAGATGTACCTGATATTGTGACAAACTACAACTAAGGAATTCATAACCAATTTAAAATCTGAACATTTTTCAGAATTTAAAAATCTGTCCATGATGGGTTGACTTTTACCTTTGATCACACATTTTTGCATAGAAACATGATGTACTAATACATTATAGTGTAATACTTGCATGATTCTTTCTGGTGCACATCATCATTGCAGGATGTATATAAGCACTGAAAATTGCAGTGTTTGTAGGAATGCCATTTTTGGTACACTGAATGAATGAAGTTTGATGTTTAATACTACAACAGTATTAAATCCAAAGAAGTGTGTGCATTGATCTTGTCCAGCCATTATAGACTTCAAAACCAGCTGCTTGGCCAAATGTTCTGGAATTGTAATAGTTTGAGTCTTACTAAAATATATAACTGTTATTATATTTTGGTATATTTCAGTTGAATGCAGTTTTGAGCTTTGAATTTCCACAGCTAATGGTGCACACATTGTATTGTAACTGTGTAGTTTCCAGCTGGTGACCATTCCATGCCTGTTTGCAGGGCACAGTATGATGATGATCCAATGCTGAACACGCTAATCTTCAATATCAACATGGACTCTGCAGGTGTACGCAACACTGGGCAAGGACAATCGGTATTTGTGGAGGAGTGTCGCTGTCCTGCAGGCTACACAGGGCTGTCCTGTGAGGTCAGTTTGTTTTTCGTGAAGTTACTTTGTATAAAACACTTTGCTCCTTACAGCTGTTAATTTTTCCATTCTTTTTAATTGTATGGTTTGTTTTTTTTGTGTGACAATAGGAATGTGCTGTTTAATGTGTTAATGTTGCAGCTGTGTGCTCCCGGTTACAACCGTCATCAGTCAGGACCCTGGCTGGGACTTTGCAGCAAGGATCGGGAGCCCTGCCATCCTGGAACTTACGGAGATCCACCACGTATCCCGTGTGCATCATGTCCTTGTCCTCTCACGAACCCTGGCAACCAGTGAGTCCGTTGCATTTCTTGATTTGCATGATGAAGGAGAGAAGGTTTGCGGTATTATAGACGGGACATTCTGATTGGATGGGCAGTTTTTGAATTCTACTAACCATGACACACCTGAACTAAAATGTTTGATTTGAGTGTATAGTCTGAAGAAATTGTTCTGTCTGTTTGTACTATTATATGAAGGACTTCAGTACATTATAATTTTGTATTTTATATTAGAGAAAGGTATATCCTGGCATACAGCATGGTAAACCCATGATCAGCCTTGCTCTGCTTCCTGTGATGAATAGGTTGTCCTATATGTATGAGAACCTGTTGATAAGAGTCTTTTTTGACTGTTCTTGAGGAATGAATTCAAATAAGTGGATTAACCTATTTTTAATTATTCATAGCTTTTTTGCTTCATATGTTCCATTTATTTTTGTTCTTCAAGATCCTAGACTTTACCATTAGATACTTTGTTTCTGGATCATGCTTAAAACTTGTTTATCAATTCAAGACACTGTTTCCTGTCCAAATGGTTATTCCATTCCTGAAGTGTTTGACTCAGTTTCCTTCCCCTCACTTTTGTTTCCAATTTGGCACAGTCTTCGTTCATGTTCAGGCAGTTGGTGGTACTCAGTTTCAAGTTCTTTTTACTCATTTTTTTTTGTTATGGACTGAATAGTACATTCATATCTCTTACTCTTTCATTTACTATTTAGTCATTTGGATCTGTTATGGACTATTGGCCAGTTCTGTCACTGCCTGTAACTACTTCTAGGTTATGTTAGGTCACATGACACACATCATATTGTGGCCCTTTCCCTCACCACAGAAATTTTGTAACATTTTTTAGGTGTCAGCAGGATTTTCCTGTAATGTTCGTGAGAATTTAGTGCTATTTTGTTTAATAGTTTGTCATCCATGTTTTTACCTTGCAGACTGTATCAATAAAAACCCTACGCGGAATCAGACAACAAATTGAACCCCGATTACTGCTTGACACCCATCTGTGTTGCCAGAGGCTTCACAAATTTTTTTATATATTTGTATGTTTCTTTTTCCAATTTTCATTTTCTAGATAGGAGCAAGAGGAAAATAAGAAACACACTTGTTATGGATTCTAATTTCAGTGTCATGTACCTCATTGCCACTTCACCACATTTGTGTGTGTGTGTGTGTTTGTGAACTCTTACAGGTTTGGCCGCACATGTTTCTTGGACACTGACGGACAAGTAACATGTGACTGTCCTCAAGGCTACGTAGGCAGGAGATGTGAACAGTGCGCTGCGGGATACCAAGGCAATCCGTTCATACCTGGTGATTCCTGCACGCAAGGTATGTCTTACATTTCACGTTGACAGTCACACTTCTACATAATCATTTAGCGTACATTTCATTCACCTTTGTAATACAGCAAACTCAAAATTGAAATAGATGTGTCTGACTTTTTTCAAAGTATCTGGTTCATTCTTAGGAGTCCTGTACAACTTATAAGCTATTACAGTTTATGCATGATTGCATTACTTTAAGAAATATGTTGTAACATAAACACTGATTGTTTTTTGAGATTATAAAGGTTCTCACAGCACTGTTGCTGGAGTCATTTTCTCTGGGGTGATGTTTTGAAGGATCATTATGCCTTCAAAACTTTGGAAAATATTTACCCAGCAACATGTTGCAAAATTACAGAAGACAACCCTTGTGTCTCGTTTTCTTAAAACCATTTTTATTGGTTGAATAAAGAGAGATCAACTTGATGTCGCTTGCTTTTTTATTTCATTATTTAATGCTCAACATGTTTTGGATGTTAATACTTCCATCCTCAGGAGCTTGCGACTTATTTGTTGAGTTATTTCATGGGTTGTATTGCTCTGGTTCGATGCATGTTGGTGTTATGTTGTGGTTTGGCTGGGGTGGTGTGGTGTGCTATCCAGATGCAGGCTGAAGCCTGTATCCGGATACCACACCACCCTGGCCAAACCACAACATAACACCAACACGCGTTGAACCAGAGCAATACAAATCATTAAATAACTCAACAAATAAGTCGCAAGCTCCTGAGGATGGATGTATTAACATCTGAAACATGTTGAGCATTAAATAGTGAAATAAAAAAGCAAGTGACATCAAGTTGATCTCTCTTTATTCAACTATCAAGATGATGCACGGCCCAATAAACATAAGAACCATTTTTATTGTCTAATTAATATCACTAAATAGTGTATAGCTTTGAAGTAGCTGTGTGGTTCTTTAAAAAAATGCTTTTATGTTATACAGGTATTACATTATCAACATCATTATCATTACTGTATTATAGTTTTTTGTCATTTTCTGTATGCCTTGAATCTGTTTAGATGTCTATAGATGGCACAATATTGAAAATTTGACAGAAGAAATAAAATCGTCTCACGTGGGCTAATTTGGTGCTTTATCTAGTAAATCCTTAATGCACGAAGTCATTTTCAGTTGTGTGAAGTTGTAGGCTGACTTTGCGCAAATGAAATCCATTACAGGGTTTCCAGATGGTCAGACAGAACTAACGGTAACCCAGAAGGAAAGTGGCCATTCTTGAAGCATGATGTTTGTAATGTTCTTGCAGGATACTGTGATGCAGCAGGCAGCCTGTCATCAGCAGTCGACCAATCCACTGGCCGTTGTGCTTGTAAGGTGAGTTAGGTAATCAAGAGATAGCTAGGATCTTCTTCTTCATCAGTACGGCCCGTGGCTAATGCCACAGATGTACTGCAACCTATAGGCTTATTGTACTCACCCTATTCCCCACGCCTGTTTGGATGTTCCCACATTCACCGCCAGGTACCCCCACGTTCACAACGACGCAAGAGATCCTAGTAGTGAAAGGTCGAACTATGTGGGCGAGAATTAACCGGTAATTTTGCCTGAGATTGTGACTTCCACATCAATTCAAGGATCTTTTATGTGCCGCAAATCTGCGACATTGGACCCACGACTTCACTTCCCTTCCGAAGGAAGGCGTGCTGAGGAATTTTTCGCCCTGAAAAATCCTGACGGCTTCGGCCAGGTTTGAACCCGCGAACTAGGGTACTTAAAGGCAGCACGCTACCCCTAGACCACCAAAGCCACTTAGCTAGGATCTGGGTGACAAGGAATATTCACAGAATTTTGAAATAGTCTTTTGTAAGACCAAGGAGAAGGTAGACTGATGTAACTGGATTGTGGTAGTGTCCGGTGCAACCTGCTGATGACAGTGTTTGATGGCCATTGTAGAACATGAGGAGGAATCAAGTCTGAGTGACCTGTGCCTTTATTATCGCACACACTGCTTGCCGGTAAGTAGAAGAACATTGTGATTGTGGTGTATGATGTTAAAGCATTGCTTCATATGAATCAGTTGAAATTTACTTGCTTACATAAAATGCATTGTTGCAGTATTGTTGTGTAGTTGTGCAGACATTGATTTTTTTTTTGTTGTGGTTTTCTTTTAGCATTCTTACATGTACTGTATGTTAGTCATAAGCTAAATTTACTAGTGCTTAGTTCTCGCCTCTCTTAAGACCAGGCATGGGAGGAATATAATTTCCTTCCATTTCTTTTGTTTATAACTGGACTCGCTAAGTGTATCGCGCGAGCAGTGTGTGGAGCAACACATGTA
>Ga0123354_10018898_pt1 | contig 10818 bp, 4 predicted proteins | sample TergutLab28metaG_2_FD_97872 | JGI IMG/M metagenome (GOLD analysis project Ga0123354, IMG submission 97872) | Labiotermes labralis P4 segment gut microbial communities from Petit-Saut dam, French Guiana - Lab288 P4 | ecosystem: Host-associated > Arthropoda: Insects > Digestive system > Gut ... | reverse complement strand
TTTCATTCAAGTAGCTCCTCAATTGACCTCACGAGGCTCACGAGGCTGAGTGGACCCCGTTCCCGACCCACTACTACTCAGAAAATCTGGTAGCGCCGGGGATCGAACCCGGGACCTCTGTATTTGTAGCCAGAAACTCTGACCACTAGACCACAGAGGCGGTCAAATGTAAAGGTAAAGGTAAAGTAAACCCTGCGCAGGCCCTGAGGCTTTCAGGAGTTTGAGACTCTCAGATTTCATGATAATCGACACAGGAAGGTGGTAAAGATGTCAGCCCTAAGCACCGGCCGCCCTTAACCACCAGGAAATGTTCCTCGTACTCCAATGACACAATCGGGAATCGAACCAGCGACCCTCTGGCTTTTAGCGCAGTGTCTCAACCAACTGCGCCACCACGTGCCACCGAACTCACCCGGTAGAGCGTATTATAATGACTCTGGATAACCAACAGCCCTATCACCGCGACGAGCCATAATCTGTTGTCCGGCCCGATCATTTGTCCCATTAGCAACTCTGCAGTTTCAACAAATTACGGCAGTTTGTTGCCTGCGACCGTATGACAGGCACCGAGCTTCTGCAGATAGGCTGAAGAGTGACGGTACCTGATTTCAGGTCAGCTTTGGCTTCATATTATCACTATTATTGCCTGTAATTAAGCTTGAGCTCTGTAAACATGCCTGCTCTTTGAGTAACGCTTTTGTTGGTTAGTGTTAACGGTACAAGTGCTGGTGTGCGACGTAACTAACATTTGGAATAAGAAAACATTAAAATAAATGTACCTATTCTTATACATACACTTTGTAATTGACATCATCATATATATCCAATATGTTTCGGTTCACACTAAGCCATCACCAGGGAGTTAAATATGTGGGAATATACATAATATAAATATACATTTACATAAGAGAGCGGTACATATTCTTCTCTTTGTAGACAAGGCATATATATATATATATTTTCTCTTATAAGCATATTTCCCTGATGAAGGTTCAGTATAAACCGAAACACTTTGGAGACATGGCGGTGTAAATGATAAGGTGTATATATGCCAGAAGTGCATCGAAGAGGGGGATGACGGGGTGCAGACCCCTACTCTCTAATTTAAAAAAAAAAAAAATAGATTTTGTACACACGAATATATAGGACGTTTTAAGAGATTTACCCTTCAGCCGAACTCAACCACTGCAATCGGCTGACGACTAGTATATTAGAATTTTTAAAACTGAGATAATAACTTTGGCTGTGTTAGATGAAATTTAAACAAAAAAAAAAATTAAAAACGATTAGACTTTGTGATTTAAATTAGATGAGTGATTCATGGAACATGTGGTTATGTTTGTATGTAGATAAACATAATTGCCAGCAGTGTTATGTTACAGTCATACTTACAACATAATCTTTATAATGTAATATTTAAAATAAAACATAAATTATGCATAGCCTCATAGTCAGCCCTCTCCCCCCCCTCCCCCCCGCAATGAATACTTCTGGTCGCGCAATTGGCACATACTGCACTAATTGGTGTATTTAATTTGAATTTAACAAACAACAAAACAATAACCGGAAAAAGCAAAATATTAAAATGATGTCACGGCGCTTTATAAGTAGCTACCAACGTTTGGGAGACAAATTCACTGCCGACAGCTTCAGGGCGAAACAGATGGAAGGAACGGAGGAAAGGGACCGGGGAAATGATGCCATGGGGCTCGATGTTACATAGCTTTAATCGTTCGGTCCATTTATCTTACTCTGAAGATGGGGACAGAAGTTTGCTGCTAAATGTTGGTAGATATACTGTATATCGAACTATACAGGATGTCACACCCCAAAAGACTATTGTTTTATCGTACAGCGTCTGTAGAATCTAAAATGTAGAATTACTTAAAACACAGGACCAGCTTATGGCCACCAGAATTCCCAGCGAATTAAAAGTGTTATCAGCACTGCGATATTCAGACGTAACAACAATTTATTATTTCCACCATTCTTAAAAAAAACTGCAGGGAACTTTTCAGAATTTTGTTAATAATTCCGTATATTACAGGTGACGAACATGGCTACACCATTTCAAACTCTAAACAGAACAAGGCGCTGAAGCAGCATGAGGGACGGACTTTGCCAATACCACAGTAACGAGGAAGCAGAAGCGGCTCTTCGTGAACGTATGGGATTGCGGGTCACCGATTTCTTTCGCAACGAAGTTTTAAACTGACACCGAGATAGGATAGTGCATCAGTTTGCTCTGGGGTTAAGATGAACAAGGCAGCCAATGTACGTATGACGTAACACTGAGGCGCGTTCGTGCAACCAGTGCTGCAATAGAAAAGAAATAATTATTACATATTTTGAGCTTGTGTTTGTAGCCTTACTGTGGGGACCCGTTGCGCTGACCACGTGACACACCTCTATCCGCAAAAGTTGGCACTAACTTCGCCTACCGGCGGCGGCCGCTCTGTCGGTATAGTTCGCGTGCGTGCGGACTAAGGCCACGGAGTTTAGTTTAGTTTGTAGCCTTAGGTGTAACGAATGCAATGCGCATGCGCCATATTGTCATCTGTGGCCTGCCCGGCTCTGACATATTTTTCTACATTATCTCATAAACGGTACGATTTTAGAAAATAAGTTACAGAACACAAAATGTGTGTTTTAATTCTCTTTACAGGTTTTGTCTGAAATATTTCTAATTCTAAGAAGAGTGAGGGGAGATATGGTTATAAATGTACACAGGTCTTCATGTAAAGTACCCCTCATTCTTGTCAAATTTTAATGAAACTTGAATTGTCTCAACAGGTTCTCGATAGATACTCAAATATCAAATTTTATGAAAATCCGTCCAGTGGGAGCCGAGCGGGCGTAGGGACAGAGACAGACGTGTAAACATGACGAAACTAATAGTCGCTTTTCACATTTCCGCGAACGCGTTTGAAGACGGCGGTACTGCAGTGGAATAAGTGAGCTGCACTTAACTTTGTAATGACTTTTCATTTAATTTTTATGACATGGGGAGCTAAGGTACTGAACATAGCTCATATTGTTTGAAACTTCACTTACCTACTTTATGTTTTGGCCCATGTTTCTCACAGCAGTGCACCTTGGGACCAATAGCAATAAATAATGGCCCTTCGTGTCATTGCTGCCACCTTGAATCCTCTTGTATAATAGAGCAGTAGCTGCAGACGACTTCATAAAACTGCTGGCAGTACTTCGCCATCAACGAGGGCTCGCCTTCAAAATATTATGATGTATTGAAACACGAAGCAAAGAAGAATTTGGAGTGTTTTTAACACTTACGATAACGTTGCATTTCTTTCTTTCAAGATTTATGATGCCACGGTATAAAAGTCCGGCATTTCGTACGTTCGAATATAGGGTTATGAAGGTAGGGAAGTAAAACATGATATATAAAGAAACAGCTGTATAAATTTGCACCATTTCGTGTTTATATACTCGTTCTTCGTCTAACATAAAGTTTCAAGTTTGTGTGTCAGATATACATACATTAAATTCACTTGTTTTAGGTTGTAAGTTTAATTAGCTTTCCTGTTATAAACTCTCAAAACGCAGTTTTATCGACACAGTTGCCATGTTCTTTTACGTTTTACGATCATCTTGCCGATGACCACTCGATACATAATGTATAAAAAAATTTCTGCTGTCCGCTCCTGGATAGCATGTAGGGGAGTAGAGGGATGGCTCCATTCATTCTTCACCTTTGCACTAGATGGAGATGAGTGGTCAACAGCAAGACCAGGCCGCTTAATTCTCAGGTAAAAGACCCCTTTCCAGTGAATAGGAGGCAGGGTGTGGCGCAGAGACTGTCCGAACTTTTCGGAGGAGAGAAAAATGTCATGCCACTACCGGAATTCGAACCCCGGACTGTCCAGCCCGTAACCAAGTCATTACACTGTGAGATAAACCTCGGATAAATTATTAATCCTGTAGTTAAAACGGGGTCTTTAGGTAAAATATCGTAGCAAATTTGTTTTCGAAATTTTCCATATCCAGCACTGGGAATGCATTTATTTCAAAAATTGAAACAATCTGGTTCTGTGCGTTTCTGTTTAAGATGTCACGCGACAGGGCGCGGTTGGCCACAGACGTGGGAAAGGGGGGGGGGCAGGAAAACAGTGAAATACGAAGTGAAAGCTGGGCTGACGCCACATTGAGCAGCGCGCCAGCTTAATCCAGCGTAACAATGTTATGGGAAATTGCCGAGTACGTGAAGGGAGATTGTAATTGTGTCCCTGGGTCGGGCCGATCCCTCGTCCAGAGCAGTCCTACCTATGACGTGTGTTTGTGTGTGTGTGAGTGCGTGAGTGTGTCACTGAGTGTGATCATGCGCAACAATAACCTCTACACCTACAGTGAGTAGGTAGACAGAGGTAAAGACTAAGAAAGAAAGGAGGAAAGAAAGAAAGAACGTTTGTAATTGCATTTTATTACGTTAACATTACTTAACAAACAGCTTCATAATTTTTACCAATTACCACATAATATTTTCGCCTGTCGAAATCAGTAGCAATAAGTAAGCGGCAATTGCACGGCGTTGATCAGAAATGAGTAAGAAAATGTTAGTCGGGAAATCCAAGGGAGAAAACAGAGTTGGGAGATTAGAGTTTAGTTGGAGAATACTGTTAAATTTGTTGTTAGACAATTACAGTGTGATGTGCGTTGGATTCAACTGGCTCGGAATAGAATCAATCTGTAGGCTGTCGGTGTAGTTAATACATATAGAAATAGAGAATATGAATGTGGCAAATAAGATATACTCATTCGGTGTTTATTGGGCCGTGCATCATTGTAATAACTGAAGAATCAAAAAACCAACTAGATGCCACTTGATATTTTATTGTACTTCTTATAGGCTCAACATGTTTCAAGCATTACTATGCCCATCATCAGGAGCTTGCGACTATGTTGTTGTTTACCACATTGGTCGTGTCGTTCTTGGTTTGCTGTACGAGGTGGTAACCAAAATTTTCCGGACTGACCCTGTAAAAATCGTAGAACTCACAATAAGGCCTATCGGCCGCCGTCACCCTCGAAGTAGTTCCCTCCCGCATGTAGCCACCGGTCCTACCGTCTCCTCCATTTTTGAAACGCTTCCTGGAACTCCTTTTCTATCAGATTGTCAAGCACTCTCTGCGATTCGGCCTTTTATCTCCTCAATGGTATCGAACCGGCGTCCTTTCAGCTTCTATTTCATTTTTGGAAATAGGAAGAAGTCACGGGGTGCCAAATCAGGGGAGTATGGTGGATGGGGGATGACAGCCATTTTGTTTTTCGCCATAAACTGGTGGGTGAAAACGGAAGTGAGAGACGGGGCTTTGTCATGGTGAAGCAGCCAGGTCTGTTCTCGCCAAAGTTTGGGGCGACGTCTTCGCACGTTTTCGTGCAGTCGCCGCAAAACGTCGCAGTAGAACCCAGAAATCACATTTTGGCCTGTTGGGACAAATTCTTTGTGCGCAGTACCCTTAACGTCAAAGAAAGTGATGATCATGCTCTTGAGATTGCTTTTCACCTGTCTGGCCTTTTTTGGCCTTGATGACTTGGGGCTTTTCCACTGGGAGGATTATCGCTTTGTCTCAGGGTCGTAACCGTAAATCCAGCTCTCATCACCAGTGATGACCCTGAACAAGAACGTTTCATCATCGGAGACAAGCTGACGAATTACAGTGCAGACGTTGACGCGCTGCTGCTTCTGGTCAGCTGTCAGGATCCTGGGCACAAATTTGGCTGCGACACGGTGCGTTCCCAATTCTTCCGTCAGAACCCGTTGGCATTTGCGATAACCAATTCCCAACTCCTCAGCAATGTCGCGAATGGTCCGACGTTGATCCTGAAGGGGGAGCTCTTGAATACGTGCAACAATTTCAGGAGCTGTGAAACTTCTGATTCTCCCTGTGTGTTCGTCATCGTCAACTGATCTGCGACCGGTCATGAACCGGGTATGCCATTGAAACACCTGTGCACGACTCAAGGTTTGGTCCCCGAAGGCTTGTTGAATCATTGTGAGCGTCTCCGTAGCACTTTTCCCAAGATTGGCACAAACTTTGATGCACACTCGCTGTTCCTTTCTCTGATCCATCGTGAAAATCGCCACAGGTAACGTACACGACTCCAAACAAACGCGTGTGAAAACTGCTCACGTCCGCCCAGCTATGTGCAACTTGGCACACTGACTCGTTAGACATAGTAGTCCTACCATCTACCGGTGCTTCGCGCTACCACAACTGCTCTATAGATGGCGACACCAGTCTTGAAAATTTTGGATACCACCTCGTATGTTGGAGGTGAGGTGTAGTTAGGTTGGAGTAGTGTCCGGGTTGCAGATTCAAGCGCAACTTGCTTAAGCCAGCAACCCTGACACTACTCCAGCCTAACCGCACCTAACCTCCAACATACAGCAAACCAAGAAGGACATGACCAATGTGGTAAACAACAATATAGTCGCGAGCTCCTGATGATGGGCATAGTAATGCTTGAAACATGTTGAGCCTATAAGAAGTACAATAAAATATCAAGTGGCATCTAGTTGGTTTTTAATTCTTCAATTACGATACACTCATTTAAACTACGTTCAATTAAGGTAAACAAATACACTTTATACAGATAAAAAAACATCTTTATCCAAAATATTTATAAAATCTTCCCAAAATCCGTCCAGCTAGCGCGAGTTGTTCTTTTAGCACAGACAAACGGACGGACGGACGTTCCTCGCGAATTTGTGAACGCACTTAGTAACTACAACAATAATGATAATGATGGCGATGATAATAAGCCAAGACCGTTGATGGCAGTATTACGAACAATGCAGAACTGACACGCACGCACGCACAAACACGAACCGCAAGCTCTTGTCCCCACCGTTTGCAGCTAAGGCTGATTGATGAACAAGTCATTGCAGCTCAGTAGCTTACTGCCCCTTATTTGTTTGGATAGCTGCAACCTGCCGCTCCGAACACGTGTGACCACTAATGACCTAGGCGAATGGCCACATGCAAGATTCCTTTCACATCTCCCTTTCCCCAAATTTTACTACTCAGTTACCCAAACAAACAAGGACACACGAATACAGATAACACTATGTACATCGTGTAAATATGAGGTCAGAATTAACACAGTTGAGAGGTCATTAAGCTTTTGTTGTAGTTTGTAACGTGGAATGGCGCTGGCAGATACAGGTGACGTCATCACCCGACATTAGTGTTGGAAACAAGGGCGCGTTAAACAGAAAAGAACGCTGACTTTTTTCTTCTGTGGCGCCAAAGACCCCACTGGGCCAGAAGTTCCTCATTATCGAGGTTTCACGATCAAACTCAGACACACCACACTCGGTAGGACTCCCCTGGACGAGTGATCAGCTCGTCGCAGAGACCTCTACCTGACAACACACAACATTCACGACAGACACCCATGTCTACAGTGGGATTCGAACCCGCAATCCTAGCAAGCGAAAGGCCGCAGACCGACACCTTAGACCGCACGATCACGGGGACCGGCTGTCTGTGACAATTACTTGGTGACGTTAACCGTTGGCTTGAAGATTTCAGTCTTTTGGGATATGGCCTCATGTTACCTGTTAATGTGTCACACACGTTTCGGCTGACCTAACTGCCTCCATCTTCAGGGCCACACAATAATAATAATGCGTTGCTTGGGAAATTCGGGTTGGCCCAGGATAGGGACAGGTGGCGGACGCTTGTGAGTGCGGAAATGAACCCACGGGTTCCATGAAATGCAGGGAATTTCTTGACAAGCTGCAAACCAGTTAGCTTCTCAAGAAGGACTCTGCACCATGGAGTAAGTAAGTAAGTATATAGCAGACGAGCATTAGCCTATATCGCATCGACTAACTTGCTCTCCTATCATCATTACAGTCTGCGGTATAAGACCACAATTAAATAAAATCTGCACAAAATGCATCTAACGTCACATTTCCAGTATGTAAAGAGTGGTGTAAAAGTCTAAAATCACAGAGCCTTACCTTTGCTACAAGTGTTGCAAGAGGCACTCAAATGCAAACACAAACACAGAATTTGAACACGCAATATTTACACGAGTTTTCATGTTCTAAAGTCGCTTGTTGTTCAAATGACGATCTTTTTAGGTTTTTACACTTTGAAGTTAATTTTTTTTACCGACGTTTCGGACTAACGTACTGCGTCCCAGTTATGGGTGACGGAATCTTTTCCAGGTGGATGCTGAAATAATTTGGAGGAACGAAAACGTCAGCTATTTCACGATAAAGATGGTGGCAGCACATTCCTCCGAAACGTCGAAACAAACTTTTACTGCAGTATGTAAACGCCCCCTCCAAATCATTTGAATGTATATCTTTCTTTATCAGGTACAGGCTCGGATATTTATTGATTACTTATCAAGACCTTATGGCGAGAAGAAATGTACGAGGGCGGGCTGTTAAGTTTTGCCTCTACTTAGAAAAAAAACAGGAAAATATATTTTAATGAAATAAAAAAGAAATATGCCTATATTAATTATTTTCAAAGTTGCATAATTATTTTTCTACAAAATCGCCACGCACTTCAATACACTTCCGCCAACGCTGCGCTAGTTTTTGAAATCCGTCCTTAAAAAAAATTGGTGTTTTGTTTTTGAAACAATTTCCTCACTGCAGACTTCACCTCTTCAACCGCCTTACCCAGCTGTACTCACACCAGCACACCGACCACCATAAACGGCTTGCATTCGTCTTTGAATTTCAATTGGAGGAAATTTTTCCACGGTTAAGCATTCAATAACAGCACGCTGTTTGAACCGATCATCTGAAAAATCTTCCATTTCGATGTGTACTGGGTGAGGACTGTAAGCATCTGTGTGTTCAAGGTGACGTATGATGGAAGAGAGATACCATGCGACTACACAGAACCGGTTTTATCCAGATATGTCTAGTGTAAATAAAAATATTACAGTGGAGGCAAAACTTATCAGCCCATCTACGTATTTAATTTGTCTATCAAACCGAGTGCGATATAATGTTGTGTAGGTTAATGTAATCCATGAACAAACACAGTCTTAAAATACGATTCATAACAAGTATTAAAATATCTAAATGTTTCGGCACCGATGTACCCTCAAGAGGGTAAACAGAAACATAAAAGTATATACCGCTTTAATTAGCTGATCGGAAGTCGAGGTTTTCTTTTTTTGCTCATAATTTTTCACTGTCGCTGTTTGCACCTGTATTTATGTACATATTATTCAGTTCCACTTGTACCGTACTCTGAATATTTATTCAAATTGGTTACAGGAACAGTTTTGTGATTTATCCTTGTACACACTGTATATACTCTCTCTAAAAATCTCTTTAAAAAAACTCAAGAGGTAGGTACAGAACGAAGGTATGTAAACCCAGCACATTAGGCTAGGCAAGATCTTGCCGTTTTGAAACGTCTAAAATGGTAACAAATTGTAAAATTTACAAAAATTGATCGGTATAAAATTTACCATAATTTGATATTAAAATTACGCAATGGTGATCATTTCCGAGAATAAGTCCGCAGTTGTTTATGATCGGTACGCAGTACGCATACAAACGCATGTCTCGATCTTACGCGATCCGAAGTGACCTCGTCCAGACGGAGTGTGTGATGTCTGTCCCATGAAACGCTGCAACAGGGCAATGTAACACTTAGACGAATGTAATTGGCATATATCTCTCAGTTCTGGAACACTCCCTGAAGATGGCACCCTGGTGCAGAAACATATAGGTGTCTCATAATTGTTATAAATTGCATTTTATTTATAATTTAATAATAATTTTTATTGATATGTTGGTTTTAAGAATGTGCACAAAATGAATGATATGAAACTTGTGTAGGTTAAATGACCCCAAGCATTCTCTTCTTCTAAGACAAGGTGGATAGAGACATCCTTTGGCAGACCAAAGAGTGACGTAGGCACCAGCACCCAAAGAACTACAGACATTAAGCCTAGACGAAATTTCAGGGTGTTAAAAGTCAGTTTGTAACCGTATTAATTCTCTAATGCTTACCAATTATCCCACGACTATCAATTAGGCATAAGGCGTGCCATTCCTGCCAACATTAGGGCAATATATTCTGCGTTCTGTTAAGACATAACTCTCAGTGGCCGGGACAAAGTACGTGCACGATCATTTGCCAGTAAACCGTCTTCAGCGGTCTGAGGTTTCCGGGCGTAACGACATACGTCACAGATTGCACAGGAATGCTTACGTCATCTGCGCAAAACTTTCCGTCTGCAGATTTATTGTGGAGTTGGGCAGGCAGCCGAAAGCTCCATCAGGTTATGTGCGAAGTGAAGTACCGCGCAAACAAATCTACAACTTTGTTCCTGTCGCTTTGGCACTATTTTAAAACACCAGACGCGAAGTTTATGGGCTCATTATGCTGTCCACATTAAATACAGTCATAAAACTAAAAAAAGCTTTTACATTACAACCTGTAGCCATATTTCAGATGTTGGCACTAATGATGTGAATTCCTGTAGGAACCGTGGAAGGGGTGGGGGTGGGGGGAGACCCAACGCTCGATTGTAGCGCCGTCGCTGAGATACGGGCAAAAACCAAACTATCTTCAACCGTTGGTAGGAAATGAGCATGTGTAGGACGGCTAATGACAGTGCTAGGAAGAAACAGAAAAAGGAGGGAAGGTGATAAAGGTACGAAAGGAACCAAAAAAAAAAAAAAAAAAAAAAAAGGAAGAAGGAAAGAACTCGCACAACAAAATAAAAGGGAAAAAGAAATAAAGCGGGGGCGAAAAAATAATTATTAACAAGATTTTTACGAGTTTTGAAGGTTACGTGATGGGGGCA